>Ga0302280_1003505_pt1 | contig 11261 bp, 4 predicted proteins | sample III_Fen_E1_1_FD_198771 | JGI IMG/M metagenome (GOLD analysis project Ga0302280, IMG submission 198771) | Peat permafrost microbial communities from Stordalen Mire near Abisko, Sweden - III_Fen_E1_1 | ecosystem: Environmental > Terrestrial > Soil > Wetlands > Permafrost | place: Sweden: Abisko...
TAGCCAAATAAAAAATAGGTGAAAAAGCTCGGAGAAGTTTTAAAGGGTCTTTTTAGTATTGCAGTCCATAATATAAAAACAGTTATTATAATCAACAGCAATAATACCTAGATGCATTTTATAACGATGTGCATTGTTTAAAGACATCTTTTGGGCCAATAGATTCTATTAAAAAGAAAAATAAATAAAATAACATTGGCCGTTAAAAAATAGATGAATAAATTTAATAAAATATAGAGGTATAATTAAGATATTTGCTTTATAATATTAAGTTCTATCTCTACCATCATTTGGTCTGTGATTAAAAACTCTATTCACTTTTGAGGAAACAAAAACCAGCAATTAATCAACATTTTTTACCTGATATTTAAAGAATTATAAAGCATATACCATGTAGTGCTCATTTAAAGCAAACATACTCGAAGTTTTTTTTGAACTTACGATAAAAATAAATTTCTTGGTTATCTTTAAGACCTTATATGCTTTTTAGTTTAAGGAAAAAAGAATAATACAAATGTAACGAAAAAATTTAGTAAATATATAAACAGACCTGGAATATTAATTTAAAAGATGAGAAGGAGTAGATGGAGTAATTTTTATCAACTATGGTCAATAGCAAATTACATATTTAAAAATAGAAGGATTTCTTTCTTTTCAACGCTTCCAAAATCATTAATATCACTAGTTTTAAATACAATTTTTAGCAAAAAATGCTAATTTGTGAGAAATTATCGGGATACTTTTCCATTAATAAAAACGTTTCTCGTTAATAGTTGCTGAAAAGTTGCATTAATTGGCTATTTAATTATTCCTTCTCCTTACCAAATAATTAGCAGAAGTGTCATATACTCAAGGAATTAGTTATTTCTACGGCAATTTTAGAAATTAAGTCATAATCATAATTTCTGTAATTATTTGATAGAGTTCTGAAAATGTAAATAGGCTTTGTTGATAAATTATCAATTGTCTTAAATTATTTAGCTGCTGCGGAATGGATAAAATATCGAGTGATTGGTAAGTACGATCGTAAGAAAGTTGATTGTTATTTGTGGAAATCTATTTTCAAATATTATCGGGCCATTACTTCTTGTGATTCATAAATAGAATAAAAATACTTAATTATCTTTGATTTTATTGGTAGGGTCAAAACCAATTCATCTAATCTCATTAAAGCTCTTGCACGTTGTTCATTCATCAAATAATTGAGCAAATCAGCACAAAATATTCCTCCGAACAATCGTAAGCTATTTAATGACCTAAACTCCTATTTAGCATCTCAAATTTATACAATTTTAAGAGATGCATTTAGTTGGAGACTTTACCATATTTTATAATATCTCTAGTATAATCTTTAACGAGCTTTATATGAATAAAAATACTAAAATTTTACTTATCTTCATCTTCTAATGGCATCATAGTATTATGACAAACCATCAATCTATCAATTTAATCAAATAAGCAATCTCTATACCGAAATGTTTCATAATTTTAACTTTTATCAATAATTTTCACTCTATTATTTCTTGCAAATAAAGATGAATAGATTACAGTAGATTAACTAAAAATAACTTCAGTAATCATTCTCGGGATTAAACAAATTTTATGCTTTAGAACAGCTGAAATACTCAGAAATTCTACTTAAAGAAGAATTTAAACAATCAAATATTAGTAGAAATATGATACTGGCTAATTTAGCAGATTAACCATGGAAAAGATGGCTTCGCTAAATATTGACTACAAACCATTAGAACTAAATTACAACCGTTCATAATATGAACCTATAAATTCGGAGGGTAATTTCATCTTTTAAAAGCATCATCAACATTGATCTTCTTGCCTTTTAGCAATTAGGTCAGTCCAAAATTAAATAAAAAGTGAATAGTTGCTGCTAATTTTCTGAATTTTCTCTAAAGTTGTTATAAAAAGTGAATTGTTTCCATTGTAAAATGTTATCTTTGATGTAATTGACCTCCATAAAAAATGTAATCCTTTACTATTAACAAAAATGGTAGTTATTATTCCTTTCCTTTTTAAAATTCCTAATATTCTGCATCAAAAATGGCACTATCAATATTAACTAAAGGATTATTTTCGATTATCAAATGCTTTTGCAGAATGATGACTATAGAAATGTAAGTCTAATGCTCTATCACTAATTTATAAAACATTTTCAATGCTATCGGCTCTACTTGAAGGACAATATTTTCGGAAAAATATATTACCAACTATTTCTCCTTGATAATTTTAAATAATTGGAGAAAATGATTAATAATATCACAGAGACAATTCTGAATGAGAGGGATAATAAAACAATCTTATCGGTGAATGCTGATTTATTTTATAACCAATTTACATATGTGATCGAAGAAGAATGTGTGAATCAAAGTTAAAAACAGTATTTTATTTGCAAACACATAGATTTCTTTAAAATATGGAAAAAAGCTTCAAATCCATATATTGGTCTTTACTTTAATGCACTAGTAAAATATTATCGAGGCTAAATACCGACCAATTGGATTTACTTAGAAATCTGCTATATGCTTAACATATTGGACGAACATAGCCGAAGGCTCATTTTGAATACTTTGTATACTCATAATATCAACCCTCTTAATACTGAAATTCGAAAGAACAGTTTTTTCCAGAAAAGACACTTAAAAAATACAAACCAAAAATATTCAATTTCTTAATGGAATAAGATATTAATTTATCCACATAGAGAAACAGTGAAAAATAGGAAAAAGTATGAGGGATTATAAAAATGTGTAAAAAACTATCGCTTAAATATAAAAAATAATAAAAAAATAAAGTGATAGATTAAGCATTTCGCTTATTGATGAAATACAAATTATTATTAATAATAATAATCAAGACAGCCTTGAAGGTTGTTTATTTCTTGTAATTCAGTTTTGTTTTACGTCACGAATTTAGTTGGTTATTGTGTGCATGTGTTTACTGATGTTCCGGAAATATAGATTTTAAAAAAATGTCATAAATAGGTCATAAAAAATATTGATTACGATATCGAATATGCGAAAAGGAATGCAATTTTAGGAATGTGAAATGGAACCTCATGAATGTGAAATGCAATTTTATGACTCAGATTATACATTTTACAAATATGTCACAAATCGGTCATTGTCATTCTTGGTCAATATTTTTTCTTCTTAGAATTAATTGAGTATCAATATTAATTATTTTAATAAATAGATATTATTAATTATTTACTGATTTATCCTTTTTGTGTACGATTTTAGAACGATTTCACTAAAATTTTTACACTATAAATTAGCATCGAGCTGGTTTGGTAATTCGTATTTTTTGAATTCAATAAATAATATTGCACACATTAATACTGATAAATTAATATGCTTTCTAAAAGGATCATTAACTCTCTGATGAATAAATTTATAAATGCAGCGTTTGGATATCATTTTTGTGTGGCAAACTTCAAAATGAATATATTAGGTTCTCAATATCACCAAAAAGGATCGTCTTAGTTTCAACAGAACAGAACAATCAAAAAATTGCTAAAAAATAATATGAACAACATTTAGAATATTCAAAAGTAGCTAGATAAAAAACGATAAGCTCTTTTAAAACTCAATGGAGATAATACTATTGAAGAGGTTATCAAACAAAAATATTTAAAGAACTAATAAGTCTAAAAGTATCTACATGTGTATGTTGATTTATTAAATATGGTCAAATCTGGTCCCATAAATAACGAATGGATCTACAACCTCATTGGCTGGTATAATATGACTTTTTTCTTTCCTAATTTAATAGACAGACTACTTGACGCTTCCACATAATAATTAATTTATCTGATCAATTCTTTATCATGGATGAAATGTTAATGGAATACAATGTAAAGCATAATCGATAAAGACACCGAAAAGAAACGTAAAAAATTAATCTTTTTTAAAAGATTGTCAGGCAAGTTAGAACTTTCTATGCTTCGTAAACTTTAAAAAGTATTTGTGACTTCAGTTAATTTTTCAAAAAGAAAGTATTATTAAAGCTATGTCGATTAGAACTTATAAAAATTACTCCACAATTTGACAGTGAATGATTCAGATCAAATGGAAGATATTATATGGTTGTTTGAGAAATATGTTTAAACAATGAATGACAATTAATATGCAGTTTCTCGATTTTAACAGTTTATAGCTATGCGCAAACCACAGTTAAGCGATGAAAGCGTTAAGAGACTCATTAATCTTTATACTTTAAAAGGCAAAATTAATAAATTAATCTACCATTATTATATAAAGCCACATTTACTGAAAAATAAAATGGGAGAATTATCCAACCTCATATAAACCATCGGATTTATTATAAACAGTGAATCAGAAGATAATGCCATCCTCAAACAAGTTTATGAGCTCATCGAAATTAAATATAAACCTAGTGATATCATACAAAGTAAACATCTATATATGTTTCATCTATATACCCATTACCTTCGCATCAAAGGCTATAGAATCAAATTACCGAGTTCTTTATAGAAGAAAATGCAAGCTTATTGTATGTAAAGAGCAGAAGGTCGCTCTTCTCTCAATAAAACAATTTTATAGAACAAATAAGTGAACAATAAAATCGCAAAAAGTAAATCAAAATACATAAGCGAATGTCTCAATGTCAAAAATCAAATCTTAAAATAATTCTAGTAGACATAACGCTCTGATTTTTAGCAAAATTTTCATACTAAACTAGCGCAAACTAACCTAAAGGACATGAAAATATATGAAAAACCTATCTTTTGTTGCTTTTAACTCGATTATTGTCTTATTAAGGAAGAAATGTCCGAATTTATCAATGTTGAGATTGAGGGTTTAAGGTATATTTTTACTTCTGGACGACTGATTCGCTAAAAACAAATCAGAGATGAAATTTTAATGTATTATGGATTTAAAATTAATCACTTAGACTTTAATTACTATAAATTAAAGACAAAACTGACTTAAGAAGACTTGGTTCGGAATAAGTCAATTATTGATAACTGAATTATTTAATCTTACAGTTTCAAATTAATTGAAATATATCTTATATTAATAGAGTATATAAATATGATAAATAACATTTTTAATATCAAGTCATTTATTAGTTAAGGCGAATCGGCATATTTTATGAATTTAGTCCGCTCCGATTGATCCTTTTATGCTCTATATGCTTTGAACTCTATCATTTTTTATTGCCAACAGAAAGACAGAGTCAACAGACTCGAATTATAAAGGACTAAGATCCAAAACAAATCTTCCTTCAATGCAGCCGATCATAAGGATGGCATCCACAGCCGAAAGAGTCAAGGGAGCAGACTAATTTGTAAGTTCAACTGACTCCTCATTAGTTACTTCATTGAGGAAAGATTAAAGTTTGGGAATTGAAGTGGAAACAATGGCCTGTTGTATTGAAACGAACAGCGATTCAAATAAACTTAAGTGAGGTTCGGAAAGAATGAATGTTTGAATATGCATTTCCAAAAAATGCTTTTTACTGTTTGGAATCTACAGCTGAGTAAATCCCTTGATTTATTTGTTGATAAAATGCTATTGCAGCAATTGTTGGAGGTACAATAAACAGTGATTCATTTCAGTACTTAGCTTTCTCATTGAAGACAGTTAAAGAATGACTTGATTGGCTGGCTTTTCGCCTTCGCTGCAGCTGCATACCTTAAGTTTGATACCAGTATAAATCTCTGTCTTACCATGATCCACGCACACATACGATGAGCCTGCCAAATTATCAAGAATGTTGCATTTAATACTGACTGATCTTTTTTGATTAACTGCCCGACCATCAGTTCGATAGTTATTGAGAAGGGCTTCTTTTACAAATTATTTTTCAGATGGAGAAAAAGCAAACATGACTAAAAGATTATGACAGGGCAATATAATAGTGGGTATATCATTAAATTTGAAATTTAGACATGAAAGACTCACGCATCTATTTGGATCTATCTATCCAGCTCTACTTGGATCGATATTCTCCTTTTATACTGTTCTTTTGAGGAGAAAATAAGTTTTTTCTATCATGATTCATTTAGGCTAATACTAGTTTTTTCTTGAAGCTTTTAACTTCGTTCTTTGAAAGGGAGTCCTCCATGCATCCAATGGTATCCTCCATTCCCCCCAGTTCATTAATTTTTTTAGCTATTAAATCTGTATGCTTGTCAAAATATTCCTTGGTGTTTATGGTTGATCCTTTGGGCTGTTCCAAAAAGATTAGCTGAGTTTTCAGATAGCCATCATGTTAACTATCAATCACTGGCCGATGAAGAGCAAATTTTACACTTCCCATAAATGGCTTGCTATTTAAACTAAAATCTCTATAAGAGTTTGAGTCAGCATATTTTTTCTTAGCATTTTATGCACGTTGCTTATTTTAAATTTATTCATGCTTTTACGTTTCATCTATCATCTTAATGTATGAATTTGCTAATCTTAATGACAGTTAAAGTACTTATCTTCACACCCAAGAGTTGTTCGCAGCATCGAATCAGTGAGACTGTTGTTTTTGGGTAACTGCAATCTGGCTGCTTTTATCGAAGGCGGTTAGTAAAGTTACTTAGCAATAGGATTGGTTTGATAGTTTAGCGGAGCGTAATAATCGTATAAGCTAGATATGGCTACTGTATACTGCTGATCAAAGTTATTGATTGATCTCTAAAAGCCGAATCTATCCTGATTATTGCCTATTGCAGCTACAAATTGATTAACTAAATCATTATCGGTTGTTGAATTGGCTGCACTTTCCTATTTCCATTTATTCATTTAATAAAATAACTTCTGATTATAACTTCCCATCGAATGGAGTTATGTTATGGAAATGATAGATCCTTGCAAAAACTCAGAAAGTGACAATCTTTAATGCAATAATGGCTAATTTGTCAAATAGAATATATTGATTCCTAATAGAAGATATAAATCATTATTCCTTCTTGGGTTCAGGCACTACATCTTCTTTTGGTTTTTCTTTGATAGTCACTGGCACGTAAGAAGAAAATTGAAATTTGGGTATATCATATAAATTACTCCTAGCAGAATAAGGTACATAATTGAGTTTATTTCCTGCTAAGCTAGACTTAACCTCAACTTTCTCATCCTTGGATTATGGTTTGCCTACTACCTTCTATCTTTCTTATTTTTGTTGTTTAAATAATCTTATGATTGATTCTATATTTTTGGATTCCTATTTCTCTTATTTTAATTAGGTAACTGGCTTTGGCAGCTTTTATGTTTTTAACAATAGATCTGCCATTTGTATTTTTTGCTGCTTCTGCTGAGTGATTATCTTTTCTAAGCGTTTTTATCTTTATGAAAATTTGAACTTCTAAGGTTTCTTTTATTTTTATAGTCGTTCGTATCTCTCTTCCATTTCCTATCTTTCTTGCTTTGCTAATATTTATCTGATTTGATGTTCTTGCTTTTCTAGCATTTAAAGTTTTTATTATTTTTATTATTTTTATTTTTTTTATAGTTTTTCTTCTCTTTCCTGTTTTGGTCGCTTTTCTAAGAATTGCATTCTTTCTGTTTTTTAAAGCTTTTCTTCCCTCTTTTCCTACCTCTTTTCTTCCTTCTTTTATTATCTCTTTTCTTACTTCCTTTCTTCCCTCTTATCTTCCCTTTTATCTTCCCTTTTTTATTCCTTCTTTTAATTACTCTTTTCTTCTGCTTTCCTAAATAGATCTTCAAAATAGGCTATTTCAGACTCTTCATCTGAGAATTACTCTCTATGCTCACTTGGAAGCGAACGAACTTCAAATTCTTCAGACGGTATCCTTGGCAGCATTGGTCTTATTGGCCTCATCATTGGCATTTCATCGGCCAATTAAGGCCCACCATTACATCTGCATGCTCCATATTTTCCACCACAGACATAGCAAAATTGGTATTTGCATCGGCATGTCATATGATCACATCCTTCATTCTTTTCCACCCAAAACTTACAGCTGGGACATTGTTTGTACTTAGCCCCTTTTGCTAAAACCATAAATTTCTTGTCATCCTCGCTTAGGTGAGCCATACTGCGATATTCTTCACAGCTTACTCCAGTATGCATCTCACATTTGCAACGAAGACAATAATGCTTTTTGCATGTAGGGCATTTATAATTAGTCAAAGCTTCATCAAAGGCAAATACTGCTTGACAGCCAGGAGTCGGACACCAACTGGTATCACCTGTGTTGTGTTCCACATAGACTTGAAACATAAATTCATCATACTTATCCCTTTATGCTTTGTTAAGAAATTATGAAATCTCTTCCAAACTGATTTACCTATTGCAACCTTCTTATGGACAGTAGAAAGGGATATTTTTGCCCTCAATCTTTGCCTTTGCGTGTTCATTGAAGCATTACCGATGAAACATATGGTTGCAGCTTAAAAGGCAAAGTGCAGAATAACTTATTTAAACTAAGCAAATGGAGCATTCGATTCCCATGCCTTCGCTCTTTTTTTATATTAGTTTGGGAGGAGGTGCTAAATACTTGTTAGTCAAATATTGATTGTCAAGGGCGAGTTAGTTGATATAGTTATCTATTGATGGGACAAGTCGTTTGCTGCTTGTCTCATAATCTGACATAAAAATTTTAAACCTTAAAACTACCAGTAATTGCAGAACATTTTACGAAGAGATAAGTCCATCCTTCATGAGAGAGATAATGTTGTTTACAGTGGGTTTTATTTAAGGGACTGAGCCACTGGGCAGGGCATAAGCAAGATATCCTATTAGAAAGGAGGAATCTAGGGGAGAAGGTGCGAGTGTATTGAGTTTAAGCAGCTCCGATTAAAGTTAGTCGTCTGCTTTCATGAAATAAGTATTTATAAGTTTGCAATGCGAGAGCATTAATATAAAATCGTTTTAATTAATTCTATACAATTCTATATATAAACGATAAGATAGAAAATATAGGTTCATCTATTTGGGAAACTAATATGTTTAACCTGAAAATTGTCAGGCTTTAATTCCAAAGTCTTTCCATCAATTTTAGATGGCTTGATATTTATATATATTGGTGCGAGTTATATTACTGATATTAAAATTTAAATCTTAGAATCATAAAAATAATATGTATAATTTGGAAAACAATTTGAATCAGCCCCTTTGTATTTTGACAAATGATAATGTTTTGAAAAGATGGTACACAAACTCAGCAGAGGAGGCAATGAGGAGGAATTGTATTTAATAATAGTATATCTATCTCACCTACATCCATCATGAAATTTTATAGGCCTCAATTTTTTAAATAGCTCAACATTAAGGATTAGTTTAGCAATAACTTTATCTCTCATAGCCTCTATATATATCATTTGCCATTAGACTTTTATTCTTTGCGAACTTCCATGACAAGTAAGTTGTCCATGTCAGAATTTTAATTTTAACAAATAATCATGCTATTAGATTCAGGAGAAGAATTAAGACTCAATTCGACTTCCTTGATATTTTGATATTTATAGATAACCAAAATGAATCAATAAGATAAGTTAGGTTTCAGAAGAAATAAATGTTATTTTGAAGAAATTAGCCCAAAATATTTAACCTCTCGAGCCCCCATCACCCTTTTCATCGATCATAATCGTATATGCTTTTAGTCATTTATTTGGAAAAATAAAATCGGTTATTTGAGATTTTATATACTCAGTGTTATTAAATTATTTGTCAAAGCTGAAACTGTCAACTCCCATGCCTCTCCTAGTCACTATCCCCACTAAGCACCGCCACCAAACTCTCACCTCCACAAAACCATCCCTCTTTAGGGCCCATAGGAACCTTTCGGGCAAAAACCATCTCTTCTTGATGGAAAAGGCTGAAACTATTTTTTAAACATAAATTCCAAAAAATCGCCTTCCCTCACTGCGCAAGTAAAAGAAAGAGACCCAATCTGTTTAAATAATGCCTTAATTCTTCTTCAGCTTCTCAGAGGAGATAAAAGATTTCTAAGATCAATATATCTGTTAATAATAAAGTTCCAATTCCAGCTGCTACTGACTGGAACACAAGATCTATACATTACTCTAATTTTTTCTATTAATCTTAATATTTGATTTTAAGCTGCTTGAAAAATTCTTAAAGAACATTGATAAAATAATAGATTGAAGCGATATAATATAATATCAGGCTGTACATTTATTTTATAGATATAAATTTGTTACTTAATCAAAACAAATGACAATAGATAGTATTTACTGAAAAGATCGGTAAATCTCACTCTAATCATTTTAGAATATCCATGCTTTTAGATCAAATCGTTACATTCTAGAAACAACCAATTAATACGGTATCATGCTTGCTCGGATATATGATGGGCTGGCAAAGATTGCAGTTTAGACTTTAACTTATTTCATTCAGTTAAATTTCAAATCAATCATCATTTTTTCAATTATATTTTCATATACAATCATTATAGTGAGCTTATCATTTAGCTTTAAATGTCCAAAGTGCTACCTGACTCTCCATTGCGTCGCAATATGAAACAAAAGTAGACTTATTTAAACTCAGATACCCCCACATGGCTCTCATTTAATTAGTGGGCAACTCGTTCTGCAGAAAAATAATGATTTCCAAAATTTCCACTTTCGATAGACTGAAATAACGACTCTTTTCGGAGACATAATCTACCAAATCATATTTTTTCTTGATTAGAATGAAGGACGGCACAACCTATATAGCCAAGCCAAACTAACTAATTGGAGATATATACTAAAAGTACCGATGTGAAGAAGATTATTTGAAGTTGTAGTTTTTGGAGGAGAGTACCTTCTGAAGTTATCCTATGATTTGTCTTTTTATATCATACGTCGTATCATTCAAATATAAAGAGATGTAAAAATAACTTCTCCACTAAAATTGTATCAGATTTTTGTAAAATAAATTAGAGAATAATTCAAAGTTGAATTGTAAATAGATTAAAAGATGATTGCTATCAAAGCAAATAAGATAGGTGATCTTTTTATATCACTTCAGTTAATTGCATTATAAATAGACTTAAATAATCTCAGTCCTCTCACTCTCGTTATTTGTTTATGTTTAGTTCAATAAACTTTGCAATTTTTGCTGCATTTCCTTCTTTTACATTTCTTACACCTCCTCCTTTGAATCTAAAAAATAATATCTACCCTTTATTCTCCTCACTGCAATCCAATGCCTATTACTGATGTTGAATATTTTGTGAACGAGATTGATCGTGGGTTAGATATACTTATTTATCAAAAATCCTACTAATTCTCTCCCTTAGATGGTCTCTTTAATCTAAAAAG
>Ga0302280_1003507_pt1 | contig 11256 bp, 13 predicted proteins | sample III_Fen_E1_1_FD_198771 | JGI IMG/M metagenome (GOLD analysis project Ga0302280, IMG submission 198771) | Peat permafrost microbial communities from Stordalen Mire near Abisko, Sweden - III_Fen_E1_1 | ecosystem: Environmental > Terrestrial > Soil > Wetlands > Permafrost | place: Sweden: Abisko...
CCCCTTTTTTTTAAGAAAGTAAGGTTTACTAATCGTTAAGAAACCATATAATTATTATAAACAAAAATAATAATGATTTGCCCAAAATGATAAAAAAATCAAAAAAAATTAGTAAACATTAGTAAACCCATTAGTAAACATTAGTAAACCTTTTTTGTTAACTTACATAAAGAAATAAGAGCTTATTAATAAAATGGAATTTAAATGTTCTCTCTGCTATTATCAAAGTGGTGTTAAAAATCATGTTAAAAATCATATTAATAAGTTAGTTAAATGTAATCAAGGCCAGGCAGTAATCATTGAAGTACCAATGGAAATTTCATGTGAATTTTGTGATAAATCATTTACTACTAGGCCTAGTTTAAAACGTCATTTAAAAATTTGTAAAGCCAAAAAAAATGATTCTGATAAAAAAATACAGGACCTTGAAGCTAAACTAGTTTTGATGGAAACTAAATTAGCTCAAAAACCTACTTCTATTATAAATAATAATACTACAAACAACGTAACTCAGAATATAACAATCCAATTAAGACCCTACAATGATCCCAGATTACCTGATGATATGGATGATGTTTACGAAGATGCTTGGAGCAAGAGAAAATCTATATCTACTTTCATAGAACGCTTACATCTCAACGATGACTTACCAGAGAATCATAATATGTGTATCACCAATTTAAAATCCAAATTGGCCAAGGTATTTACTGAACAGGGTTGGACAACTAGGGATGAAGACAAATTACTAGACGAAATTATAGCACGGAGTAATCATTTATTAGATGGATTAAGGCCAAGAAAAATCGTAAGGAATACGAAAATGACTTCATAGAGTACCTCAAAGAAGTAGGTCGAAAACAATTTGGGGAAGATACCAAACAAGAACTTCGGTTAATGTTACATGATGCGCATAAAAATGGCACCGTAAATATAAAATCTCGCTCCAAACAATACATTCCTTTTCAAGAAAATGATGATTAACAACACTGATTACCAGTTATTAGATATTACTTCACTTAAATATTCCTCTGTCAATTCCTCTTTGTTGTGATGTTCTGTTATATCTATTGTTACAGATATAAATTTGGTGTAGTCTAATTTAGTTTGAATGTATTTTTCAAAGGCTTTTATGACATCCTCCTCTATGTCAGTTTTAATGATTTTCAATTCTTCCCCCTCATTTATTTTAAGATCATTCAATTTGGCGGCGAGATCTTGTTTTTCTAGGAGCTTTTTTATAACATTATTAAGCATCAGGATTGAGGGTTCTTTTGGCTCGTAATTTTCGATCATGAATAATTTTTTAGCTATTTCTGGATCATATTTCTGCTTAAAATCAAATTTAAATTTCCCTGTTTTTAAAGGCCCGATAATCACATTACTTGATCCATGAGAAGTTAATTCACCTGTGGTTAAATCAAAACTTGTCTGGCAACTTGCACAAGTCATATGATTACATCCCTCTGATTTTTCTATGGGTAATTTACACTTAGGGCATGTTGGAAGTTGAGAAATTAGTTTTAGAGACTCTATGTCAGCTAGTGAACACTTATGATTTTCTTTCTGGATTTTTTCACACTTAATACAGAACTTTGTACTGCATTTTAGACAAACAAAGTCTGCATTCAATTTACCATTACAATGTGATACCATACATCCTCTATTAGCAGAACCTACCAAACCGTCAATAAATTGTTTATTTTGCTTGTTAATCAGATTTAATTTTCTACTTAGGGCTACATCTATAATAAGTTCAATGGCTTTAGGAAATTCCTTGATGAATTTTTTACGCTCTGTACGCAAATCAGTAATCATTTTTTTTATTATCATTTTATCTTTAACTTCTGGACCTTGGCTATGCATAAATGCAGTTACTAAAACTTTTTTATATAACTCGTAGTAATCATTACGTAATTTAAAAGAACTAGAAACAATGTAAGCTTTGCAGTACGGATTCAAACACTTAACTAAGGATTTTTCACTCAGACAGTGACCAAGATATACTTTAAAACAGTCTTCGCAAATTCTCGTTGTGCAAAACTTATCGGCACACTTTAATGTGTAATTTTCATTGGAATAACATATAGTGCATACATGATTTTGATTGTCTAGAGAGTCCATGTGTGTTGAGATTATGTTGAGATTATTTTGAGATTATTTTTGATTACTGGGCTGAAAAAAAATTTAAGTTTAGTACCCAAAATAAATATAAAAATTAAATCATACCTAACTAAAAGCCATGATTTCTTAATAAGACTTAAAGATTTGGAAGATTACAGAAATAAAAACACGATGGCCATGCCCGTAGAGGATCCGATGTGGGAAGATGCTAGAGTGTGGTTCAATAAAATGGAAATAAATAGTCGAAACCAAATGATTTTGACAATGTATAAATTATGTTTGGGTACTAAAGATACTAGTCATGAAAAACTTGCAGAAAGTCTTAATAATCAGTGGAATGAGAAACTTAATAAATACTTAGAACAACAACGTAATCTTGTTGAGGCAAATAAAAGACTAGTCCTGGAAAATGATGTTTTAGGGAAAAATAGAGATGCTACGGTTGGAACTTTAACCAGTGCCCTAAAGGATTTAGAACTTAATATAAATAGTACAATGCACTCAATTTCTAATAAAATTAGTCCAAACTCGAACGGAAAATTAGGGGAAGACTATATAGATGAATTACTTGGAAAAATTCCTAACACTGAACTTACAAATAGAACACAAGCTAGAGGTGGAGGGGATTTTCTATTCAAAACTGGTGGTATTCGTATAATGATTGAAAGCAAAAATTGGACTAATTCTTCTATAAAAGGAAACCCAAAGGAGTTAGAAAACTTTCGTCAAACTGCTATAGCTGCAAGAGAAGAAGACTCCATAGATTTTGCCATAATGGCCTTGCACAGAGTCACTGACCTCAAGGGCAAGGCTCTTGAAATAGAGATGGTTTTTACTAAGCGTGGAAGATTAATGCTTTTATACGTGACAAATTTGTTTAATCATCCAGAACGTATTTGTTATGCTATTGACGCAGGATTGCTCTTACTTACTCAGCAATCACAACAATCAGTGGATTCAGATAAATTCTTATATCAGGTAGACAATTTTATGAAAGGAATTGGCCGGATGGAGGAATCTGTAAAAGAACACAACAAACTTATTAGAGAAATGACTCAACTAATTAAGAAGGACTCTGATCAAATAATGACCCTCAAGCAAATGTTAGAAAATATACTAAGTAACACTGACCAATTACCAATGAAAGAAAGAGTTATAAATTATTGCTCAGAACTTATTACGGAAAACGGTGAAGCCAAAGTTACCAAAGTAATGCTTGAAAATAAACTACTAGAACATAAAATTCCATGTCGTTGGGTTCGAGAGTTCGGAGGAATAAAAATTCTTAAAAACCTAGCTCTAAAATTAAATCAATCAGAATCGGAATCAGAATCAGAGGAAGACGTTGAAGAATCTGACTTAGATGAAGAAGGTTCAGATATAGAAGAGGAATCAGATATAGAAAACTAACTATCAAACATTACGATTTTGGATTATCAGACTCTAGTTCACAAACTATCATAGACATTTGAGGTCTATATGATTCATTAGTTTTGTTTAAACCATTAAAACTAGCTCTGAGTCTTATATTTTTTGTAATTCCAGTAATTTGATTATCTAGTTTAACTGGTACATCTACAGTATATTTGTCATCAACATCATCAATATCAACACATTGTCCTCCCTGACCGTAAAATGCTAGGATCCAACCAGAGATTTTAGTTGTAGAACCAGAACCTAAACTTCCCCTTGACAAATTCATTACTTTATCCCAAAAATTGGAGTCTACTTTTCCATTGTACGTATCAATAAATTGTAAAATAACTGGTTCCAGACCAATTACATATGCAGACAATTTTCCGTCAACATCGTATTTCTTTAGGAAGTTAAGTCTGGCTAGGATAGATTCCCAATCTTCCAAAGTACCGGCAAAATTTACATTCCTGATTCCGCACATAGGAATTATACGACCATATTCAAAGTATTTTTTCATAGAGTCCATTATTGTAGCAGTAGATATCATTTTTTCAATCCAACCTGTAGTTGAAAAATTGCAATGCAGCTCGTCTACGATTCCATCTTTAGTATTCTTTCGAATTTCCTCTGTCATTAATTTGAAAAATTCTTCCCATTGATTTTCGTCGGTTTCATACTGGGTAGTAACCTGAAGCATTTTCTTACCATCGTGCTCTACAAATAAATTTCGCATCTTTTCTGCATTATCATTAACGTATTTTGAAAAATGAAACAAAATGGTTAACCAGACATCATCTGGTACTAAAGTTACATCTTCATGATGGTTATATGCTTCCATAAATGCAGACAATAGAGTCCCACTAAAATCAATGTAATTAATTTCAATATTAGAGTAATGAGCCAATACTTTAGATGTATAGGTTCTCCTATAGTCGTCTATATCAGATTTTTGATCTGGAATCAAACGTTTTGGATCTTTAATATATTTAAGATTTTCTGCAGTTCTTTTTTCGTCTTCTATATAGTGTCCTTCTATAGGTTTAATTGGGTCTAAATTCTTAATTGGAACCCTACGTAAAACTAAATCAATCTCAGCACAGGGAATTTTGTAATTCAGCACAGGAGGAGATGGTGGAGATGGTGGTGGGGTGGGTTCTTTGTAAATTTCAAGTGGTTTAAGTCGCTTCATTTGTGTCTGATTACAACCCATGATTGTACTTTTTTACAAAGAATCACTTAAGGTATTTAAAAAATTAAAAAACTCAAACCACTAGCGTGATCTCTGGTAGCTGATTTTTGCTACCTAATGCTACCTAATGCTACCTAAATATTATTATTATTTGGTGGTCTTTAACTGCACCATTGTTAATAATATTTAAAAATTGTTATGATCTCAAAATATTTAGGTAGCTTCTAAAAAAAGGGGGGAGGGGGAATCAACAAAAACTAGAAATATAGGAAAAATTAGGATTACTTATAAATTACTAACTTAATATAGCATATAAAGTGATTTAATGACGATTTCCCCCTCCCCCTCCTCTTCTGGTAGCATTTAGGTAATTTTGGTATCATCAAAATTAAAAAATAAACATAAAACACATTTGTCATCAAAGCATGATTTTTCTGGTAGCATTTAGGTAGCATTTAGGTAGCATTTAGGTAGCAACATACTTAAAGATAAAAATTATTTTTAGAATAAATGGAATTTGCGTGTTCTTTATGTGGTTACCAAAGTGAACGTAAAGAACATATAAAAACTCATCTTAATAATAAAACGAAATGCGAAGAGGGAATAGGAGAAATAGGAAAAATAGGAAAAATATTAGAAATACCAATTGAAATAAAATGTGAATTTTGTCAGAAAACTTTTTCTACTAAACCTAATTTAAAGCGTCACCATAAGACATGTAAAGTAAAGAAAACAGAATTAGAAACAGAATTAACACATGTTAAAAAGAATTGGAAGAAACTAAAAAACAATTATCTCAAAAACCTACAATAAATATTGACTAACATATAAGAAAAATAACAAGCAAAATTCAAAATTAAAAAACTCTAAATCATAAATAAACTATCACTTAAATGAAACTTCTACGATTACGTGATACTGTCCTAACAAAAGATTCTGTTGTAGTTCACTTTATACGTCATGGTCAAGCTCATCATAATGTTCATAATAAATTTAACAGTAGTCCTGATAGAATTTCACACTATTTAAAACGTGATTTTTATGACGCCAAACTTACTCCACTTGGTCTTACACAGGCATTATGTATTAATGTAGATGTTGATTTAATCATTGTTTCTCCTCTATCTAGAGCGTTAGAAACAGCAATTCCTCTAGCTAAGAAAAATAATTGTAGTGTTCACATTAGTGATAATGCTAGAGAAGCTAATGTACTAAATAATTTTCCCTGTAATCGCAGAAAAAAACTAGAGGATGTATTTGATTACCTATCTGATTGTGAAATAGAAGTAATTAATCATCTCGAGCTCCAAACAGACAACGAAGATCCATTTGCAGACCAAAATAAAGTACAAAGTTCCGAAGAATTAGACAAACAACTCCATGATTTAATGCTAGAAATTAAACAACTTGGTATTTTTTACAAAAATATTGCTGTGATTTCTCATTCAATTACTATAAGTTCTATAATGAATAAGTACTCCATGGATAAATATTCCTACATCAAAAATTGTGAAGTTTTAAGCACCGTACTTACTTATTGACTTAGATACTTATGTACAATGGAAACATGGTCCCATCTTATTTTTGAAATTTTCCAAGCATCCAGTAGAATAAATGTATTCCATTCCCAAAATTTATGTGAATTTGGCACTTTGGCTAGTATATAATTTAAATCGCCAAAATTTCTCATAAAAAGAATTTGACCATTTTTTTCCAATATAGTGGAACAAGTATCATCCTTATCTGATTCTACTTTAGATTTTACTAGAATAAGGAGATACATACGTCGTTAAGGCCTTTGGGCCCTCCCTAAGGAATTTCATGAACCGATTAGATAGCTCAGAAACAATGTAGCATTTTCTACTAGTTCCATGTCTTTCTTAAAATATACCTTTGTTACTGGCGCTTCCTCATCAGTAGGTGACTCCAAACCCTTCCCTTTTTCCGAGTAAAACTTATTAAACACTATAGAAGGAATGTGTTTTCCAGTAATCATTTCACGATAGGTAGAGAGATGTTCAGACAGATCCCTTGGAACGTCAAACCAAAAGATTCTTACTTGAATGTCTTCCACTATATCCTCTGCTAAAGTAATAAATTCTTCACGATCTTTGATGTATTCATTTTTTCTGTCCACAATTACACTATTTCCTGATTTTAAACTTTTCTTAATCAATGCAAGAACTTTAGGTTTAGTTCCAAGTTCATCCTGACAAACAACTACATATTTACTGTGAGTTTTGGCAATATTTGCTGCCCAGGAAGATTTAGTGCTTGCAGGTGGGCCAACTAAAATAATCATCTCTTGTTTCTTACACGGCACAAAATCAGAATTTATTAGATTATCATAAACATTTTCAAAATCTAGTGGGTGATAAGGTCTAGCATAAACAAGTTTGGATACATCCTCCTCCTTCTCCGTAAAGTATCTTTCGTCATAGAATTTAATTCCAATATTTAGGGCAAATTTATGATCAGAATCACTAAAATCCTTTGGTCTCCCAGCTGCATCACCACAGTAAAAACTTTTTTCAAGATTGATTTCAATTTTGTCATTATTACGATTAAGTAACCACCACATACCTACAGATGGCTTACGACAAAATCCATCCTCTGTAGATCCAAAAACATGAAGGGGTATATTTAATTCTTCGTGAATTGCTTTAATCTTATTAGCAAATGATTCTTTATCAAAGTTCTTACCACCTTGATTCGTAAAAATTACAATTTTATAACCAGTACGATGTAGTTCATGCAGTTTTTCTGGGACACCCTTCATTATGAACCAATCATCTTCGTCTTTAGGAAACTTATTACCAGATTTAGGTTTAACTATAGTCCAATCAAGATCAAAACTGGCAATGAGACTAGATCCCTTTACATCTCCTGACTTAATAATAAAGGCCCCTTTTTTGGGGTCCTGAATTTCTGTTATGTCAATTGACATGGTTTACTAAAAGATCTGATTCATTACCTATGCTTAAAAATTTTTTAATTTTTGTAAATCTAATTATGACTGGTAATTGAGTGGTAACGACTGGTAATTATTCCTAGTTATCAAACAACTCATATTTTTTATTTTTAAAAAAGTTTGTGCACTTAATTTAAGTAAATGACTGGTAAAAATAGGTGAGGGGGGAAATTAAATTGGAAAAACAAAACATGCGAAAATTACCAGTCATTACCAGTCATAAATATTTCTTTGATAATTTCATATTTCCTCTTCCCCCCCCTCACCTATTTTTACCAGTCATTTACTTAAATTAAGTGCACAAACTTTTTTAAAAATAAAAAAATATGAGTTGTTTGATAACTAGGAATAATTACCAGTCGTTACCACTCAATTACCAGTCATAATGTTCGGTAATTGCCACTCAATTACCAATCATTAATTGACTTAAGGAAATAAAATCTAAATCATAAAATGAAATATACTTGTTCTAGATGTGGTTATAATAGTGAAAATGCTACTGCAGTTAAAAGACACATAGTTAAAAAGAAAAAATGTAGTCCAGATCTTAATGATATTATTCCTAGTATAATTGAGGAAAATTTAACTGTTGAATGTGAACACTGTCATAAAAATTTTCATAATTCTAGTAATTTAAAAAGACATCAAAAAACTACATGTAAACAAAAAGTTGAAATTTTAGAAAAACAACTACATGAAGCACATAATAGAATATTAGAACTTGAAAAATCTAAATCTACTGTCATTAATATTCAACAAAATTTCATAATAAATGGCTACAAAGATACTTCTTTTAATCATCTCAAAGATAAACACTATAAAAATGCTATAAATAGGATGTTAATGTGTGTCCCTAATTTAATTAGTGATGTACATTTTAGTAGCAAAGCTCCAGAAAATCATAATATTTATATATCAAATATTCGTGGAAAATATGCTATGGTGTGGGATGGAAGGAATTGGGAAGCTCGAGATCAAAATGAAATGATTAATAAAATAATTATGGATAACGAATATGCTATTGAGGAATGGATTGATGAAGATAAATTTCCTCAAGAAATGAAAAAATTTAACGAGTATTTAGAACTTAAAGAGTCACCGGATCTAGTAAATGGCCGAACTGCTTTAGATGTTATTCGTGAAGAAGTAAAATTAGTACTTTACAACAACAGAAAATTAATCAAAATTTAACCCTTGTTATTCCCTAAAATTGAGATACATGTGAGATACAAGTGAGATACAAGTGAGATACAAGTGAGATACAAGTGAGATACAAGTGAAATAAAAGAACGAGATGGACGAATCAAAGTAGAGCAAGAGATTAGAGATGAAGTCAAGAAACTCATTTATGACAAACGTACAATGATTAAGATCAAAAATTAGTTTTCATCGTATTTTCCGTCAATTACCCATTCAGTCATCATATTTCGATAGCTATCTCCATTTCCTACAATATTAGCATTATCTAATTTCGTTACGAGAATTAGTTTTGGTGTGGCATATCCATTTTCTCCATAGTCAGAAAATTTTCCTTGTTTGGCTTCTTCAATGATATTTATGATTTCTTGTGAATTAGCTACAAGAAGATGTAGGGTAATGAGGTCCTTCACGAGAAGTTCTTGGGCTTGTTTAGCTTCGGGACACTGTGCAAGTTCTTTGCACTTTTTATTAAGCCTCTTAAAAAGTTCATCGTCCATTTGTGCTTGTGCTTGTGTTTTTGTGATTAAGGGGATTAGTTCCCTAAGGAATAGTTTTTTTTAAAATATGGGAGTCACCCTCCTAATTCTACCCTGATCAATTATTGTGTCTAGGTACATATCAAATTTTCCAGGCCATCCAATAAAATGAATCATAATTTTAGTATCTTCTGCCCTAATTATCATACATTCTCTCCATTTGGATATTATTTTACCAGTTATAGTACTTGTAAACATATCTAATACCTCTATAATTTGACCTCTTTTATAATTTTCTACAATAATTCCAACAGGAATAGGATCTTGAATAGGTGGAGAATTATCTATTTGGTCTGCAATCAGTGCTAACGGCACTTCATCCATAATATGATCTTTATAAAAAAATATTTTGAACCAAGTCATCTTAGTAGCTTTGTAGCTATCCCTAAGGACTTATATTTACGATCTCTTAGCCAATGCCTTTGCAAACAGTTCAGTAAGATTCTTATCCAAATCCTCTTCATTAATGACTTTAACCTTTCTTATTTTAGGTGCTTTAGACATAACCCCCTTAACTTCCAGACTTTCTCGTACGTAATCGCGCCATTCTAGTACTAGTTCTGGTCTTTCTTCGTGTCGAAGTTTGTCAAATAGTTGATAAGCGATCTTCTGAAATCCCTTAGTTAGAGGAACTTTCAGAATATCGTTTACTGGTTTAAGATCTTTATCTGCAAAAAGCCCTGCCAAACGAAGAACGCCATCTTCTTCGTACAGAGCACCGAGTTCTTCTCCCTTGCTAAAAAATGTACAAAGTACGAAAGCTTGATGTAACTTAAGGTACAGAGCTAAAATTCTATATAGACTATGAAATTTATTAGAGTGTTTAACATTGGATGTTTCACTGTAAGTATGAAAATGACGGCCATTATAGTTCTTAATACTCAAGGTACTCAAAGGATAAATTCCGTTAACGGCAATATTTCTTTCTTTAGATCGTTTTTTATCTTGTTCAAGCAACTCTGCAAGTCCCTTATATTTACTCAGAGGTTCTAGTACAGGTTTAGTTACAGTGCCTTTATTCAAATAAGTTTCCCACTGACCCCATTCTATAACTTTTTCAATATGCTCTACTTTAGTTATTTTTGGAATACCTTTCTTGGCTAGGATAAAAATACGATTTGTGGGCCGTATCTCAGTGATTGTTCTGGAGTCCTCGTCAGAATCCTCGTCAGAATCCTCGTCTGAATGCTTTGCTTTGGATTTGGCTTTAGCTTTGACTGTTGTGACTTTGATTCCTGTTTTAGTAGGAGCAGTCGCTCGCAGAGTATCTTCGCCTGGATAGCTAGTGCAAAATTTTAGAGGCAGTTGAATGTCATCGTCTAAATCTAAAGTGAAATATCCATAACCCGGATCCGTCATTGATTTGAATCAATGACAACAATTATTCTATGCTAAAAAATTTTTAAAAAAGTTATACATATACCCCTATGGGCGAAAATAATTTTAAATTGCTGCTCGCAGATTCTGACTTCTCACCCAATCAGAGGCATTTTTTCCTATAAATACTTGACCATTAACATCGTGACTAACGACATAAATTGTTGGTGTTGCAAATATTTGAATAGGGACTCTACTTGCTGTATTTACATCGATGTACTGTATTTTACTAGACAGGGATTTATTCTGAGAAATAAGACCAATAAGCTCACGAGAATATGGACATGTTAGAGAGAAAAATAAATATGGTTGAGACATTTTGTTGTTACTCAATAAGTATTCCAAGGAAACTAGTGATAAAATTTTAATTAATTGACTTTTTCCATTTTTGTCCAGGAACATATGCAGGAGCATTTGCGTTCAAGTCTGAAGTATATATAGGATAT
>Ga0302280_1003508_pt1 | contig 11254 bp, 19 predicted proteins | sample III_Fen_E1_1_FD_198771 | JGI IMG/M metagenome (GOLD analysis project Ga0302280, IMG submission 198771) | Peat permafrost microbial communities from Stordalen Mire near Abisko, Sweden - III_Fen_E1_1 | ecosystem: Environmental > Terrestrial > Soil > Wetlands > Permafrost | place: Sweden: Abisko...
AATACCATTGTCTTACTCGTCCTTGAAGAAGTTGAACAATTGCTTGATCTTTTCGGAATGGGGTGCTTTCGCAGTCCGCGCTAGGTTAGGGAAGGAATACAGAGACCATAGAAAAATTGTTACTTCGTTATCAGTTTACGGGATTCGTCATCGAATTGCCGAAACAGTTTTGCGCCCCAAAGGCCGGTGAGTCCGAAAAAAAGTAGAAAGTTTTCGAAGGTCAGCAAATTCTCGTGATTTCTGCTGGCGAGGTCGTTGTAGATCAACTCGAGCATGACCTGCTAATCGGCGGAAACTGTCTAAAAATACGGCTACGTGTTTTTTGCACGGTTGAGTAGTATTTGCTGGTGGGATCGATGCAGCCCTTCCGAGACGACATGCAGAAGCAGAAATTGAACATTTAGGGGATTAATCGAAAATATTAAGTAATGAATACAACAGAACTACCAGCCCGAATTAATTCGAGAGAATAAACAGCTTTTTAAAGAGGTGGGAGGGGGAGAGTAGGAGTGACCGGTGGGTATCCGTTTGTTAGTTGTTGAAAATTGTTTCAACTTTATCTGCTTTCGGTGGGAAGAGGGTTATTTTGTTGCCTCTCGAGACTTTCTGTTTAAATTCAATAAAAAATAGCATAATTATCATGACGGATGAGGATCAACTCTTGTAGGTAGATGAACTCCGTTTTCAATGGCGAAAGTATTATCTGAGGTAGGTAGGCTACAATCGCATTAACTGCGAAGAGGCAGATCGGAGAACACTTAATTACTCCCAAAGAATGAGTCTGTCAGAGTTGTTGGAGAAACTGTGGCTTATTATAAAAATTGACTTGAATGGAGCATAGGCTGAAAAATAAGTGAAAACAAATCAGCTAAATGCGAATTAATTGTCCTCCAAATCTTGCTGAAGGTTGACGTTGACTCGACTGACCTTGTCAGGCTGCTCACTCTCAGCTGCCTCTTCTCTCATCACATCCAGAGTTACCATATTGGGAGTTTTATTATCTTCAGTGTATTTATAGTCCCGATTATCCATGTCTAATCTCTGAGATTTGACTCGGGACTACTTATATCTATTGCTTTAAGGCTGTCTCTCGTTGACTGAAGTGTAAATCTGATTAGTTTTGTGCTTATTTTGGCGTGGCCGACTTTTCATTTACAACATTTTTGCTATTTTTTTGAGCCGTTCCTGTTTAGGATCCTTGATCTATGGCAGTACGACAGAACTGACCCTTTTGCGCTTGTTTTATATGCTAAGTCCTTTTTTGTTGTACTCTCCCTATTGGTCTCCCCTTCTTCTCTCCACTTTCTCTATGCTTCTGTTCACCCGATCAATATCGTTCTTAACGCTGTTCAGCTCTTTCTTGATGGGTAGTCCGTGAAACTCTTTCCCCCTCAGTATTTAGAACTCGATCTCCCCAACATCAATGCTGTATTCGTTAAGGACAATCTAGTTTTTAAAATCGAGGGAGTTCTACTGCAAGTCATCGATCTTGATCTTCTTCTGCAAAGTGCCGTATATTTCCTCCTCCAATCCCTCATCACTAATCAACAGAGTAAACCTGACTCGGACTGCCTCAACCTCCTCTGTTGTAAAATTAAGCAAATCACTTCCGCTCTAATTGATGAATAATAGTTTCTGAAGGGAAGAAGCGAACCGTTAAAGAATGAGCACTTTCTTTATTCGATTGATTTCAACTATACAGTACAACTCGGCCTTGCCATCGTATTGATAGGTGTAGTAGTAGGAATTTAGTTCTATCTTTTTGATGTTAACTGATAGCTTGATGGTTTTGTAGGTTCCACTGATGATGTTCTCAGGCTGAAAGATGGGTTTGGTAAAGGGGTAGGGCACTACTTTGTTTATAAACAAGTTAGCCTAGCCTGTTTTCTACTGCTGGCGAAAGAAAGACACACTCAAACAGTTGACTCCCAGCCTCAACTCTCTATAGTTAATAACTGCAATTCCAATAAAATTGGTCTAGCTTTTGTCCGATCCATCCTGCACCACTTTCATGTATATATTTTCTTACTGCTTAATAGAAAGAGCAACGGCTTCGGGTACTTCACTCTCCAGCTTAAAAAAGCTGAAGTTATTAAGGTCCGGAATATAGACCTACTATGACTCGGTCTTGATAACAATTCCACAGTGGATGTCCTCATTGACTACGAGTGAAATTTGGGAGAATTAGAGCATCGTGGCTTGAGCCTGCTTGCCCTTGTTGCAGCTCTTCCAAAAGCTATTATTTTGAGGAAGCGATAGGGTTTTAGCCTTTTCGCACTTAAATTTTAAACTTGCGATTACCCTGTTTGTGCTTGAATCTACCAGTTTCTTTTTGATGGTGTTGAGGTGGTACGATATTATTTATTCAGCACCAATGTTCACCCTTGCAATCGTTTTGAAGTTCTTCTCGATAACAACACTAAAGTCTTCCTCCTCCGTTTTGATGATAAAATATACAATTTTGTTATATTTGAGGGTTTTAGTCGAATCCATCTCTCCACTTATCTCAAAAGCCTTATTCCCGTACACGATCTTCATTTTCATGTTGGCGAGATCGCTCTTCCCCGTCTCCATCTGCAGTTCGAGGTTGTATATGAGGAGCTAAAAGGAGTCTAAGAGAAGACTGTTTTCGAATCGATTCCGCCAGAGGTTAATACCCCATAAACAACGAATCTACATGTCGTAACCTCTTTCCTATCTGATCATCATCCGAATGGTTGTCGTCTATTCGTTAATCTAGTCCCACTGGTACCGCCGAGACTTAGCTCGCAATTTACCGTTTTTCACGTGCTGAAACTCCATCCAATTTGGCAGATTGATATTTACGATGGAGTTGGTCACTGGGATTATGATTTTACCTTGCTAACATACAATCTGAAAGTAGGATGGACCAGTATCCGCAGTGGAATCTGTATCGTTAATTGCTATTTGATGAATTATGAGGTAATGTTGGGAAATTTAGGGGATAAGCTGCTTATTCAGGATGAACTCATTCGGAGTCAGCACGTGGATGGTGAACTCCAAAATTTACCCCTGTCTGATCTCGTGTTTCTTCTTGGTAGAATTCCTGGTTCGCAGCTCAGTGATATCGACCTAATGTTGGAAGAGTATCATATTGTTCTCCCAATTTTGTAGTTCAAGCGTGGTGGGTATTTCTCCTTCGTGTTCGACCGGCAGCACGATAGTGTGTTCAATTTTGATGCTGAAGTTATCGACAGTATTGTTTTTATAACTCCTCGTAAAGTAGAAGGTGTTTTGCCACAAGACAGAGAGGTACTAGTCCTCGATCAGTCTCAAATTACGCAGATGCAGGCGAATGATATTCACCGACAGGTATTTATCAGTCATGAGTCAAACTACATTATAATCATTCACTCTTTAAATAGGAAAAATCAGAAGCAGAAGTGATCAACGCTCAAGGAGACTATTTAATTTAGTTAACGCTTTAAATCGAGTGTGTTTTTGCTCTGCGAGTTTGTTGGCTCGAGTATTTCTGGGTAGGTGGGCTGTGTTCTGATGTTCGGTCAGTGTTGTGGGCTAACTCCCTTAATTGTTCTTGAAGTAGTCATATAATTTGCTCTCTCTTTCCTTAATCTTCTTCCACTCATTCTAGTTATGCTTATTCTCGAGATATTACTCGAGTTTCTGAATAGGATAAAAGACTACTTATGGGTTGATCCTTTATCGAATGTTTTGGAGCGACATTGAAAGCTCTCTTTTTAAGCTTTTGCCCATTAGACTACTTAACCTTGACATTTTGGTGTGGTCACTTTTTTATTAGGAAAGAAATTTGTTCATTTTATACCCCTCGGAACTCAGCCTTGACATCTACGATAGACTTCCAATTAGATTTGTATTTCTTGCCTCCTAAGTCATCGAAGAGTGATTATATTGATTCTCCAGTTATTGAAAGTTGTCTAAGTAAGGTTAAAATTACTTTCAGCCTGGAAGTCTATGAAGAGGTATCGATGATGAGCAATCGCATCCAACGTCTTCTTTTCTACCATTGAGTTGCTGTGCAAAGGTCGGGATATCACTGCTGGTAAATGAGTTTTGGCTGTTCGCTGTCCTCTCTGCCTGAATGTGACCTTGGTTGTGATTTTCGGAAAGCTCGCCATCGTAAATATAATATAATTATTATTCACTTTTTGCTTTATTGCGGATGTCCTTCGCGTGAGAACCAAATCATTTCATTTCAATAGAATAATAAGAATGGTTTTATTCAATAAGAAAAATAATCAATACACTTCACTCGCTAAGTCTATACCCAGCATTTCCATCACAATATTTTTCATTTTGACAAATCCCTCTCTCGCATAGAAAGCGGCATATGTTATTCCTGGCATTTTTTCACTTAATAGCTCAGATTCCTCTTGGTTCTGTATCCCCTGCTTCTTCTATTGCTTTAGTTGCTCCTTCAGATTCTCAATATGTTCCCGATCCATACGCGTTTGCTCATTATGATCGGTTGCAAGAAAGCTATACCGATAGCAGGAGGAATATTTAACAGTGATGTCTTTAGCTGATTCTATCACTGATTTGTCCCTCCCCATGTTCGTCTGTTGGTTGTTACCCAATATAAGGGTCAAGTCTGAGTAACGCAACTATTTTCTGCAGAGGAGGGCCTACTCTATAGATTTAGCTTCGATGTTTTCCTACCTTCCTATCTATCGATATGTTCTCTTCGCCCCTAACTACAGCTTTATCTAAATCATGAGGGACCTTAAGGATTAGAGGATCTACTTGAGGGCTTCAGTCATCTGCAAGCCTAATTGAGCATCTTCTACATTTTATTATCTCATTTTCGATTCAATATCATCCAATAACTTATAGGTAGTAAACAGATCGTGAATACTGATAATGCCATCTTGATCGATATCCCAAAATCTAAAAGAAGCAACAGCCCAAATTCTGGGATTAGCAACCACCAACGTTTCCATTACCTGTTTATAATCCTCCATTTTCATCTGATCGGTTATTTTGGAGTTGAGCTCAAAGAAGTAATAAAAGTGATTGGCTAGGGAAGTATTGTTATAATTCGGATTGGTGAGATAATCGAGGAACGATTCCTTAACCAAGAAAGGCTTGATGACACTCAACTTGGATTTTTAAAGAGGAGGAACCATTTTTGAAGCGGTGCTGAGGGAGATGAGAGGATTTTTAAGGAGAGGCAAAGATGCGAGTCCAATGTTGGAAAGCAGGGACTATTTGGTTGACACCTCTAAATTCAAGACTGCTTTGCTTTTTGTGTACTTTGCTTTGGTGGATTGGCAGAAGGTGTCCCACTTGTTATTATTAATGCTAAATTTGACAGTTTCCTGTTTGTTTCCATTTTTTCTCAAATTATTTTTCACCCTCTCTAGTCTATCAATGAGATCGCCTTTGTTTAAGATCGGACTAAGCTTTTTCTGTTTTTTACCTGCTGGACCTTTGTTTTAGCCATCAATATCAATATCACTCAAAAAACTAGATCCTCTAAATTTTTACATATCCTCGTAACTAATTTTTTATTTCTCCCTCAGTTCTGCTTTTATTGTTGGTCGACGATAGATCACGGATGGATTCTTCACGCTAACTGATGAAGCTAAAGACTTTCTCTCTTATACTTTATTCTACAATGAGTTATGGTAGGAATATCGCATCCTCATCGGGTATTCAGGGTTCACTTCTACAGAATTTTTGACGTTTGGAAGATGCTGCACTTTCCTCACATTTGGCGCGATCTCACTCAATCTATGATTAGCGGGCTGCTGAATGGATGGAGGGTTAAAGTTTTATTCTTCCTCTCTTCTGAAATCAAGACTGGATAGCGGCGGCGTAAAGTTATATCTTTTGGAATTGCGCTTCCGATCGTAGCTGACTACATTGCCATACATTTTTTCCTTGATTAGCTGTTTGAGACAATGTCCAATTAATGTCTCCTCCTCCTTCCTCTCAATAATATTGACAGGAGGTGGGGAGTAGGCCGGATCCCCATGCGACGCAAAAGCAGAAACGTACCCACTGGGTCTTTCCATGTGCATGCTTGGATTAATTTTATTAATTTATGATTTATTCTGTAAATGCGTCACCCTGCACCATAAGCATAATTTAATGGGCGACTTGCTATAATCTGATGCAGTTATTCCGTTTGGAGTCGTCTATTAATATCTGATTATATTGAAACGCACAAATGGGGCAGCAGAATGGAAACGATATCAAAAGACGACAGATTTCTCTCAACTAGTGGATCTAGGCAGTCGAGGACAGCAGCAACTCTCTCTTTGCCAGCGTAAACCCTTTTCGTAAACGACTGCTGCTCAACAAGATTACGCAGGAATTGATCGAGTAATATGAGCTGCAATTCTTTAGTTAGCAGGATTTTAACTGCTACAGCGCTGATGTTGCACTTCGCATGGAAGACGGACAGAGTAAAATGGTGGAAGAGGGCAGCCAGAACTAAAAAAAATCAATTCAGCAGTGCCCGTATATTTATAAGGTGAGGTATTTCACCAATACGTCAGTCAAAGAACTGTGCTCCACGGTGTATAATGGCTTGCTGTACGTTTGCAAAGTAGATCTGAGATTGAAGGAAATCAATGATATTCCTTTCGAGGACCAACTCTATCTTTATGAGGTTTGCTTGGAAGGCTTCAAGTTGCTTTACGAAAAGGCTGGCTTCTTTTATATCACTGAGGAGATGGTGTTTTTCAATCAAGAGGGCAAAGCCTTCGTCTGGATGAATCCCAACCTATCGAAGCAGTAACCAAACTATGATCAAGATAACAAAGAGGTAAGTTTCGATTCAGCCGAAGGGCAAGGTTCCCAATCAGAAATGCTTAAAACTTTGATATTGCTCATAGAGTAGAACACAGACTCTAATTCCATCAGCAACGTCATTCATTTCCGCAATTATCTTGAGGGGAGAGGTCTGCTAGATCGTTTATCTTTCTATAAGGCTATAGAGTAGTTCCATCGCTACTGCGCGCAGTATCGACTGAAGTGCAACAGATATATGAAAGCCATATACGAGCTGTATCACGTAGGTGATCAGTCTTTTAGTCGGAGTGAGGTGTAGAGAGTGGAAGATGGGCGAGAGTATTAGTGTTTGAGGAAGAGTCTGCATCAGATTTAACCTTCTTTTTCTTTCTATAAGAATAATGAGAAGAACAATGCAGAGCCACAGAATTAGATATTGATAAGGGATAGAGAGCAGTAAAACGGGACAATGAGTAGAAAGAGTCTCAAAGACGAGTGTCGAAACAGCAAGGTAGTGATTGGTGGACAATCTAGAGATGATAACTATAATGAATTCTCGAGATAGAGGAACGATATGGTGAAGACTCCCAAAATACCATAAAAGAGTGGTCTGCAACGAAATATCTCAGCTGCATACATTAATCCTGTAATGGTTTTGCCTCTATAGTCAAGGACTAGCATTGTCAATCAAAACTAGCAGAGCAGAAAGACCCTCAATTTTGGTTTTACAAAGTAACAGTCAACTCCAAAGCAGCAACCCATCGAAATCAGCAAGTCTTTTCAGAAATCACACAGTATCATGTCTTTCAGCCAAAACAAGCCTATAACATTCAGTTATAAATCTAATACTCAACCAATCGCCCCACAACTTCACAACAACGAATATCAGAATAACCTGTAAGTAAAAAAACAAACTCCGCGCATTTAGAGAAGATAGACAATAATCGAACAACTCAATTCTCCACATTTGGCGAAGAGCGTAAACTTAATTGGATTGTCCTTATAGCAAGCCAACCATTATCCACTTCCCCCTCAAAAATAGGCAGTCATCCACAAATAGCCGAATAAACTCACTTACTACTCCTCATCCTAGGCCTACACTCTGGACAGTTAAATCGCCTAAGACATTGAGAAGTACCTAGGAGTGAATTCCCGTCTGATGTGACTGCAAATGATCTTCGAAATCACATCCTCATGATTTCTTTCCCATTAATTTATAATTTGATTATGGAATATGTATTTGCACAATCATTCCTTAAACATGTTCTAGCAGACTCTTTTACTTGCTGACTGACTGAGATTTATCGATTAGTTTAGTTATCTGCTCAGCTAGGTACTGTTTTTATAGGGTTAAGGCTCAGTCTATCTCAGTTTTTATATTGTTTTGCCGGCCTATTAAAACTACGATTGCTTTATGTGATATTTCGACAACCAGTACAGGCCTTTTATTTTAATATCGATATTACTGCCCTTGATGACTTCATTGAGGTACAGTTTAACCTTGTTCCACTCGTCCAGTTTGATCAGACATAAAGCCAGATTGCAGTTTGATTGTTGCAGCAGCTCACTCATTTTATGGTTATCCTCCTCTGTATCCGGAAAGGTATAATCTCCATATACAATTACTTTCTGATAGAAGTAGCTCGCCTCTCGAAACCTTCCGTTTTTGTAGTGGTTGTTACCCTACTGTTTGAAAAACAGCATGTTCTATAGTTTTTAGCTTGTCGGCTTTTCGTAGATCTATCGCTACTGCGTCAAGGTAACAATACTTTTCGATAGTCATGCAGATGCTGCGATGGTTTGTTATGAGAAGTGTTCGACTATTTCCCGGTGACTATTGGATAGTGTTTGAAGATGGTTGTCATCATCCGCTCAGCCTTTTAGCTCAATTTCATCGAATAGTATTAATTATGCCATGTTACAACATCCAAGATAATTTGCATAATGAGTTTGTATCAATATTCTAAATCTAATGCATCATAAGAAATAGTCAGGAACTCTCTTCTTGAGCACTTCATCGCCTTTTCTGGGAGCAGGATCATACTGAATGTAAGTCTGCTTCAAGTTTTCATCCACATCCATAATGGCAGCTTGATTGCCACAGCGATAGCAGTAGTTTGGAGCAGAGAAAATGGTTGCCACGTTTTTATTATGAGTGTTGGTGTAGCCCTAAATAAAATCATGATTACCTACATCATTAACTGATGGGCACGTGCAATCATTTTCAAGTTATTTGTGTGGTTGAACTGCTCAGCAATATCTTGACCAAAGGTGTAACCTGCACCTCGAGGGTTCATGCCCCATCCCGCTCGGTCGTCTGGGTCTGACCAGAGCAGATCGCACATTGGACCCTCGTGCGGTACCTATTGGAATCTTTTTAAAGTTCGAATATTGTCTAGAGTTTAGATGCTTGGTGACAGTCCTCCATGCAAACAGAAAAATTGATTTTCGACCAGGGCCGTGAGTGGAAGGTAGTCAAAGAGTTCAGTGAGGCACTTCCAGACATTGGCGTTACCATATTTGCGGCAGCATTCGTCATAGAAGCCATAGACCTGAGTAATTTGTCGTGATTCGTGATTTCCTCTAAGGATGGTGATTCTATCTTTGTAGCGTACCTTAAGAGCGAGGAGAAGAGTCACTGTTTCAACGCTGTGGTGGCCTGTCTAAAGTAACTCGTACCTCTATCAACGTAGTCGCCCATGAAGAGGTAGTTTGACTCAGGTACCTTTCCCCCGATTTAGAACAGTTCCATCAAATCGTGAAACTGTCCGTGAATATCCCCGCAAACGATAACAGGCGCTCTTACTGGGGCAACATTGGGTTATTCTGTCAATATCTCCTTAGCCTGCATTTGATAGTCGTTACCTTTTCGCAAAGGGCTTTGACTTCGGCCTCTGGTAGAGGTTTGCAGGTTAGGATATCCGCGATTTGCCTATCAAGATTGCTATAATCAGCCGCTGTCTTCATGGTCCAAATCAAATTATGGCTGAATTAATGAAATCAATTTAAATTCCAAATAATTATTGTAACCTAAAGAAAACAGATGGGATGAAGACGACGCCAAGCATTGAGAGGAGTATCATCAACATTCGTGATAAGAAGAGGAGAGGGATGTTTAAATAGGATCAATACCCGTACGAAGCCAACTCTGCCCTTACTGCGCTAATCTCCTTCAGATTCAGGGCCTTCCTTGTTTTGTTGGCAGTCTCGAGTCTCTTCTTGTGCCATGTGGAAGCACGCTCTCTTCTCTTGTTCTCAAGCTTGGCGATGAGTTCACGTTTTCCCCATCCGACTTGACTGGATAGATCTCCGAGGGTGCAGAATTTGCGGAAGCTGGACAGTTTGACAGCACGGAGAGCATCAGGTATGACTTCTCTCTTTTTGGTGTCATAGGGAGCAGGGACTCCTTCAAAAATTTTCAGTCTTCCGAGTGCTTCGGCTCCTCTTGCGATTTTATGAGGGAGCATTCCTCTGACAGCTCTCCAGAAGATTTTGGACGGAGTCCTGTTGTGCACGATGGTTCTGCGGGGGTTAGTGAGGAGTCTCTTCCTCATAAACTCTGCGAATTTAACCTTGTTTCTGAAGAGAGATCCGGTGATGTTGATACCCTCGGTCCTGACGACAGCTACTCTTTGTCCTGAATAAGAAAGCAACTACCGCTAAGGAGTGTTTTGGCGATGTATGAGGCGAGTCTGCCTAAGAGGTGACCCTTGGCATCAACGACTATTAACTTCTTGAACATTGTGTGGCTAAATTAATTATTATTTTATATATTTAATCGACATTAAAAGGGATGAGATTAGGAAGTATGTAATCTCAGATGAAAAGCTAAATCTTCATTTATTCTTGGTAGATTTCTTTAGTTGTTCAAAAGCAATCAATAATTCTTTAATTATAAATCTATATTTATAGGAAATTGTTCATAATTTTTTTTATTTTACAACATCATTCAGAAATAAATTAATAAGAGCTAACTGATATCCATGATCATCAGAGGTTCATATAGTTTTTTATCTTCAATTTACACTTTTCACAACAGTAAGTGCGTTTGTTGTCCTTCGTGAATCCGCAATTACCAATCTTTTTGCAGTACTATTTGTCATCAATATACTCATTAATCCGATAAAACTGGTGAATCCCTGTTCTGTTCCATTTGCAGTTCCATATCTTTTTGTGTTAGAATCGACCTTTAAACACTTCAAATAAGTTATATAAGCCAATAGCCTTTTCAGGCAACAGGTGTTTAACTTTTTTAATGCGATACGCTGAAATCATAGTAGAGAGCCTGTATTTGCTATCTTTCCTCTGGTTTGAGTTTATCAATAGCTGTGCTCATCTCATTTGTCAGCTGAATCATTTGAATATAGGGCTGGAGCTTCGTATCCTCCCTAGGCCTATCATTTGTGTTAAGTTTGAGGTTGTCCATCAAAGCCACCAATTGATCAATATCCATGTTTTTATGAGCAAACTTAGTTTGTAAAAGTTTATAAGGTCGAGCTTTTCGGTATAAAATTAA
>Ga0302280_1003509_pt1 | contig 11253 bp, 8 predicted proteins | sample III_Fen_E1_1_FD_198771 | JGI IMG/M metagenome (GOLD analysis project Ga0302280, IMG submission 198771) | Peat permafrost microbial communities from Stordalen Mire near Abisko, Sweden - III_Fen_E1_1 | ecosystem: Environmental > Terrestrial > Soil > Wetlands > Permafrost | place: Sweden: Abisko...
ATGAGGGTTAAATCGAATTGGCATGAATAGGAATTAAATATATTGAAGGAATTGAATTATATTTTGTTTTGTTTTTCCATTTTTTAAAGCAAAAATAAATAATATTTTATTATTCAAACTATTTATCGTATTTACAAACTTCAGATGCTTGTTTGCTGTTTTATTTCAGCTAAAAGTCACGATTGGCGATATCTCAATAAAATAGGAAGATTATTAATTATTCAAACCAAATAGACGTAAGAATTATCAAAGTTCCTCCACCTCCTCAGTGTATATTTTAGTAGACTTAGACAAACTGCTGCCTTGACTATTCCACTTACGCAGCACACTCCTCTCCAGATGATACAGTAGATCGAGGTACGGCTATGTGGTAAAGAGAGAAGGCATTCTGATATTGTTAGACACCATATCAGAGATAAGGTATTTATTTATGTAGAAAAGCTTTATGTACTCATTAACTGCCTCAACTTCTTCAATGAGTTATAGAAATTCCCTCATACGGATGCGTTATACCTTTTGCAGACTTTGGAGTCTTCCCTATTTCCTAAGACCTTCATACTATCCGATTTTGGTACAAGCAAATGTATTAATGCGCCTGTATAATAACTAAGTGATTCAATTGGTACCTGAATGTCGACGTCCATGACTTTTATTAAAAAGAACATTGCAGTAGAGTTCTTTTTGGAATAGTATCTTCCGATAGCTTATATTTGTGGGCTAATTTATACAAATTTCTTTAATAGGTTTAGCACGGCCCAACACTCACTGAGCTCTAATTATGGAGTCCCGGGTGGAGGATAGACAAGATCATAGCAAAATATAAGGCGTTTTTAAAGTTAAAGTAATGGTTCGATGATTTTTTTCAAGAGCAAAGAGGTTTAATTTTGGCAGCCAGAGGTATGTAGTTCCTTACTTGAAAGCATATTTTATTATGGTTCTCCATTGATTAAAACATTTGGATGAGGCGATGGGCTCATCATCAGCTTCACTTTGTTGCCTATTGTTAGTAATAATTCCAAAAGCAGCTAATTTTCTTGCATCTTGGCGTCGACTTGAAGTAAATGATGCACTAACAACTGAATTTTAAGAACTCTGAGTGAGTTGAGTTTCACTTCTTTGAGAATCTAGGTGAGTGGAGCCAATAGGGAGTGATCTGCCATGATTTAATTTACGATTTCCTTAATGCGAAAATGGCGGAAATCAGAATCGAGAAATCCTGTGTTTTTTAAGTGATTATAGGCAATGTTATGCTTATTTGACTTACCAAAAATGAACATAAGCTGATTATTTTTCTTGCAACTATTGATATTATATTTTAAAGAAAAGTTCAATCATTTCAGTAAGGATACAATACTCATCATAAGCAGTATGAAGGTTAACTGTAAGGTGATATCAAACTATTATACTGGGGAATCTCAATGCTTGCCTATGATTATTAAGATCCAACATCCAGATTATTTTATCCAATAAAAATTAAGCGGAAAAATAGAGAAAATAAAATAAGATTCAGCTGAATTATTATTTTGGCAGTTAGAGTATCATTATTTGAATGAATTCGAAGCTCTTCTGTGCTCAGTTAGAGTTGTTCATTTATTTATTGTTATGAGGTTTCACTATTCACAACTGGAGCCAAATCTGTTTGATGGAGTTAATTCCAGGATAAGAATATGACCATACGAAAACAAAATTAAAATAATTTTCCATTAAAAAAATGAAAACAATTTTTCATCAATCTTCTCCAATCAGACCAAAAAACAACAAATGGATTAGATTAATAAGTTTTTGCACCTGTAAGACATTTATGAGCCTCTGATGATTAGAAATCATATCAAGAGCTTGCTGATGAGCCCTACTACTATATTATCCATAAATATAATAGCTTTGCCAAATATTTTGTATTCCCCACTAATAGATAAATCTCTAGTTTATTATTTTTCGTAAAAAATTATGCAGAAAAATTGTAATAATTTTAAGAACAATTATCTCATTATCAAGATTTTTCTCGATGAAAATTTATTTATATTTTTGTATATTTTGCAGTTAACTATCGAAGCAGCGAGATGTTTTTTTTGTTGATTTATTCGATTTAACGAGTATTCATGAAAATCAATCCGAGGAAATCTTACAATTGCACTCTACGGTTTTATTGAATTTTTGCAAAGGTAGGTATTGCTCTTTTTTAAATTTGATCTTGATTTATAAAAGGTAACAAACTTAGATTAATCATAATTATAAATTAGAACTGTTAATGGAGCCATTCAAAACATTTGCCAGACCAATTAAAGACTATTCTCTGGTTCTCAAACTTTATGAGTAGCGTCTGTCTTTGGAATTGAAAAATATTACTTCGGACTTCTTTTTTTCGATTGTTCTTTAAAATACAAAATTGCCCTCCAATTTGATAAACATCTTCGACAGTGTCTAATAAATCTATGAGTACATTAATAGAGACAAAAACGTTAAAATAGCTCTGAATGCAACTGACAAGCTGCTCTTAATTGGAGTACCTTCCCCAAATTCAAAGATAAAAATGTTGTAGTTTCCTGTGAGCTCAATGCCGATATAAAAAGACGAAATAATTGAAAGAGAGTTAGCAAGACATCGGGACGATATAAAAAATCTAAGCTAAAAAGTGGATAGGTTAGAAAAGATTCTTACAAAACATATTTAGAAAGAGAAGGTTCTCAGATAATAACTGGAATATCTAAAAAGAGATAAAGGGCACTTTTTGAAAAAAGGGAAAAGGAATAGCGGATTGGGAATACAACTAAGTTCAAATATATGTCAATAGGGGGTCGAAAATAATAGAGACCAGCAGAATTAGGCTGATATGAACCAATCTGCTTTGTGCTCTAAGTTTCAACAATAAGAGCCTTTCATCATATAGCCAATTCTTTCATTCAACTCCTCGATGAAATGTAAGTCTAGCTCAAATGAAGAGAAAGTTAGTCAAAGTAATGCATAAATCAATAATCGGCCCTTAGACAATACCAACTAAAATCTTTCCAACTCATAAAGATAATTAAAAAAGCAAATATCAAAAGAAGCACAAGATTTCTATTTTGACATTGATGAAGGTAATAAAAATATTAGTTTCTTTACTATTAATGATCGAAAGATCATTAAAAAGTATGACAGCTAAGATTAAATTTATCAATTGTATAGCAGCAATCCTATTCCGGAGGTAGGAAAACATCTGCTCACATTCAAAATTGAGAAAATTACAGATGGAACAATGTGGTTTGGACTCATCACCGAAGATAAGAAGATTGAACAGTACATCGGATCTGAGGCAGAAAATATCTATCTTGGCTGCCAGCAAGGAAACTAGTTATCGATTTCAGGAAAAATGGCCAAGATATAATTTGAATAAATGAAAAGCGGGCAATTGTTGGTAATGGAAGTCGACCTAAGTGCTAAAAGAGTGAAATTTTTCAAAAATTTAAGCAGTCTTCCTTTGGCAGACGTGCCCCTTCCAAAGGATATGGTGGGGAAAAAGATATTTCCCTTTTTCCAATTGATGACTCAATACGATAGCATAAGGCTAATTTGAGGATTGCAGAATAAAGGAATATGATTATAGTCATTATTAATTATATTTACTAATATTGAGAATATAACACTCAGTAAATCAAACATAGAAATTCACACCAAATCAATATTGAATCTTAATCAAATGATGTCAAAAATTTATTATCAAAAGTTTAAGTGGTGTTGAAATCAACCAGAATAATTTATCGTTTTATTCATTTGAGGAAAAACGAAATGAGTAGAGTGCGCAATATTCGGTTAAACGTGAATGATAAGACTATCGATGTAGGAACTAAAGTTTTTAATTGTAATAAGGGAAAGTGCATTGCTCCCAGCCTACTCTAAGAAATATTTTTAAATATTCAAGTTTAGGGATTAATTGATCAATAATATTCTCCATATAATCAATGATTAATAATTCATCAAACAATAAAGTACAATCAAGAATAAATTATCTGGAATTGTCCTCTTAGTGTTGTTGGCTGTTATTATTCAGTTTTGACTGCTTTAACCTTTAGTTCTACTCTCTTATCTATGAAGATAATGATGAATAAATTTGAATGAATGAATTTAGCATGACTAAGAGTTAATATTATTTTCAGCATTATTTTTGAAGTCCAGAATGTCCAAATTCAATAATTATATGTCTAAGTTGTTTTACCCAGCAGGACTGAGGAAAAAAACAAACAATTATTTTTAGTTAAACGAAGTATTCGATATTTTATTCACTAATTATGGTACCCTCTCATCTCAGCAAACAAATTAAAGTAAATGAATCTTTCCCACCTTATTTTAGCTTGATCTTTTTCTCTCCTTACAATTTCAAAGCGAGATGTGTTTGTACAATGATTGATGATAATAAATAAACAATCTTCCATCTCTGAATGGATCTCCAACAAAAGATCTTACCACACACCTCTAAATGTATTTAAATTTGTTTTCGAGGTGGAAAAAGTGGATCCTTATCCATACGAATATAATAAAAAATTGAAACTATATAAAAAAAGCATATGGCCAACTTTTTTAAATCAAAAAGCTATCATACTGCACATTCCCATCTTCAAAATACCGGATTCTTCAATTCTGACTTCAGTAATTTTCGTATTATGGGAATTGTCACTAGAGTCAGGAGCGATAGGTCCCTCTTCCCTCATCTTATCTAAGTTCTCTAAGAAGTTAAGTTAACTCCCTCTAGGGTGCTTAAAATCCAACTGATAATTCAACATTTACTTCAGGAAGACGTTTTCATGCAAGAAAATGAAATTTTATTTCAATTGTTAGTTAAAATCAGTATTAAAGTCAAAAAAATGATGAATTCCTCAGAAAATATAAAACCTTTGATAGTCACATAAAATGAAGAAAATGCTAATACTAGCAAAGAAATGAATAAACAAAGTTAATTGGTCTGCCAAAATGGAAAATCTTTGATTTTAAAGAAGATTATATAACCTATGCTTGATTTGCAAAAACGCTTAATTTTTTGCTATGACTTAATATTTCCTTCGCGTGGATCCTTAGAATTATAAATTAGTGAATGCTGGGCTGTGCTCAATCTCCTTAAGAAGTTTGTATAGATTAGTCCTCAAATTTAAGCCATAGGAAGATACTACTCAAAAAAATATGCTACAGCAATGATTTTCCTAATAAAGGTTTTGGACACTGACATCCAGGTACTATATAATCCTATTTAGAAGCTTTATAGGCGCGTTAAAACCTTTATTGACAGGAAGATTCACTAATACGAAGGCCTACTAAAATAAAAACCTTTAGTTTGCCTGTAAAAATAGCATAGTGCACGCATGAAGGAATTTATTCAGCTGATTGAAGAATTGTAAGTCGTTGATGAATACATAAAACTCCTCTATCTGAATAAATCTTTTAAAGATGACTTGGCGTCAAACAATATTGCTATGCCTTCTCTTTTTACGACAAATGCTAATATCGATCTTTTGCGTTATTTATAGAAAAGTTTTTTACGTAAGAGGAGCCATCATAGCAGCTACTGTAGTACTTCTACCAAGTAAGTAAGCCCTTCATCATAAGACGTGCAGGAAGTGTGATTATAATTGCTTTCTTATATTTCGAATTAATGAAGGCTACAAAATATATAATTTACTAATTAAAAACAAATCTTTTGATTTAAATTTACCGATCAATCATCTCTTAAAATATACTATTTGCTATTTTTTCAAAAGAAATTCTTTGCAGGAGAGTGGCCAGTATCTGTTTTTGAAGATTGATGACGAGACTTAATTTTTGATTTGATTAAAATCTCACTTGATTTATTAGCTTCAGCTTTGAAGGAATTCCAATAAAAATTTACAATAAATTATCACAATATTTGATCACATTGCATTTTACTCATAAATTTATATTAATAACTTAATTATATTTTATTATTATCATCTTTCCCTATTTTAATATTATTTACTAGCGATAGGGATTTAATATCTTAAATCGATTAAAAAAAAAGGAACAACGTTCTAAAGATGCGGGCTGGCAACCATGAAGCTTATTTTGGCCCACGTAACAAGCTAATAAAATAGGAATGACTTTCATCGTAATTTCTTATTTTATCTTTAATTTAATTGAAGTTTATTTTAAACCCTAATTTAGTATTTTTCGAAAGCCAATTACACGGCTGTTCTAATTATTGTTCAACTCAGTTAACGTCAAACCTTAGATGACGCATGAATGAGCAGTAAAGTCGATTATTTATCGCTCATCAAAATTTATCAAACAGGATAGAGGAGAAATTATCCATTCCTGATGTCTCTTGTTTGTTCAGTCGTTTTTGTTATTGAAACTAAATCAAGAAATGCAAAAAAAGTGTCATCTTAGATTTTATTTTTTTCTGTTCATAAAATAAGTTAAAATGCATTTTCGAAAATATAAAAGTTTTTCAACTTCCTGAAGGTGAGAGTTGAAAAATGGATGATTTCTCAGTGGCCCCTGAAGTTTTATTTTATTTATATTTGTTGACCAGTATAAAAAAAGGAAATTTGTTTTCCCTGAATATAATCAAATAACAACCTCAAAATAATCTATTACTAATGTCTAGCTTTTTTAAGTCTAAGGATTATCATAAGGCACACTCTCAACTTCAGAATACAGGATTCTTTAATTCTGACTTTATTAATTTCCACATTAAAGGAATCGCAGATCAAATTATTAAGGATCCCTCTCTCTTCGCACCCCTCGCTGAAGTCCTTGAAGATGTCAAACTCACTCCTCTTAGGGTACTTAAAGTCCAGCTTATGATACAGCACATGCTCCAGGTTAGCTCTAATATGCATGAAAACGATCATCTTTTTCGTCTCCTATTAAAAATTGGTCTTAAAGTCAAAAAGATGATCGATTCTGAGGCCAGTTTCACCATTCAGCAATACACAGAACCTGATTAAAACATCTGTTCGAGCAAATATTTAGTTGATCGAACCGGAGCTGTTTGCGAAAATGGAACATCTCTAATTTTGAGAAAAATTGTTGAACCTTTACTCGAGCTACAAAAGCGTCTCATTTATTCCTACGACTTGATCAATCCCTCATTCAATACTCCGGAATTAGAACTAAGTGAATGCTGGGCAGTACTTAACCTCCTAAAGAAATTTGTGTAGATAAGTCCTCAAATAGAAGCGATTGGAAGATACTACTCCAAAAAATACGCTGCCGCCATGATATATCTCATAAAAGTGTTGAATGTTGACATACAGGTAAAAATATAGTTTATATAGTTATTATATCAGCGCATCAAAAAATTTGTCAGCGGGAAGGTAATTTAATATAAGGAGTTTATGAAGCAGGGACTTCTAAAAATCATCTCCGATCAACAGAGGACACGAATCAACTAATTTTTGCAATTAATTGAGGAAATAGAGGCAGTCAATGAATCAATCAAGCTTCTTTACCTTAGCGCCTCTTTTAAAGTGGACTTGGCCTGCAACTAGATTAGCATGCCTGTCCTCTTCACAGTGGAGCCTCATCTGGATCTTCTTTATCTTCTTAAGAAGGCTATCTCTCGCGATGAGGATAAAATTTGGAATACTATCTGCAAGAGGACAAAAATAAATCATTGCAAGTCAATGAAAACTATCTATTGATTGTCTATTCTAGACTTTTTCATTTTAAAGAATATCAATATCAATAAGAAGAGTATGGAACAAAAACTTGAGGCTACTAATATGATCAATGATTCATCGAATCAATATTTTTATCGTACAATTCAAATAAGAACACCCATTATCAGTGCCTACGAAAGAAAAAGAGCAATTGATACACTGATGATGGATTGAAGATTGCAGGTGTTAATCATCATATTAAGGATTTGTAAAATTATGAAAATATCAGATGAGCGGCAACGCTAAAGGGATTCATCTTTATAACTACTTTTCCATCAAATGTGAATAATCAAACAATTTACAAATTAGACTTGCCTCAGAAACTTCAAAAAATGTTCACTTCTTTTCATAAATTATTAATCGTCAAACGAGATAAATACTGATATCTTTAATTAACCCAATAGAAGACAGATAAACTCATAAATATCATGTATCATTATTGGACCAAACTTTCAAGCAGGGACTGCTTATCTTTTGAATCAAATCGGTTTATCACCTACAGGAATACGTCTTAGAGATTACTATCACTGATTGCCCACTCAAAATTTATGTTTTGTTACTTAAGCAGTTTTAAATTCGATAAAATAGTCGACACGTCTGTAGAAGCCACATTGATTTTGATAAAACCACTGATTTATTTGCAGACTGTGGCAGGATGGAACATTTACAGCAGTTTCTCCCTCAAAATACTGATCTTCTATCGATTGGTTCTGTAATTGTCCGTGACTATTTCTTACTTCTCAGTCATTATTGAAGCTTATTTAATTTAGGGGGTCGAATCCTATGATTCTCCCTCATCATGATTCAGTGAGTAATTTAAATTTTAATGACTGTTATACTTCTCCAATTCCACACTCACGGATATAAAATACCCCTTACCGTAGATCTCTTTCAATCTAAACAAATCACCCACTGTTCTAATAGTCCCGTTAGTTATAATGCCAATCTTATCGCATAGCGACTCAGCCTCCTCCATTAAATGAGTTGTTATAAAGAGAGATCTTTTCTATCGGCATTTGGTGAGCACTTACCACAAATGACGGCGATTTTAGGGATCTAAACCAGAAGTAGGCTCATCCATAAACACTATCCTTGGATCTCCCACTAAACTGATACCAATTGATAGTCTTCTCTTCATTCCTCCGGACAGCTCAGTTACTTTGCAATGCCTTTGCATAGTAAGATTGACCTCCACCAAGGTTTCTTCTACCTTTTGCTTCTCAAGCAATCTACTGACTCCCCTAAGTCTAGCATAGAAGTAAAGATGCTCCTATACAGTAAGAGTGGGCCATACAATATCGAATTGAGGACACACTCCCATTTCAAGATGAACCTGATGCATCTAATTAAGTATGGAATAGCCTCCCACATAAGCAACTCCATTAGTGGGCGAGAATATCCCTGTGATCATGGAGAGTAAAGTGGTTTTTCCTGCGCCATTGGGACCTAATAATCCGAATATGGTTTTATCCTCAATGAGCATGTTGAGGTTGTTTACTGCTAGTTTTCCACTTTTATATCTTTTAGTTAATCCACTGCAAACTAAAGGATATTCTGATAGATCCTTTATTTAATTGATTTTGTTTATTTCTTCATCTATAGTGTGATCATTATAAGTTTACTCGCCTCCTGAACTGCCATCAGGATTGATTAAATTTTATTTCTTTCGAAATCTTTATAGTATGCAATTAATGGGGAAGAGTAGGGGTTGAGATACTCCGTATTATTGGGGAACTACTTCGAATAGGTACATTCCAACCAGACTAAATATTATCCACGAAGCATACAGGACAGCTATACAGCGCCACATCTATGATGTCAAGGTGTCAAAATTGGCAATGCACTTATCCATTGAGCAGTAGGTAAACATTAAATAGAATAGTCGGTTGAACGAAAAAGTGGGCCAAAGTGAAAACGAAACAGGCAGTTCGTTGGGGTATTGAAAAAGAGCGATACTGAGAGTAGCTCCAATTAAATTGGTCCAAATGGATACAAGATAACCAATGATGTTAGCAGCTCGACTGCTACTCAAAAATACCTGAAAGAGCATTGACATACCGATTTGAGATAACATCCAACCGAGAAGGATAATTCCTAAGACAGCAAAGCTAGTCTGATGGAAAAAAGAGTTTTCCAGAAAGATATATCCAAATAAGTAAAAGACTAGGTTAGTCAACAAACTGATGATAAGATTGTAGAGAAAGTTAATAGACCAGTAATTAAGCATGCTCATGCCGTTCATTCTCATCATCTGAATCAGCTTTTCCTCTTTCTACAGCACCAGCAGATACAAAAATACGGGTAAAAGCAAACTCAGTGACAGAGGGAAGATAATGGTGGCCACTGTATTAATAAGCATCTCAATGAAAAAGGACCCCTCCTCTGTAACTGGCATATACGTGTACCCTGATACTATAGTCTCATTTGTCCTTTATTTTATGTAGGCCTCACTTATCATTGCCATGGTACTCAGAAAACCCTCAGCGATGATATAATAATGATTAAAATGAGTACTGTTTAGATCGATTCTCATATTGATTTCGCAAATTCCATTCGGACGGTAGAAAAGAAACTCTCGCACATCTTTGACTCTGAGAATGGCATCAAGATTGTTCTCATTGGCAGATTTAAAGTGAATGGCTCCATCAGGTAAATGTTGCGGGGAGCTCGTAGTTTTAAGAGAATAGTAAGTATCATTATTGAGAAATTCATATCTTTTAAAGAGTTATTCGTCGAGGGTACGATTACAAGGTTTGAAGACTGGCGATATTCTAGCTTCCTATCTAAAAGGTTATTCAATACTAACATTATGATCGGAAAAATGATTAATGGTTGGTCTTATGTTGCCGAGCATTCCACTGTTAGCTAAATACAAATAGCCATCGTGCACTCCAATAAATTCTTTGTCCGCTATATTTTAGTAATCGTAGATATACCACTGAACCTTATCTCTCCTGATGTAGTCGGACAGCTGATCAGCCAGGGAGTAGTCGTTGAATTTGACCGAAATGAGAGGAAAGATGCTGTAGATGGTATCACTTTGCGTAGGGATCTTGGCAATGGCTACATTTCTAATGACGATCGTGAAAATTAGGCAAATGATGGGAGTTAGTATCTGGCAGCAGTTGGTGCAAGGCTGTCTTTTTTGTATATGCAGATTTTTAATAAATAGAGCCTTGATCTGATGACCTGTCTTGGCCTGGTGTATCATATCTCGATGAGTGAAGCCTCAAGATTAATTATAATTAAGCTTTAATCTATAATCATCTATCATATAACTATGAACTTAAACTAGGCATAATATCTCAAATTTGACACCGCTATCTATTTGACCAATGGACAGGGCGAATACCTCTTCAGTCGAGGGTTACGATATTTTCATTTAGGTTTATAGACAGCACACTCCATTTAGCGAAACAAATCGAAGAGCAAATCACCCCCGAATGCGAGTTTAGAATTTAACAAAAAAATTATTTAGCGAGGGATTAGAGAAAAATTAATAAAAGCCAATCGGTTGTGTTCGGTACGGAGATCTTCTTAAGACATGTATACTCCAATGAGTATATTTGCATTGAGCTGGGCGAGGATGGTAATTTATGGGTTA
>Ga0302280_1003512_pt1 | contig 11250 bp, 10 predicted proteins | sample III_Fen_E1_1_FD_198771 | JGI IMG/M metagenome (GOLD analysis project Ga0302280, IMG submission 198771) | Peat permafrost microbial communities from Stordalen Mire near Abisko, Sweden - III_Fen_E1_1 | ecosystem: Environmental > Terrestrial > Soil > Wetlands > Permafrost | place: Sweden: Abisko...
AACAAATCTAATTATCTGTAGGCAGCATTGCAAATGCTGCTGTGTTCCGAGCGGCAATACAATTGACCGCTCAGCCGCTCCGTAGTTTTATTTATTGTTTAATGATGAACATGCCGCTTAGCGGGGGGAACACGACCTAATTTTCCACAATTATATTTATTGAACTAGAATCCTTCTTTATTAAATTTCCATTTAAATCTTTTATTTCGCCTACTGCTATTAAAGTATAGTTACCTGTTTCAGTAAATACATTTTTGTATGTGGCTAAACCATTTCTTATTGGTAACTCTATCATATCATTTTTGTTCAATTCACCCATGCTTATTTTCGTTTTTGTTTGCGGTGGTTCAGCTACTGATATAATAAAAGTTATTTGTTTGCCTCTTTTTACTGGGTTCTTTATGTTAATTAAAGCAATATCATTTGTATAAAACATTAGATATTTAGGGCTAAATACAACCCCTTGCTCATTGGTTTTATGACCCTTTTCATCAAATCGAATAACATATAATACTCCACCATAAAAGTCTGTCACATTAAATAGTTCTAATTGACCATTTTTATAATACCATTTGCTTGTACCATAATTTTTTCCACTCTGCCAATAATGTTCCGATTCTATTTTTATTCCATCTTCATAGTATCTATAATCACTTCCGTCAGCTAATCCATTTTTATAATGTACCATACTTTCTAATGTACCATCTTCTCGATAGTGTTTATGCCAACCATCTTTTTTCCCATTATTATATTCAAATTCATCTTCCAAAACATTGGCAGGTCTCGAATAATAATACTTCGCTATACCGTGTATTATACTATCACTAATGTAATGTATCTCAGATTGAAGATTTCCTTCTTCATCCTTAGATACCTTATAACTTTCATTATCTCTATGTTCTTTACATGCCCATAAACAGAGCAGAAGTGAATGATAAACAAAATATTTTTTCAGTCTAATTTTCATTTTATTTGTACTTACAATTATTAAAAACTTGGTCGGTTTTTGCTGGCAGGTTTCTTTTGTGTATTTGCTGGTTTTGGTTTATCTGCTGGTTTTGGTTTCACAGGTGTGAATTTTGCATCGTCAGGATGTTGCGACTTTTCACTTTCATTGATTGTATTTTGACAATATGAACATATAACTTTTTTCTCTGGTTTTTTCTCTTCCTCTGTTTTGTGCTTTGTTTTTTGCTCATCTTCATTTATGTGCAATTTTTCGATAGCCTCTTTAAGTTCTTTTGCATTTTGTAACGCTTCTGCTAAACCTAACGCTTTTTTAATACTTGGCAATGCACTACCCTTTGTAACTGCACCCATTGCTGCTAAAAGAAGGTCAACATTAATATTTCCTGAATGGTGTTTTGAATTTGTTTTTGCACCATCTGCTTCTTCTGCAAATTCAGAGGTTAATGTGTATCCATCTGCTTGAGACCCTCTACCACTAAATATGAAATCATCACCACCTTGTAATTTTTTTGTAATACCTTGTGAAAAAGTATATCTTGATGAATAATCACTTGTAGCCTTTGATGTCGTTTTTGTATTTGTTCTCATATCATAAGTGGTTACTATTTTCTCATCTGTAAAATAAACATGTGGGTTTCCTTGTTGTTCACCTTCGGAATAGTGTGCATGAACTGTATTAGTATTGTTTACGAATCTTTTTGTTGCAACAGTAACTGTTGTCCCATCCATTAAAATTACGTTTATGTAGTGAATTAAATCTTTACCATCCGCATCAAGAAATATAAGTGGATTATTTCCAGCAAATGAGTAAGGGCTGATGAAAGAATACTTACCAGCTTTAGCATCCATTGAAAGTGTTTTACCTAAACGAGGGTTTTGCATTCTGCTTTCAAAATTATAACTATTTCCGCTACCACTAATCTCATCATCTTTTTCTTTATTATTAAAACCATAACGGAATCCTAAACTATCCTTAGCAATATTCGCCAAAGGCTCGTTACCATTAACAAAGGCTGGTACTGTGGCGGTATGCGTACTATCTGTATATTTCATTACTAAACGATAAGTACGTTCATTCATTGGCGCTCCAAAAGGACTGTAATCAAATGTATTGACCACATCAGCATCAAAATGGTCAATGGTTGTTCCATTGCTTGTTACAGGTATTTTTCTATCAGTAAATACAGTCAGAACATTTCCTAAATGATTACTTGCTTCGTAATGTTTATTACCCAATGTTCTTGTATATGGGTTGGCTGTTGGTAATGCAGCAATTAACTCTATTTGGCTGTCATCAGTTCCTAAACGGCTGCTACCAAACATATTTCTTTCAATCACTTTAAAACTGCTGGCACTTTCAGGTGCTGCCAGTTTGTAGGTAGTCATTATATTGCCCTGTGCATCTCTCACATAATAAGTGGTAGTCCATAGTGCAGGGTTATCAGTTCCTCCGTTTTCAATAGATGAACCATGTGGTTTTACAATCTTCGAGATACGGTTTCCGCTTGCATCGTAATTGAATTCTAAGTCAGGTTTGGAACTGGTATCCGTTCTGATTATTTGTTTTATTTTTCCATATACTGTCCATGTAATGAAATCAATTTCTTCCTGTGAATCGTGTTTTAAATTACCTATTTCATCATAACGGTAATTATTAAAATTACTCACGCTGTCGGAAGAAGCGAAGCGTCCTTCATCGTCTATATCGTCTTTTACCAATGCTCTGTCAGTAATAGAATCATTCACATGGTATAAACGGTTTTGGGCTAATCTTCCATTTGCATCAAATTTATAACGGTAAGTCAGTTCATCAAATATAGTTCCTGTAGAATCTGCACGTTGCTGCCATTGAATGTTTCCGTTTGCATCATAGTTAAACTTGTTGTGAAACATACCTGCATACGTAGAACCGCTTTGCCATGTATTGGTTGATATATCAAGATTCGCGTATGCTTGCATTTCTTTTAAACGGTTCAACTGGTCGTATTTATACGCTGTTCCTTGCGCCATTACTGTTGGTGCTTGGTTGGCTGCTGCTGTATAAATCATTGGTTTTTCAATGGTAGTAACCATTGAAGTAATGTTACCATTAAATAAATCATTACGTGAATTATTCAAATCACTACCTACTATTATACTTTCAAAACGGTTATTGGCATTATTCCATTTTAAGCCGTCAATGGCTTTGTAGTCGTTAGCATGGTAATTTAGTGTATAACCAAAAGCATCTTTAGCAAAAGCACTGTTAATGCTGCCAATAGAGCCATCCTTACCTATATCTCTTAACGTATCAAGGGTATTACTGTTCACGCCTTTTATCCAGCCCTGTAGGGTATAGGCGTAGTCTTGTCCCTGAACCTTGTTATCACCATATTCAACACGTGCAAGCGGGCCGTGTGCGTAATAAAAATATTTGGCATCGTTATCCCACAGTGGGTTATTACTAACAGTATTGATATTGATCAAGGTATTTGCCTGAGGAAAATTGCTGCTATACACGGCAGTAATTCTATTGTCCGCATCATATTCATAAAAATGGTAAAAGGCATCAGGTTGCCCATCCTGATAACGAACTAAATTTACGTTTCCACTTATTAAATCAAAGTCATAACTAATTTTTTTGAAGCGCTGAGGCTGTAACGCAGTGCTGATAAGGGATAGCTGTTGATTGTCCTGTAAGAGTGTGTCCACGTTGCCGTGAATGTCGTAACTATACGGGTTAATGAATATTTTTATAAAATCACCTCGACCTATACTGCCAATAAATACGGGTGTTTTAAAAGACATGGGGAACTATATTTACAAAGTAAATGTATATCGTTTTACTTTGATAAACAAAAAAAGAATGGATTTTTTAATATTATAGAATAAAAAAAGCCCCCGAATAAATCAGAGGCTTTTGTATCTTCCGCTTGGTTACATTCCTAAAAGGAAGAGGCTTGACCAAACATTACACTACAAATATATTACAAATTCATTACAAATGTATATACATTCCATTATTTTTTTATATTCGATTATAATTTATAAATGTCTTTAGTTGTATGGAGTACGGAAAATTAGAAGAATTTGTCTCAAAACCAAGATTAGACCGCTACTTGGTAACTTGTGCCAATTCAAAGGAAAGGGCTATCAAACTTTATGAAGCAAATCTTTTGGTAGCGCAAGCATTTTATCCAATTATGAATTTGTTTGAAACTTTTCTTAGAAATTCTATCAACGATAAGCTGACTATTTATTTTAATGATGCTGCATGGATTATTAACCAAAAGAATATATTTATGAGTGATGCTTCTTTGGCTCCTAAATACTGGCTTAAAAAGCAAGTTCAAAATGCAGAAAACAATACTAGAGGAACGATTACCCCAGGAAAAATTATATCCGAACAAATTTTTGGTTTTTGGACAAGTCTTTTTGAACCCCGACATTACAGGCATATAGGAGGGTATATTATTCATTGTTTTCCGAATAAGCCAACTCATGTAAACAGAATAATAATAGCAAAAATGTTGAATGACATACGTGAATTGCGAAATCGTATTTATCACAATGAAGCCATTTGTTTCAATAATATTACAATAGATTTTACTCATACGATGAATATTAAAACTGACATATACAATCTTTTGGAATGGATGGATGCAGACCTTAAGGAATATATAAAGCAATTCGATACTGTTGATTCTACTATTGTTCATGCTATGTCTATTTAATTAAATGTGCTATCGCATTTTGCGATACCATGTTTTCACCTCAACGGATGCCATAAATTTATTTTTTCTCGTTGTTCGTTTATATCCTTTCTTTTATACTGTTCAGTGGTACTTGGGTATTTGTGTCCTGCAAATAATTGTACGTCCTCCAATGGTATTTTCTTTTCATTTAGCATATTGGATATGACACTTTGCCGTATGGTCAAAGGGTTTAATGTTCTGTCTGGATATAATCCTTTTAAGGATTCGATTACATAGTGTATTCCGTCCACCATTTCCGCTTTTCCTGTTTGGGTAAGTATCAAAGTATTGCTTTTCTTTCGTATCAGGTTCTTTCTGGGTGTATTGATATAATTCTGTACCAGCATGATTTGACTGGGTTGAAGGGTTAAGGTTCTTCTACTGTTTTTCTTACTGGCTTTTATATATACGGTTCCCGTATCTAAATCAATATCATTTACTTCTAACTTGCACAATTCAGCACTTGTTAATCCCTGATGAATCAGTAAGGATATAATTACTTTGTTTCTTAGTTCGAGATTTTTATACTTGTTTTCTCTGTTCATCAATGCTTGTAATTCGGTGGTGGTGAACAGGTCTTGTATCTGTATTGGTTTCTTTTTATTTTTTAAATGTATCTTTCTGCATGGGTGGTCGTTTCTTTGTCCCGTTTCTAACAGGTAATCATAATACCGTTTGATGGAGGTCAGCTTTATACTTACTGAGCCTTTTGGGTTCTTCTTTTTCATGGTATCCAAATAGTTGATTATATCTCGGTATAAAAATGTTTTTGCGGTTGGATACTGCATTAAAAAAACATCAATGTTATACTGGTATGTTTTTGCGGTCTGGTCGCTATGTTTCTTGTTGAGGTATTTGTCCAGTGTTTCCATTTTTTTTATTAGTGGTGCATTAATTTATTTTGTAATTGTTGTTTTGCTTTTCTTCGTCTGGCGTAGATGTGTGTGGTATCTATTTCACGGTGTCCTAAAAAATCTCTTACAAATTCAATGTTTGCACCATTGTCCAGTAGATGCACTGTTATTGAATGTCGGAGGCAATGCAAGGTGATGTCTTTGCTTATTAATGTTGTATCATTGGTTTTTTGTATCAATTCTTTTAATCGTTCATTGATGTGGTCGCCCTGCATTTTCTTTCCTTTATTGTTTACCAAAAATGCTTCCGTTCTGACTGTTTCTTTATCTTTAAAGTAGATGTGCCTTTCGTTTAGCAGATAATCCTTTAAATCGCTTATAATGGTGTTTGACAAGGGTATTTCTCTTCGCTTTTCATTCTTTCCGTTTCTTATGATTAAAATTCCTACATTCAATTGAACGTCCTGTACATTCAGGTTTTCCAGTTCGGTTCTTCTAAGACCCGCACCATACGCTAAAGAAAGAATCGCTACATCTCTTTTGTTTTCACAGGTTTTATACAGTGTTTGTATTTCTTCTATGGATAAAATGTTTCGTTGTTTTTCATCCCCTCTGCTCAGTCTTGGCATCATAATCACTTTTTTAATGATGTTATTTTGTAATAAATAATCGGAAAATAAATTGATGGAAAACAGGTGTCGACTAATGGTGGAGGTGCTTAATACACCTTCTTTTCTTTGGTTGGGTCTGGTGGTCAGGTATTCGTAATAGCCTATCATATCTACTGTTTCAACTTTTTTAATGTTTACAATTCCTTTGTTCTCCATGTAGTGTAAAAACTCTTTTATTGCATCTTGGTACATGATTCCCCTTTGTTTGTAACCTATTGCCCGTATCATTTTATCGTAACCACTTAGTAACAATTGATACGCTGGGGTTTGTAGTTCAAATCTGCTTTTCATGCTTTTTAATTTTTTATTTCTTTATTCTTTCTTTATCCCGTTTTTTACTATTTAAAATTTCTCCCTATATATACCAGTTGCTGGGAAACTGGAACGCCACGGGGTTTTCTCAATGGTAGCGTGGGAGGTGGTGTTCCAATCTCACTTTCATAATCTGCTTAATTGTTCCATTAGACCCGTTTTTACCTTTTCTCTGGTCATTTGCATATTATCAAAATAAGCTATCGTGTATCTGAATCCCCTGTTTGCACTTCCTTCACTTGCTTGTATATATTCCAGCTTCTTTAGTTCTTCGATATATCTAAAACATTGGGATTTACTAAGGTTTAACTGTTGCCTGATTTCTCTGGCAGTGAACGGGTGTGCATTTCCTTGTTTTCTTACATAATCCTTCATTTGCTCAAACACTTGTCTCAGGCTACTATCCAGTTCATCTATTTTCCACATGATGGCATCAAATAGTATTTCACAGGCAAGTTTTAAATCTTCTACTGTTGCTATTAACCTGCCTTGTTCGTCCTTTTGGCGTTGGTACTGGTGTAATATGGTTATCTGTGATACGAAACTTTGATAGTGATTATTTAATCGTCTTAACATTTTTGCTTCTACTGGTAATTGTATTTTGTCAGCATAGCGGTTCACCACTTCATACGGTTTTAGTATTCTCATGCAGTTTTGCAACAATTCTTTTGCTTTTCGTGTTGCTACCTCATCGGTCAGTCCTGCCAGTTTTTTATTTTGTTGTTGTATGATGCGTTGTGTTTGTTCTGGGCTTTCATCAATACCCAATACAATACTTCTACTCATGTTATCGTAATATATTTCTGCATGGGTAGTGGCTGAAAGGCTGGCGAAACTGGCATTTACCGTTTTTACGGTGGATTGAAGGTTCCCGAACTTATCTTTATAAGTGGTGCTGCTGCTTACTTGTCCTGCACTTTGCATTTCTCTAAACGCATACTTGGCCTCTTCATCCAATCCGTCCATGTCCTGTATTAGCACTAATTTGTTTATCAATTCATCTTTACTGTAATGGTAAAATGATTTGCTGGTAACTCTGGTCATGTTGAGGATGTCCTCTGGTGGCATCAATGATGCTATTGCATTTATCAAATGTGTTTTCCCTGAACCGCTTGTTCCTTGTACCAAAGCGTGTAATGGGTTTAACATTTTGTAGGTACTTGCTATTATGAAAACTAATAACCTGTTGCTTGTTTCACCAGTAATTCCGCTTAATTCAATCAATTTATCTGTATTCTCTAATAAATTGGGTTGGCTTAAAAATAGTTGTGCTTCCTTTTCTTTCTCTGGGAGTAATACATTGCTATTCTTTTTTGATTTGCTGGGATGTAATGCTTCGTGCTGCTTTTCTCTGTATGCTTCCAGCAAATCGGTCAGCTTTAATAAATCGGATTCTATTTCATTGATGTCCATGTGTTCCGCTTCGCTAATGGTCTTGGCAAAATGTAATACGTGTCCCCTATCGTATAAATCAATCTTATTGCGGTGTTTGCGTTTGCTGTGTTGTTCTTCAAAGTGTAAGGATGCTTTGAGTGTTGACAGGTCGGTACTGAGCTCACCCAATACATAGTACGTTCCTGTACCAACTTCATACGCCAGCTTGCCTTCATTTATCAGCTTTAAAGCGTTTTCTTGCTCTTTGGCTGTATTGCCTTCTGTTAGGTTAATTCGTTCTTTTAACAGCTTGTTTATACCGTTTAATCCATAGTTTACCCACATATCGTTTAATGTGTGATTCTCTGGTAACTCCACACTACTGATATGTAATGAAGGGTTTAGTTGTTGTAGCTGTTGTGTACTATTTTTCATCTTTTAATTTATTACAATGATTTCTTTTAAGTTTTGTAATCCGTCAATTGCGTTGAGGTGTTGCTCTTTTAATTCTCCATCATTCAGAGCCATTACGGCATCTCTATTCTCCAACACCCTTGTTTCTAATAGTGTTGCTGCATCCAGTATATTTTTTGTGATATATAATTTTGTTGTTTGTGCTGCTGGGTAACAGGGATAAATCCCTTCTTCATTCAGGTATTCCGTTTTTTGTGTTTCCAGATGGATACGGATTGCATAAAAGTTAACCACTTCGTTTTTTTCGTTTCTTAATGGAAACGTAATTGCTCCTTTACCGAAACTATTATAGGTTGGTGTTTCATTTTCTTTTCGGCTATTGATACCATATTCTTTTAAAAAATCAACGCTTTTTAATGCTTCTATAAAGCTTTGTGCTTTTCGGTGGTGTATTTGTCCACTGTTAAAACAAGCGTGTGTTAAATCAATGGATAAACCTTTTTGTTCCAGCCATTTTCTGGCTACGTGTGATTTGCTGGCACGTATGCCGTTAGTCATACTGGTGTGTATCGTTTTTAATATTTCAATCCTGTTGTTTACCATGTTATTTTTTTACTAGATTTTGGACATGAATATGACCGTACCAGTTTTTTACTGATTTTTTAATCTTAATTATTTATTTCTGCTGACCCTCTCTTTAGAATGACAGAGAGGGGTTAATTTTCTCTGTTACTTCATGGGTCTGACTGCCGTATTTTATTTAATTGTATTGCTGCCAGCATTTTACCTTATTATTTAATTACTCTTTTGACTTCTTTAATGTCTATTTTTATCTCATTGCCTGATAGGACAAAGGTACTGTAAAATCAGGTGTTTGCCAACTAAATGGCAATTTGTTCGACCAATATCTCATTGTAGGTACAATAGAAATTATTCTGTTGATAGTTAGCATTTTAACTCTTTTTTCTAGAAAGCTAAATTTCGATTAAACTGCATTATCAAATGACTAATTTATTTCGTTGAACGGTTTTTTTGACCGTTTTTCCTAAAAAATCGGGTCATTCTCCCCTTTTACCTTGTTTACTGCTACTTAATCAATCACCTAAGGCAAAGGTACAAATAATATTCCAATATTCCAAATAAAAACGGAATAAAAAGGAATAATTAATTATTCGTATTCATATAAATCACAGTTAAAATATGCAGAAAGCTGTCTTGTTACGTCCATTGACGGCTTTCTCATGCCACTTTTTATTTTTGAAAAGACCGACTGGTTTATTCCAGTTGAATCAATCACATCCCTAGACTGTACTTTACGTTCCTTCATTAACTCATTCAGCTTTTGACTAAAGGTTTTCGCTTTAGGATGGTCAGGCTTTCCGATGCTGGGCATATCTGGCAACTGATTGTCAGTAAAAAACCGCTTCATCATGTCCAGAGAGTAATTTATCTGGGCATTACCAGCATCATACATGGCGAAACTATCTAACTGGTTTAAAAACATGGATATTTCAACTTCTAACTTGTTTTTTCGTTCCCGTTCACTTTCGCTTAATTTCTCTTGTTTAATCAAGTTAAAGTAGCTTCTAAGCTTGGTAATAAATTGGTGCATGGTATCAATTTTTGTAACTTCCATTGGTATCAGGTTTATAAATTTATTCCAAAAATAGGTATTATTATTGGAATATTCCCGCATTTTTGGAATAATTTAACTTTTAAGCAACCATTTTATGCTGTATTTCCTTGAAAATGATTTTTCTGATTTTAGCAACGGTTGCTAAGGATGTATCATACAATTTAACACATTCCCGAACACTAAAACCTTTCTTTAACCCTTCAACAACTTTGGGGTACTTTGATAAAAATTCTTCTTTATCTTCAACCGTTCCATTTGGTCTACCGCAATGAATATTATTTGCTCTAGCAGTCTTCATCCCGCTGCGTATACGGTCAATAAGGTTACGCCTTTCGTTTTTTGAAAATAAACTAAGCATATGACACATAATTTCAGTTTGAAAACTTGTTTCCCCTTTTTCATTTAGCGTTTCTGCATTTAGGTCTTGGAGGAAAATGCTAATGCCTAACTTATGTAATTCTTCTATTAACTTAAGTGTTTCGATTGTTGACCTTCCTAACCTAGAGATTTCCGTAACCATGACCTTTTTAAAATCACCATTCCTTGCCCCTTCTAATAATTCTTGAATACCTTTTCTTTCTTCATTAGTTTTTGCCCCACTTATTTTTTCCGTGATAATGCTTACCACTTCATAATTTAACCTATCAGCCACTTTTTGTAAATCATTTATCTGACGTTGAAAATCTTGAAGGTCTGAACTAACCCTTCCGAATATTGCGACTTTTGTTTTCATATTATATTAGTGTTATAAAAAAAGGGTTCTTTGTTTTTGATGTATTTTTGTTGGTGTTTAGCCTGTTTTTTTCTTTGTTTACTGTTATGCGATAACGTTTACCTTTTATTATAACAGTTTATTCAAATTTTTTTAATGCTTAATCTTCATTAAGTAACGGTAGATTTTATTCGTTAACTGATTTAAAGATTTGTTATCCTCAATGTCAATATTAAGCACCTCCTCATACATTTTATCATATCGGTCAAACTCTTCATCATTAAGTTTAACCCCAACAATGGTCAAAATGGTATTGCTTAAATTCAGGTGAAAGTTTGAAGCTTCAACCCCCATATTATTAAGCCCAATTACTAGCTTGGTACTTTTTACTTCATCTTTTATCAATGCTTTTATTACCTGTTCCATTTTTATGCTGCTTTATTATATTGTTTAACCATTCCGTGTGCTAAAAACTTTAAGAAATGTGATACTGAACCGTTTTTAAAATCAATTTTTCGTAAAACATTCGCAATTTGGGATTGTTCGGCTGGCGATGTTGATAGGATACTTTCAA
>Ga0302280_1003514_pt1 | contig 11247 bp, 11 predicted proteins | sample III_Fen_E1_1_FD_198771 | JGI IMG/M metagenome (GOLD analysis project Ga0302280, IMG submission 198771) | Peat permafrost microbial communities from Stordalen Mire near Abisko, Sweden - III_Fen_E1_1 | ecosystem: Environmental > Terrestrial > Soil > Wetlands > Permafrost | place: Sweden: Abisko...
AAAAAAGATCGATTCGGCGGAAGAAAGAAAACGCCTGAAGGTTTTAGTAGAAAGTTTGAAGCCTAAAAATTTCGGAGTTATAGTTCGCACGGTGGCAGCCGGTAAGGATACGGCAGTGCTGCACGAAGACTTGCTGATGTTGCAGGAAAAATGGCAATTGATGATGCGCAATCTTAAAGGCGCACAACCGGTCACTAAGGTGTTGAGTGAACTTAGCAAAACTACAGGTATATTGCGCGACTTGCTTTCACCTCAGTTTAACAGGATAGTGACGAACGATGTAAAGTTGGCCAAGGAGATAGAGGATTATATAGTGCGTAATGCACCGGAGAAGAAGGATATAGTGCAACGGTATACCGGTAGCGTACCCTTGTTTGATAACTATGGCATTACAAAGCAGATAAAGGCATCGTTTGGCAAAACGGTGAATATGCCCAATGGCAGCTACCTCATTATTGAGAAGACGGAGGCGCTGCACGTAATAGACGTGAATAGTGGCCATCGGTCAACGATGGAGGGTAGCCAGGAAACGAATGCCATGAAGGTGAACATGGAAGCGGCCGAAGAAATAAGCAGGCAGTTGCGGCTTCGGGACCTGGGCGGAATTATTGTGATAGACTTTATCGATATGAAGAACCAGGAGAACAAGCGCCTGGTGCAGCAGAAAATGAAGGAGGCGATGGATAGCGACAGGGCCACACATACCATTCTTCCGCTTTCCAAGTTCAACCTGATGCAGATTACCCGTGAGCGGGTGCGGCCGGAGATTAATATCTCCACTACTGAAACCTGCCCCACCTGCGGCGGTAGTGGCGAGGTCAATGCTTCGCTGCTTCTTATTGACGAAATAGAACAGGACCTTACACACTTGCTCAATACGCATACCAAACTTAAACTCTATTGTCATCCCATCATCGGCGCATACCTGAAAAAGGGGTTCCCCTCGTTGCGGATGCGTTGGTTTATGAAATACAAAAAATGGATCCGTATTTATCAAAATGAGGATTTCGGAATTACGGACTACAAGTTCTTTGACGATAATGACGAGGAGATAAAAATTGATTAAGGAAGGCTATTTATTATCAGTGAAGTTGCGCTCGGCGGATGTAGGCCTTAGCTCTGTTACATAGCAGTCAGAGTAAAATTCAGTTAGTTTATTCTTTAGGTTTTCAGCCTTTTCCTTTGACTCAAATTGACCGGCATAAATCCGGTACATGAAGTGTTTTTTGTGCCAAACAGGCTGTACAAAAATTTCCAAGCCGGTTTTTTGCTTAAGGTCCTTCACGGTTTCAAGGGTTTTTTCTTCTGACAAATAGCTGGCAACCTTTACGGAATAACCCCTTATCCCTTCTTCAAGCGCCTCCATCTTAAAGAACGGGCTGAGGCTATCGGTGGTAATAACCGGTTCTTCCGATTTGCCTTCGTTATTCAGTATCTCGATCGATACTTCGGTTTCACCGGCGTCAAGAAAATCGAGTTTTTTGGCGGCAGCCCTGGTAACATCAAGCATACGGGTATCATGAAATGGCCCGCGGTCATTTACGGTCAGTACCACGCTTTTATCATTCGACAGGTTGGTGACCTTTATTTTAGTGCCCAATGGTAAGGTTTTATGAGCGCAGGTCATTTTTTTCTGGCTGAAAATTTCGCCGCTACTGGTTCGCCGACCTGCAAACTTATCTGCGTAATACGATGCCAGTCCGGTTTTCTGATATGAATTTTGCGAAAAGGACGGTTGGAGTATTAACAGGAAAAGTAAACACAATAAGATTTTGAATAGCTTCAAAGTATGCGATTGTGTTATTAAATATACGTAAAAATCCGAAGATCAGCTGACCAGTTTCGAAAAAAGGTGTGCAAAATTGTAGACTTCTTGCATTGTATTATACAAAGGTACCGGCGCTATGCGTATCACGTCAGGCTCACGCCAGTCAGCAATTACACCTGCGTTGGTGAGTTTATTGAAAATCCCCTTTCCGTTATTTTTTGTTTGTATTGAAAGCTGACAACCACGCTGGTTTTTATCAGATGGAGTGATAATGGAAAATTTAGAGTTTGAGGTTTCGGATTTTTGATTTAAAAGAAATTCGAGATAACCGGTGAGTAATTCGCTTTTTCTTCTAAGCGTCTTCATGCCAACCCGATCAAAGATTTCGAGTGAGGCTTTGTGGGCCGCCATTGACAGCACAGGTGCATTGCTGATCTGCCAACCTGCCGCGCCGGGTTGGGGGACAAAATGTTTTGGCATATTAAATCGCGTTTTCTCGTCATTTCCCCACCAGCCGGCTAATCGAGGCAAGGAGAAATCGGCGCTATGCCGTTCATTTATAAATACGCCGCTTACACCACCGGGCCCGGAATTAAGATACTTATAGGAACACCAGGTAGCAAAGTCAATATCCCACTGGTGTAATTTCAATTCAACATTTCCGATGGCATGGGCCAGGTCAAGACCGAGAACTATTTGATTCTCCTTGCAGGTCTTGCCTATTTCTGCAACCTTAAAGAATTGCCCTGTATAATAATTAACGGCACTGAGCATCACAAGCGCTAATTCATCTTTATGCTCTTCTATATTTTTAATTATGTCGTCGGTTCGGAGTGTTACTTCGCCGTTACGCGGCATTACTTCAATAATACATTCGGAAGGATCTAACCCGTGTAATTTAATTTGTTGCTCTATAGCGTAATAATCCGATGGGAACTCATTAGCTTCGACCAGTATTTTATTTTTTCTTCCTGCTGGTCGGTAAAAGGAAATGAGCAGCAGGTTCAGGTTAACAGTGAGTTGGTTCATGACCACTACCTCATCTGCTTTAGCGCCCACTAACTTTGAAATAGATTTTGCGAAAAAGCGATGATAATACAACCAGGGATTCCTGGCTTGCAAATGGCCCTCTACTCCTAATTTTTTCCAGTCATTTAATTCAACCTTTAAATGTTTTTCAACGGTTTTAGGTTGGAGCCCGAGCGAATTGCCACAAAGGTAAATGGCCTCCTTGCCATTAACCTTTGGCAGATAAAATAACTTCCGGTAGTTTTTTAATGGATCGCTTTTATCCGCTTGCAAGGCGAACGTTCTTGAATCTTCGAATTTCATTACAGGAACTTTTTCTTATCCAGTTTCAACCAATCAATTGCATTCTTGTAGAGCAATTTATCCTTTGATTTTTTCAGCAGCTTCAATCGCTCTATTTCCTCACCGGGTTTGTCTTCACCTAATGGGAACGGATAATCACTACCCAAACATACTCTGTCCTCGCCGATCAGGTCAATAACATACCTTAAAAACTTTTGGTCATGGATCAGCGAATCCACATAAAAGTGACCGAGGTATTTGGAAGGATTAACATGATTATCTATGGCCGTAAGGTCCGGACGCACCTCGAATCCCCTTTCAATTCGGCCTAAATTGCCGGGGAAGGAACCGCCGCCATGAGCAAAGGCAAACCGAAGGCGGGGAAATTTTTCGAACACACCGCCGAAAATGAGTGAACAAATGGCCCGGTTTGTTTCGGCGGGCATTCCTACCAACCAGGGTAACCAGTATTGCGACATCTGTCGAGAACCCATCATATTCCAAGGGTGAACGAAAACCGCCAAATCCAGTTCCTGGGCGGCTTGATATATGGGGAAGAACTTGGGTTCATTGAGGTTATCATCGTTAATGTTGGTGCCGATCTGAATGCCTGCCAAACCTAAACCTTTACAACGCTCCAGTTCCTTTACTGCAAGCTCGGCTGATTGCATGGGCAAAGTAGCCAACCCGATAAATTTTTTTGGATACCGTTCTACCACTTCAGCAATATGGTCGTTCAAGAACCTTGATATATCAAGGCAATCCTTTGGCTTGGCCCAATAGCTGAACATCACCGGTATGGTTGACAAGACCTGTACATCCACATCTGTATGAATGCATTCCTTGATCCTGATATTAGGGTCCCAGCAGTTGGATTGTATCTCGCGAAAAAACTCGTCATCCTTCATCATACGTGCGCAGGATGGTTTGTGATGTTCGAGATGAATGAAGCCACCGTAGCCAAATTTTTCACTCCAGCGCGGAAGACGTTCGGGAATGATGTGGGTATGAATATCGATCTTCATCTGCTTCAAAGATAAAATTGAAAAGCAAACAAATGAGTTCTCCTATAAGTGGATAATTATTGGGGATAGAATGTATGGACGCATTGATATGTGCCGCCATTGCCGCCGCCCAGGGTATAAGTGAAAGTGATCGTAATATCCTTAGTTAAGGGGTTATAGCTGCCGCTGCCATAAAAGGTAACGCCATTCGATGACTGGTTGGGTACCTGGATATTGTTACCATGATTGGTATAATCAGTATAAATGAATGCATAGGCCACAATACCCAGGTTGAAAAGCCCATTGATACTGATGGCGTTGGGGTAGGTAAAACCGTTGATATTGGCCGTGTATGGAGACATATATACGTTGTACGAACAGAAGTTGCATGGAGTGCCAAGGCAGTTCTCGTATACCAAGTAATTTCCGGTATATTTATTGGCGCTCAGCGTATCGCAATAAAGGCCTTCATAACCATCTTCGCAAACACATTTCCCCTGTACACATTGTTGTGGTATACTAGTACCGGTATTCGGATTTGCCACCTCGGGGCAAGAAACATTTTTACAGCTATCCCTGCTGCACGATGAAATTGTTAGAATGAATGACATTACTATCCATACTTTTGCAATTAACTTTATCATTTGAGTCAACCTTTTTGGTGTACGAAATTAATATAAGCTCCCTTTATCTGATGAAAAACTTGCTTTTCGCGTTTTTATTGTGCTCGGCATTAACATCCGGCGCACAAAGAGCCTTTAACCCTGACGAGCAGCCGCCGGCGCCGGATTATTCAAACACAAAAAACTGGGCGGCACTTCCCTTCAGAGAAGATGCTGCAGATGCAATACCTTCATCCGAAACCTGGGTGGATGATTCATTAAAGCAGGTGGATGTTTTTTTTATCTATCCCACCGTTTACTTCAAGGGCAAAACATGGACGGAGGACATAAACAATGAAAAACTTAATGCTAAGGTGGATAAAAAACCCATTCGCTACCAAGCCAGCGTCTTTAACAAGAGCTGCCGCGTGTATGCCCCACGATACAGGCAAGCACGCTTGAATGCATTTTACAATAAGGAAAACGGTGAAAGGGTATTGGACTTTGCCTATCAGGACGTTAAACGTGCCTTTCTATACTACATGGAGCATTATAACAATGGCCGCCCCATTATCATTGCTTCTCATAGTCAGGGTTCACGTCATGCCCGTAGGTTGCTGGCCGAATTTTTTGACACTACCGCTCTTCGAAACCGTTTGGTTTGTGCTTACGTGGTGGGGTTTGGGATAGATCAGAAAAGATACAAAAACCTGAAACCATGCAAACACGGCAACGAAACCGGGTGTTATGTTACCTGGGCTTCATATAAGGAGGGGTATGAACCGGGCAAAACTCCTCTTTATGGAAATGTTTGTGTTAACCCGGTTTCATGGAACATGGACACCATACCGGTGGATGCCTCCAAAAGCATAGGCTGCTTGTTATTGAATTTTGATAAAGAATATCAACATGCCTGCGCCACACAAATACATGATAACTATCTCTGGGTAAAAACTGACCTGCCTTTGATCCGGTATGCAAAGATTCTTCATGTTGGCGATTACAATCTTTTTTGGTTTGACATCCGGCAAAATGTAAAGAATAGGGTGGAAGCCTTTTTGAAAAAATAAACGGACTTGCTTATTAATCTACTAATCTGCTAATTCGCACATTATCTAATCAATTGAAAATGACAGATCAGCAACTTGCAATAGGCTCAAGGGTAGAACATCCTAAATTCGGAAGGGGGATTATAGTAGATACGGATGCCGGTTACTATTATATCTGGTTTAAAAGCGACAACACGGCCCGGGGTATTGGGCGCGATTTCCAGGGGTTGACTGTGCTTGAAAAAATAGCGGCGGAAGCTCCATCCATTACACTCGAAGATATAAAAAGCGCCTTGACCGAAGTGATTGAGGAAAAGGGTGCGGTGCAGGAGCTGGTCCCTTTGGCTGGGAAATGGAACCGGGGAACTTTGATATTGAAACCGGAAGATAGTTCTCTTCAATCAAAGGAAATTCCTATTGAAGCATTCTTCCACAAAATTGTGATGTTGCGCGATCGGTTGCGCGTTTTAGAGCAAAACATTAATGCGCATAAGAAGTTGAGCGATGAAGAAAAGGTAGACCTGCAACAATACATTACCCGAATTTACGGCTCGCTCACAACGTTCAACCTGCTATTCAAAAACCAGGAGGAGCAATTTAAGGGTACCGGAGGAGAGAAGTAGAACCGATTGCACCTACTTCTTATTTATGTCCGTCATAAAATCGTTCCACGATTTGTTTTTATATATATCATCACCATAGAATACCGCAATATTTTTGAGCACCTGCGGATTAAGGTAAAATGGAATCGCATCCTTAACGTTCATATTTTCATCCAGGACCACTAATGTGGGTAGTGTTAGGCTGTTTTTGCATAACGCCAATGCAAGCTGATGAAAGGGCATTTGAGGTGAATGGGAATTAATATAATAGTGCCCTTTATATATTAACGTGTCATTTAATTCCGGATTAAAATCTACCAGGTTGAATTTTTCCTTCAGATAATTTACGGTTAGCGAATCGTCGAAGGAAGCACGCTTCATTACCTTGCAGGCATTACACCAATCGGTATGTATCAGTATCAGGGTCTTTTTGTCCGTTGAATCCTTCGCCTGGAAAAATTCAGAAGGTTTCTCCCACGTTAGTTCCTTTATCCTTTCATCGGTTTGTGGGTCGAAGAATGCCTTGTTAAAGGCATCGGCAAACTCATCATAACCAGAATTGCGGAAGGCGTTCTCGAGGGTAAAGATCAGGATGGGTTCTATTTTTTTGCTCTCTAAAAAGCCCTGTGCCATCATGCTGAACCCGAATTCCTTCTTCTTTTTATCGTAGTTGTTCAGGTATAAGGTGGTAGGATAAACCAATTTGTTCTGCAATAATTTTACAGCCAGCGGGTGAGCGGTTCGCGGGGCCATAGAAACGGGGGTATATAACTCTCCTAAATATTCTATCGTGTCCTTTCCCTCCGCATCAAACTTTACGGGATAAAAATTAGTGTTGATGTATTGTGCTATTTCAGGATCGGCATAGGTGGTTTTCATCATATGTTTACACCAGCCGCACCATGAGGTATAAAAATCCATGATAATGGGCCGAGGCTGCACCTCCTCTTTCTCCATGGCTTCCTTAAGGCTCATCCATTTAACCAAGCTACCCTCCTCATCCGGAGTAGCGGTTTGGCCAAACGATGACAAATGCCCCATTATTAACACCAAAACAGGCAAAAGCAAGCGATTCATGGTTCAAATTTAGCAGGGAAATGAGTATTAAGTAATTAAATTGCGTTTAGCTCAAATATAAAGTTATCTTTGCGGAAATTTAAAATCAATTTTTATGCAAAAAGGAAAAGTAAAGTTTTTTAACAGCGACAAAGGATTCGGATTTATCGTTGATGCCGATACTCAGAAAGAGTATTTCGTGCATTCGTCAGGATTAGTTAACCCTATCAGGGAAGGCGACGAAGTAAGTTTCGAGTTACAGGAAGGTAAAAAGGGACTGAACGCGGTCAACGTCAAATTAACATAAGTTAAGCTTGATATATTTTATCGAAGCCTCCGCGTTTGCGGGGGCTTTTTTATGGATAAATTTTACGATTACCTCGCTGGGATAGAGTTCAGGCATCCCCTATTGACCTATCACAATGGTTTATCTTACGGGTGGTGTTGAATTGATTCCTATTATAAGCTCACCATGGGTGAATGTCCTGAATCCCTGGGCAGATAAGATAGATGATACTGACGCACGCGAGATTATTTCTGCATGAACTTCCAATGCTATAAAAGCGGTAACAGGTAATATCTCTTGTAAAAAGGACTGGTTTTCTAATAAAATTTTTTCGCTCCCCTCAATATCAATTTTCAATAAATCAATTTTGCTCCATCTCCTTTGTTCCATTACCTTTTGCAAAGTAGTAGCAGGAAATAAAGCTTCCTCAACCTTATCGGTTTCGGCCAGCGCAAAAGCCCATGACAAATTATCGCGAAATTTGCGTGGCTTTAAATTTGTTACCTTATCCCATACCGCAAATTTTAACATATGGCAATTTTGAAGGTTATTGGCGGAAAATATCCGCTTTTGGATTTCAAAATTCTGCATATTCGGCTCAAGCGATATTATTTCAGCGTCCGGGAAGTATCTTTTAAAATAAACAGAAGTTAAACCAATATTGCTTCCGGCATCAATAATTTTAGGTTCGGTTGTACCTGCTGAGGTTAATAGTTCAGTAAGTATATGGTACTCTTCACTTTTTATTATTTGGAGAAAAACAAAGGGATCGGCATCTTTATAACGTATCGATAATTTCGTGTTTACCTTGTTTATTGGGTAATCGAAACTCAGCAATCCGTCTTCATGGAATTGAACATTTGAACCGTTTTGGAAAATGACATTGTAGAAATTCTTAGTCATTAACTTTCTATAAGGAACCTTTTTAGCAAAGGAATTAAAGGCTCTATCTGTAATAGATATTATAATAGCCCACAAAAATTGTGAAAAGGAATACCTTTTAATATATATATATAGCTTATTCATTTTTTTATAATATTGAATAAATCCATGGCAATGATAGGGCTATTTATCCTTAAAAGGTTGAATAGCCACAGAATTTCATCAGCGTGATCAATACAAATAATTTATGAGACACAATTCAGTATTTCCAGCAGCTACAAAGCCTATAAACAGTCACTAAGTCAAGCCTTAATATATTTTATTGACAAGCCCGTCTATCAGCCTTACGATCCGACTTCTGTTCCACATAGTATTGAGTAAATATTTTCTGATAACCCGGTTTATGAAGGGAATTTTAAAATCATCGTGTTTAAGTTTTGTCAATCCCCTGTTTTTATAGAGCCCATACCAATCCTTATCATGCCAGATATTGAGCTTCTTAAATTTCGCTGTGCCGTATGTTTCAAAATATTGTAATACTCTAAAGTCCCACCAATAGTCATAATTTTTAATCACTGATCGCATATCAAGGCTCCGCTGGTCGTAATTGGCAAACCATTTTGTCTCTACCGGCTCCGTTTTAGCATTTAACTGAAACGGCCGACGTTCAAAATAATATTGACGAATAATTGCAAGTGGCGTTTTTTTGCTATATAGAGTTTCATAGCATTGATACCACCTGGTTTTGCTCAAAGTTCTTTCGGGGTTTACGTTAACATAGTGCAGCAAAACAATGTCATTCAAAAAATACTGGTTAATTTCATAGTGCGGAAACGGAATCCTGTTATAATGCACCCTATGTTCAACTTTTGAATCGAGATATTGTGTAACACCATCATCCATAAAGGCAAACCAAAACCGCATGGTATAATTTGACCTGTATGATTGAAAATTGTCATCAAAATCAACTCGCCTTAAGTTAAAAAGAGAACCCTCTTTGGCATGAAGTACAGTTTGCCATTCTGGCGAATCCAAAACATTGGCTGATAGAAACTCGTCAGCATCAATAATGACGATAAGCTTTTTACCCTCAATTTTTCGGGCCTCTGATACCATATACACATAATCTATTTCAGAGTACTCGGTCCGCTCATTTGGAATGACGGTCACTTTATCGAAAGTACGGGCAATGGGTACCGTTTCATCTTCGGAATTTTGGTCGAAAAGAATGATTTTATCGGCCCACAAACTGGTTGTTTCCAAAAACCTCTTTATGATCCAGGCTTCATTCTTAACACGTGTTACACAAATTACCTTGGCTTTTGTTAAACCTGCCTTATCGTTTTCGATCATCTGCTCAACTTTATGGTGCTCGTAAAAATAGGAAATTGTGTCTATTATCAATCTCTGGTTAGGGAGCAAGTCAGACCAGGTTTGATCGAAAAATCAATCAAAATATGCGTTCTAAAGGCTCTCCAGGAAATGTTCTTATGGACCCGAGCGAAAGACCTTGATATTTTTCTATCGGCAATTCAATAATAATCACCTCCACCTTCATTATTGCAAGATTCCCGGAAATCGCCTGGGAGATCAAAACAGTGCAAACCTTAATCAAAAAATAATCATGACTTAACATTAAGGAAATAGTTCAGGCTTTATTTCGCGCCCGTATAAACTTAACTAAACCGTCATGAAAAAATCAATTACTTATTCTATTTCCTTTATCATGCTTTGCCTGACCTTATTCATTGGCAAAACAAATGCTCAGACCACTATTTATTACCAGGATTTTGACTCGTCTTACGCTTTACCTACCGGATGGAGTAGCGTCGCTTCTTCCAATGCTACTGGTAACTTATGGTCAATTGACAGCACTAACTCCAGCTACGCGCCAAACGGAACGGATGGTTATACGGGAGCCAGCGGTCTTAATAATGTAGTGGTACAAAATGTTTGGAATACTGGTACTGCACCCAACACCCAATTATACACGTTATATACTTGTAATATCTCTACGCAAAACTTTGATAATGTCAATGTAATTTGGGCGGCGAGGAATACCAAACATTTCGAAGATGATGGGAGTGCCATATCCTTCTGGATGAGTACTAATAACGGTGCAAGTTGGGACAGTATCGTTTATTTCGAAAACTCACCTGATAGTTACTGGTTCGAGGATAATAATGCCAGCCCGATTTCTATACCATCAGCGAGTCACCAGGATAATCTGATGTTCAAATGGATCGCATATGTTAATGTTACAGCATCCGGCACTTACCGGATTGATGACTTTACGGTTACCGGTACTTCTTCACCAAGTGGCATACAGGAAACTACCAATAAGCCTTCGGCACTTGTATATGTTGTCAATAACTCAACAATCAATGTAGTTGCAAAGGATGTGGTTGATCAAAAACTGACCGTTGAACTTTTTGACATGCTGGGACAAAGCATCAGAAAAGCGCCAATGACATCTTCTGCACTTGGTATAAATGTTTCAGATCTTGCCAGTGGAGTATACCTGGTCAAGGTAAGTAACGGTGCAACAAGCGAAGTAACCAAGGTAGCCTTAAGCAGATAATTGTTTGAAGGGCATCCTTATAAAATAGGAGCCAACATTATTTACCTAATCACTAATTCTTCCGCAATATGTCATAGGGTTTATACCTGATGACATATTGCGGAAT
>Ga0302280_1003515_pt1 | contig 11247 bp, 6 predicted proteins | sample III_Fen_E1_1_FD_198771 | JGI IMG/M metagenome (GOLD analysis project Ga0302280, IMG submission 198771) | Peat permafrost microbial communities from Stordalen Mire near Abisko, Sweden - III_Fen_E1_1 | ecosystem: Environmental > Terrestrial > Soil > Wetlands > Permafrost | place: Sweden: Abisko...
TGGCATGTGCTTGATCAATCCTTTTGGCTTACAAATTTTATCGGTGATGTTTAGCACCTGGAGTAAGGCTACGTTATTTCCGATCATTGAGAGTCAGTCGGTTTTCTATGTTTTAAAAACAACCATCATTGCTTGGAAACCCGTTTTACTCTATTTTTTAGGGATGCTTAGCATTTTGAGCCTTTCGTTGTTTTTTTTGATTCGACGGGAAGGGCTTAGGAAGCATTCTTTAATAGGCATATTATTCTTAATCTTATCTTTGGCAGCTTTAAAAGAAATGCGAATGATTGGGCTTTGGGGATATTTTTGGATACCGATATCAACCTATGTATATAGCGGATGGATGCGAACAAAGACGGAAAGATCCAAAAAGAATATGGAGATATTCTTAGTAACGATAGGGATTATCGTTTCAGCTACTGTCAATTTTAATTGGAAGCAAAAGCCTGCCCTGGGCCTTGTCCCGGGTTCTAATGATGCGGCTGAGTTTTTTCAGCGAGAAAAGATAACAGGGAGAATTTTTAATAATTATGGCATCGGTGGCTATTTAATTTTTCATTTAAGCCCGCAACATCAATTCTTTATTGATAATCGGGGAGTGGCGGCTTTTCCAGAGGATTTTGTGACCAAGACCTATGGGCAAATGCAGGGAGATGATCATATTTGGCATCAATTAGAACAGGAGTATCGTTTTAATGTTATCTTTTGTTATCCTGAGCGTTCGTATTGGGGGGTTAAATTCTTAGACAATCGTTTAAAAGATCCTGATTGGGCCCTTGTTTTTTTAGGAGAGAAGGCCAGGATTTTCTTAAGACGCAATGCCCAGAATGCCGATATCATCAGGCGAAATGAGATATTCATTTACCAGCAAGAGGCTGAGAATTATACCAATAGTGGTTATGAGGACGATAAGCAAGGTCATTTTATCCAAGCCATGGCTGAATTGAACAAAGCTATTGAATCTAATCCTCAGTATCCGGATGCGTATATTAATCGAGGCAATGTCTATTTTCATGAAGGAAGATTAGTTCAAGCGATTGGCGACTACAGCAAAGCTCTTGAGTTAAACTCTCAGGACGCGCTCGCCTATCAAGATCGTGCGATCGTCTATTATAAATTGAAAGAATATAATAACGCTTGGAGTGATGTACATAAGGCGGAAGCTTTGGGAGCTGCAGATAATCCAGTACTGATCAATTTGCTTAAACAATCCTTCGGCAGGGGTAAGTAGATGCTGTCCGTTTTCATCATTTCATTATTAGGGATCCTCGTATATTCAAGTACTTTATTTTGCCCTTTTAATTTTGATGATATGCCTTCGATCATGGATAATTTCGCGATAAAGAACATTCATCATCTTTATGATATTTGGCATTTTTGGCCCTGCCGTTTTATCACCTATCTTTCATTCGCTATTAATTATCATTTTCATCAACTTGATGTTTTGGGGTATCATCTTGTTAATATCGCCATTCATTTAGGATCAGCCATCCTGGTCTGGTGGCTGACGCTTTTGACACTGGCAACTCCAGCGATGAAGGATAATAAGATTACCCGTCATGCCGAACAAATAGCCTTATTGACCGCTTTGGTTTTTGTAGCACATCCTGTTCAAACACAGGCCGTCACCTATATCGTCCAACGCGCAGCTTCTCTGGCTGCCTTTTTTTATTTGGCATCTTTGTGCTGTTATGCTAAATCAAGATTACTTTTTAATCGTCTTTGCGAGGAGCCGATGGCGACGCGTCAATCTCTAAAAGAACAATTAAAGGCTAGAATTTATTTTATCTGCTCCTTGATATTCGCCGTCTTTGCCATGTTCACCAAAGAAAATACAATATCACTACCTCTAATAATTTTGTTATACGAATACAGTTTTTTAAAGATGGAAAAGCGTTTAAATTGGCCGTATTTAGTTCCTGTTCTCTTGGCGGTATTCGTTATCCCTTTAACAGTCTTTTTTACAGGATCAGGTGACATTAACGCTAAATTAAAGATGGCAGATATGAGTTACACGCAGTATTTTCTTACACAACTAAGAGTGATGGTGACCTATATAAGATTGGCATTCTTGCCCTATCATCAGAATTTAGATTATGACTATCCTATTTCTCAAAGTATTTTTGAGTTACCGACCCTGATCAGTCTTGTTTTTTTGGGCAGTATTCTTTATTGGGCAAAATATTTGTTCAAAGAATACAGACTACTATCATTTTCCATTCTTTGGTTTTTCTTGACGCTTCTTCCAGAATCCGGCTTGCTTCCGCTTCCTGATGTTATTTTTGAGCACAGGCTTTATTTGCCTTTGGTGGGCTACAGTTTATTTTTGGTCAGTGGGGCGTATTATTTGGGAGGTAGTAAGAGACTTAAGATGATCGTGTTAATTTTGTTAATGGGGATTGTCACGTATTCATTCTTGACGTATCAACGTAATAGGGTTTGGAGGGATAATTTTACCTTATGGGATGATGCTGTCCGAAAATCACCACATAAAGCAAGGGCTTATGGCAATCGAGGCTTTTTGTTTTGTCAACAAGGCAAGTACATCCAAGGCATTGCTGATTTGACCATGGCTATCAGACTTAATCCAAATTATGCAAAAGCTTATTGTAATCGGGGCAAGGCGTATAGTGAGTTGGGAAAATTCACTCAAGCGATCACTGATTATAATAAGACCATTGAGTTACAGCCTGGTTTTGCGCTTGCCTACAATAATCGCGGGGTTGTTGATAATATTCTAGGCAATGATGAACAAGCCGTGGATGATTTTACCAAATCAATTAAGTTAAATCCCTACTTCCCAGGTGCCTATGATAGTCGTGGCCGAATTTATCTTCAAAAGGGAAATCTGGCACAAGCCATAGAAGATTTTACGAAGGTTATTGCTTTATCTCCGAGTGATGTGGAAGCCTACAGCTCTTGTGGGTATATCTATGATAAACAAGGTCAATTCGCCCAAGCTCTCAGGAATTTAAATAAAGCCATTCAAATCAATTCCCGGTACGCCGATGCCTTTATTAATCGTGGGGATGTTTATTTTCATCAAGGGAATCTTATTCAAGCCATCGCTGATTACAATAAAGTCATTGAAATAAATCCGCAATGCTCACTCGCCTATGAAAACCTGGCAGTTGTTTATTATCAGCTTAAAGAATATGATAAGGCCTGGGGAAATGTGCATCTGGCTCAAAAACAAGGAATCACAGTTAATCCAACACTTATTAATTTGCTCAGGCAAGTTTCAAGCGCGTAACTCACTGCCAGCCAATATCTTCAGCTCGTCGTAAAAATAAATTAATTCTCCGTTGACACGGCTGTTAAATGTTATAAAGTGATGATATGTATTTTAGACGTCTCGAAATCTTTGGATTTAAATCCTTCGCTCAAAAAACTGTGCTTGAATTCCAGCCGGGCATCTCGGCCATTGTTGGCCCCAATGGTTGCGGCAAAAGCAATGTTTTTGATGCGATCCGTTGGGTATTAGGTGAGCAAAGCGTCAAGGAATTGCGCGGTTCGTCCATGGAAGATGTTATCTTCAATGGAACCGACCAAAAAGCACCGCTTGGTTTTGCTGAAGTCAGCCTCACTTTTTCCAATGAATCCCGTATCTTGCCTCTTGATCATGATGAGGTTGTAGTCACCCGCCGACTTTTCCGTTCCGGTGAGAGTGAATACCTTATTAATAAGAACACTTCCCGATTAAAGGATATTGTCGAGCTTTTTTTAGGCACAGGTGTTGGCGCTGAAGCTTATTCTTTGATCCAGCAAGGCAAGGTCGATCTGGTTGTTTCTGCCAAACCTGATGATCGCCGCCAGATCTTTGATGAAGCAGCCGGTATTACTAAATATAAGAGTAAGAAGAAAGAAGCGTTAAGCAAGCTTAAGGAAACAGAAGATAATTTATTGCGCATCAATGATATTGTCGTTGAGGTCAAGCGTCAGATCGCCACCATAGAACGCCAGGCTAAGAAGGCCCAGCGTTATAAAGAAGAATTTGAGGTCCTTAAAAATTATGAACTGATCTTTGCTCGCCATCAGATGTCTCATCTTGATGAGGAGAGCGAAGGTTTATCCGCTGCGGTCAGGGCTTTGCAAGCTCACGAGCTTGAATTAACAACTCAATTAGAAGCGTTGAATAATCGTATTGATAATGAAGCTGTTCAATTAGAAGAGATTGAAGAGCGTATTAATGAGTTTAAGGCTCAAGAGATTCATTTAGAGAATGAAGTGGCCATGAATACGCGCCAAATTTCTTTTAATGAAGAGCGTCAGCAGAATATGGAAGAGACCTGCCAGCGTTTGCAAGCGGATAAGGCCGCTGCCATGGGCCGTTGCGGGACTCATCAAGTTAAAATTGAAGAAATCAAGGAAGCTTTATTGCGTTTGGCGGAGAATTTATCCTCCCTACAAGCCAATTTACAGCAAAAGCGCAATGATCTTGGTGTGTTGACAAGCAGTATCGAGCAGGCCAAAGCCTCTATTGAGCTGGTGGAAAAAGAAATTTTAGGCCTCAACGGTCAGCAAGTGCGATTTAAGAATCAATTGACTGAGAATATGAAGCGTACCATGGAAGCCTTGGCACGTAAGACCCGTTTAGAGTTAGAAAACTCCAAGATTAATGACGAAAAAGTTCAGGTTTATCAACGTTGTGAGGCGATCAATAGCGCCATCATGCAAGTGCAGGCACTATTACAGGAACTTTGGTCTGATAGCAGTAACCGTCGTCAGGCCTTAGAATTATCCAGAAGTCAGTTTTCCGTGCAAGATGCGCTCATTGATGATCTTGAGAAAAATCATGTCTTTCTTTTGTCTCAAAAAGAATTTATTCAAAAAATGCAAGTGCAGTATCAGGATATCCCTGATCCTGTAGTGGAAGGCCGTTTCATCGCCACCGTGCGCCCCAGCGATAAACAAACTGGTATTATCGGTAAGATCAAGGAAGTTAAGGTAAAAAGACCCAATGGCTTTGAATACGTTCCGGATGGTGATAACGAGATCGTTCAAAATGCGTCGGAATTTTACGAAATAATTTATGAGACTAAATATGTAGAGTTAGATCTGCAGTACTTGGATGATCGCATTGCCAATATTAATGAGAAATTAGTCCAGGCCCTTGAAGTGAAGTCCCAATTGACCAAGCAAATTCAAGATCAACATAATGCGGTGGAAGATGTTCTTAAAGAAATCCAACAGCAGGAGAAGAAATTCTCCGTCTTAGAAGCGCAGAAAAGTGATATTGAGCTTGCTTCTGGTAAATTGGTTGGTGAATTAGATGTGATTAGCTCTGAATTTGCTGAGGTTGAATCGCTTTTAGCTTCTTTAAAAGTACAGGAATCTGAATTATCTACAAATTTGCAAGGTATCGGCGGTCAGGTCACGCGTTGTCAGGAAGATATTAAATCGCAAACGCAGGCCATTGCGGATAAGGTTCAAGCAAGTCAGGAATTAAATATTTCCGTGGCTCAATTGGAAACGGAATTATTTTCCCAGTCTGACAAGCGTCGTGGCTATGAAGATAATCTAGCCTTGCATACTCAAAATCTTGAACGTGATTTGAGTGATATTAGCCGTTTTGATTCTGAGACACAGGAATTAGAGGCTAAAAGAATTAAAATTAATGAAGATATTTTTATTTTACGAGAGGCGATTGAGGCCTTGGGGATTAAAAAAGAAGCCTTGAGTGCGGATCTTTATGAAGAAGCAGCTAAGAAAGAAGAAATGTCCCGTCGGTTAAATTCATTACGTAATGCCATCCGTGGCAGTGAAGATGAAATTATCAGTATTAAAACCGATATCCATAATCAACAAATGCGCCAGCAAGAAGTTCAATTCAATCAGCGCACCCTCAAAGAACGTTTATTGCAAGCTTACAAGATAGATTGGGATCAAATCCAAAATGAAGCTCCATTGTCATCTGATATCTTGTCATCCCCGAATGTTTTAATCGGGGATCCAAATACATCAGAGACATCTTTAGTTCAAGCAACTGAACCGACCGCCGAGCAATCCCCCCAACTCAACATCGAAGAGCTTACTTTAGAAATCGAAAAACTTAAAAAACGCTGTGAATCTTATGGGGCGGTCAATTTAGTCGCCATTGAAGAATTTGAAGAACTTAAAGGCCGGCATGAATTTTTAACAAAACAGCAAAGTGATTTACTGACAGCCCGTGAGCAATTGATGTCAACCATCCAGAAGATCAACCGCACCACCCGTCAGATGTTTACCGATACCTTTGTCAAGGTTAATGAAGAATTTAAGGTCTATTTCCGCATGCTTTTTGGGGGTGGGGAAGCACAATTGGTTTTGCTTGATCCGGAAAATGCCTTGGAGTGCGGTATTGATATCGTGGCCAGGCCTCCGGGAAAGAAATTACAAAATATCAGCCTCATGTCTGGGGGGGAGAAAACCTTGACGGCGATTGCTTTGATTTTTGGTGTATTTAAGGTCAATCCAAGTCCTTTCTGTGTTTTGGACGAAATTGATGCGGCCTTGGATGAGTCTAATGTGGGTCGTTTTGCGAATATGTTAAAAGAATTTGCTAAAATTGCCCAGTTTATCGTTATTACCCACAATAAAAATACCATGAATGCGGCTGATATCATGTATGGGGTCACCATGCAAGAGCGAGGAGTGTCTCGAATCGTGTCTGTTAAGCTTAATGAGTATAAAAGTCAGCCTCCAGTCCCTGTAGCTGTCCCGGTTGAGTCTTCAATGGCGGTCTCTGCTACAGTTTAAAATAAATACATTGTTTTTCTTCACGTATAAAGTTATAATTATCAATAAGTTGCGTTACACGCATAAACCCCGGTTGCTTGACAGCCCCCTGGCTGCATGTTATACTTTCCTTCATGCTCGCCTTTTGGCCTGCAGGTAGTGATTACAAATATGTTGACTCATTTGATCAAAAGTATTAATTGGATTGATGTTGCTCTTCTCGTTTTGTTTATACGGATGATTTTTGTCGGTGTGAAGAATGGCTTCATTTCAGAGTTTTTTAAGTTTTTAGGCGTTATTACAGCGGTCTTTGTCAGTCTTCACTATTTTAGTTTTTTTGCCGCGTGGTTAGCTCGCAAAATTCATTTCACCTGGGGATATTGGGACCTGGTGATATTTGCAGCTTTGTGGTTTGCGGTGACTATCATATTTAAACTTCTTAGAGATGGTATCGTATTTCTTTTTAAAGTTGAGACCACCCATCAGGGATTTGATAAATATGCCGCAGGAGTGGTGGCGGTTGCTCGTGGGATTTTAGTTTGTAGTTTGACGATTTTTTTGATTCTTTTGGCTCATAATGGTGTTTTGACACGTATGGCGGTAAATTCTTATAGTTTTAAGATCTCCGGACGAGCGGCAGTTAGTACCTATAGTTTTTTGTATAATAATTTGGTGGATAAGTTATTTGCAGGGCAGCATTACAATGCTGCGGCAGCAGAGGTTTTGCATCCGGTTGGCAGGTAATATGGGACTGATCCCCAATGAAGTCATTAATCAGGTCATTGAACGCAGCGATATTGTTGAACTAATCGGAAACTATGCGGCTTTAAAAAAAGCAGGCCGTAATTTCAAGGCTCTTTGCCCGTTCCATAATGAAAAATCACCTTCGTTCGTGGTCAATCCGGATAAACAGATCTTTCATTGTTTCGGATGTGGTGTGGGTGGTAATGCCGTTGGTTTTCTCATGCGTCAGGAACATTTAGAATTTCCTGAAGCTGTTAGATTTTTGGCCAATAAGGCCGGTGTGGTGATACCTGAGGATGAGTCAGTCACCCCAAGCCCTTCGCGTCAATTGCGCGAGGAGATCGTCAAGATCAATGCTTTGGCGGCAGCGTTCTTTCATGAGATTCTTTTAAATAGTCATGAGATCCCCGTTAAAACAGCTCGGGATTATCTCAAAGGCCGCGGGGTTGATTTAGAAACGGTTAAGAAATTTCAATTGGGTTTCGCGCCCAATGAGTGGGACGCTCTTTTAAAATATTTGAAAGCTAAAGGGATCAGCGAAGAGTTGATCTCCAAGGCAGGTTTGATTATTGCTCGAGAGGGCAAGGTAGGGTATTACGATCGCTTTCGTAATCGCATTGTCTTTCCGATCGCTGATATACAAAACCGCTTTCTTGCCTTTGGCGCCCGCGCCATGCAGGATTCCGACGGTGCTAAGTATATCAATTCTCCGGAGACACCGGTCTACACCAAAGGTCAACATATGTTTGGCCTGAATTTGACAAAGGCAGCGGTTGGGAAATTAGATCGGATCATCGTGGTGGAAGGGTACATGGATATGATCATGCCCTACATTCACGGGGTGGAAAATAGCGCGGCTTCGCTTGGTACGGCTTTGACCGTCGAGCAGATCAGATTGATCCGCCGCTATACACCCAATGTTGTCATGCTCTTTGATACAGATGCCGCAGGCCAATCAGCGATCGTGCGCAGTCTCGATCTTTTGATTGACGAAGGTATGAATGTGCGGGTAGCCACCTTAGCCAAAGATGCGGATCCTGATTCATATATCCGTGAGAATGGTTTAGAGGCTTTCAATGCGCGCATTGATCAAGCGGAGTCGTTCCTGGATTTTAAGTTCAACTGGCTTGCTGCCCAATTCGACCCTGTAACGGTCGAGGGCAAATCTAAGATAGCCCAAGAATTATTAGGGACGATTGCAAGGTTTAAGAATGAAGTGGCGAAGTATGAATTGACCAAGGCGTTAGCCCAAAAATTGAATATTCCTGAAGGGGTATTATTCAAACAAGCCGGTCAGGCCAAGGGGCAGCAGGGGTCGTTCAGGGAGCCAGAGGTAAAAATAAAAGTAGTAGCATCGGCCTCAGCTTCTGCAGGTCAGGAATTATTGCTGGCATTGTTTCTAAAAGATCCGGCATGGGCCAAGGCAGCACTTGAGCGTATCGGCCCAGAAGATTTTCCCGATGGTGTTGTGCGTGAAGTGGTGACCACCATTTGGGCATTGGCCAAAGAAAGAGATGATTGGTCTACCAGTGATCTTTTGGTGCGTTTAAATGATGAGTCTGCGCAAAGTTTAATAACTAGACTTATTAATATTGAGGAAAAGAAATTAACTGACCCGGCAAGGATTTTTCAAGACTGTATTGGAAAAATCCGGATTAAAAAAATAGAGGAAGGCATCTCTCAGGCCAGGGCGTCTAATGATATTGAAAAGGTAAATGAGCTTGTAAAAGAAAGACAGTTGCTCAAATCGTGCTGATTAGTCAATTTTGGAATACCTAGTAATTTTTTGTCATCCCCGAATGCTTTAGTCGGGGACCTATAACACAACATGAGGTTATTATGAAAGAACCGGTCAAAGAAAAAGAACCAAAAGATCCAAAAGATCTCCAAGGTGATTTGGACAAGCTGGTGACGCTGGGCAAAAAGAAGGGTTTTTTGACCTATGAAGACGTCAACGAAACTTTGTCTGATGCCATTGATTCTTCCGAGGACATCGATCAGGTTTTTGACGTGCTCGACGGGCAGGATATCAAGGTGGTTGATTCCGGTGAAGAGACACCTGTTATTGCCGAAGAAGCCGTTGAAGAAAGCCGTGAGCAGCAAGTGCGCCGCTTGCGTGAGGAGAACAAGGAAGATGATGTTTATTCCGATAAGTTCATTCCTTTGGATGACCCGGTTAAGATGTATTTGAAGCAAATGGGTTCTATCCCGCTTTTGACACGCGAGGAAGAAATCGCATTAGCCAAGCGTATCGAAGAAGCTGAAATAAGATTCGCAGAATCTTTATTCAAAACGTATTACGCCCGTAAAGAAGCTTTATCTATCATCAATCAGGTTTTGCGCGATGAGATTAACGCGGAAGATGTGATTAAAGATGAATTGGAGCGCCGCGGTCGTTTAATGAAAGATTTGGCTAAGATCCTTGAGCATGTGCGTCATACGAGGGTTGGTTCTGATATTTCTGCCAAATCCATCGCTGAATTCAAATTGACTTCCACGATCAATGAGGAGATTGTTATTAAAATTTCTGATTTGATTTCTAATATCGAACGTGTGGAAAAGCATTTGAAGGTTAAAAAATTACCCGCTAATGCGGCAGAATTCAAACGTCAATTGGCAGGTTTGGAAAAAGAATTAGGCGAGCCTGTTGGCAAGGTTCGTGAACAGCTACGTGAGATTAAAACCCGTCAATCGCGTTTTAATAAGGCTAAAAAGTTATTAGTTGAAGCCAACTTGCGTTTAGTTGTATCTATCGCTAAAAAGTATATCAACCGTGGGTTGTCTTTCTTGGATTTGATTCAGGAAGGCAATATGGGTTTGATCCGTGCCGTCGAGAAATTCGAGTACAAGCGCGGTTATAAATTCTCAACGTATGCCACCTGGTGGATTCGTCAAGCGATCACGCGTTCCATCGCGGATCAAGCGCGCACCATCCGTATCCCGGTGCACATGACTGAAACGATCAATAAGATCATCCGTGTTTCACGTGTGTTCGTTCAGGAATATGGCCGTGAGCCATCTGCCCAAGAAATCGCTAAGGAAATGCGCTTGCCAGTCACCAAGGTCAAAGAAATCTTAAAGATTTCTCAAGTGCCTATCTCTTTACAAACGCCCATTGGTGATGAAGGGGATACGCATTTCGGGGATTTCATCGAAGATAAAAAGGCTGTTTCTCCAGCAAACGCAACGCTTCATTCCATGCTCAAGGAAGAGATTACCTCTGTACTGTCAACCTTGGATGATCGAGAGCGTAAGATTTTGGAATTACGTTTCGGTATCATGGACGGGACTTCACGCACCTTGGAAGAGGTAGGGGCTGAATTCAATGTCACCCGTGAGCGTGTGCGTCAGATTGAATCTAAGGCCTTGCGCAAACTGCGTCATCCCACACGCTCCCGTCGCATCAAGTCTTTCTTGGACATGGCGTCTAAAGAAGCGGAAGCGGTCATCTAGTGTCTGGAATCCCCCTCTTTTTTATAAAGAGGGGCTAGGGGAGTTCAGTTAACTAGCATGTCTAAAATAGATTCAAAAATAGCATTAGTCATCACTGATCAAGAAACCAACGCCCAAATTAAAAATTTGGGCGTTGGTTTACTTGAACTACGCGCTGATTTGTTTAAGAAATTAGACGCTGCCTATATCATTGCTCAAATTCAAAAACGCAAACTTTTGCAAACTCCTTTATTATTGACCCTACGAAATCAGAAAAATGAGGGAGCTGTCAAAGAATTTTCCGATGAAAAAAAATGGGCCATCATTACTGCTACTTTGCCATTGGTTGATATG
>Ga0302280_1003521_pt1 | contig 11235 bp, 11 predicted proteins | sample III_Fen_E1_1_FD_198771 | JGI IMG/M metagenome (GOLD analysis project Ga0302280, IMG submission 198771) | Peat permafrost microbial communities from Stordalen Mire near Abisko, Sweden - III_Fen_E1_1 | ecosystem: Environmental > Terrestrial > Soil > Wetlands > Permafrost | place: Sweden: Abisko...
ATAACTTTTCTCTTTATTGTTTTACAGTATATAAAAAGGGCAGCGCTCGATTCTTTTTGGGCGGATTCTTTAGGAAAATATGTTTTTTTATTGTATTTTTTTTATTATTCAGCTGTGTGCTTTTTAAAGGCGCGCAGTTTATTTTTATATTTATTGAATCAGCAAATAGTTTATTTAAGGTGTGTTTCCGTATTACTTTAATCATGCTATTATTTTCAATTGGTTTAATTTTGACATTAGTGAAATATTTTCGTCCTATTTTAATAAATAGTTTGCGTGTGCATTGGGGTAAGTATTATGCTGAAATGGATGCAAAAAATATTAGCAGTGCAGAGCTGTTGTTTAGGAGTGTTTTATGGCTTATTCTTTTTTTTTGTTTCCTTGTTTTAATTTTCTCTTTTATTTTTTGAATACTTATATTTATTCTTACGGTAATTGCTTTTAGTTTTTTGGTTTCTATTACTACATTATTCTATATAATTTTTGCAATGAGTACAATTTTTATACTTTATAAGTATTCCAGTTTTATTTTATACCAGCGTGCACGTTTATATTTGGATGCGTATTATCCAAAAAGCAGCAATAAACAAAGGGGTAAACTAATAGTGCTGCTGTTTAGGAGTATATTTTATCTTGTTTTTTTAAGCTATTTTATTATGTTTCTTTGCATGCTTGCTAGATCAGTAAATTATTTAGGGGAGATAATGTTTACCAGTAATTTAGATGTTGAGGGAAAAAAGGAAAAATACATATTAAAAAGATGTTTTTCATTCCATAAATGGTTTACAGATCTGTTTTTTAGTTCTTCTGATACCCTTAGCACTTCTATGGAGTGCAAATTATTTTTGGGCCTTAATGACAGTGTTGGTCATTTAGGTAAAAACCTGCAAAGAAAAATGGGGCTATTTTTGGACCTTCCTCCAAAGCGTAAGGATCGTGTTGGGAGCGTTGTTAATTTAGGTAAAAAACAAAAAATAAAAAAAGAGTTACTAATTTGGGAGTATTCTTTAAATCTTAAAGCTAGTAGGAAATTACAAAAAAAAATGGAGCACAAGCTATTTTTGGATTTGTTTTCAAAGGTTAATGCCAGCAAAAAATTACAAATAGAAACAGAGAGCAAATTATTTTTGGGCTTGCCTTTAAAGTTTAATGACTTTATTAAGCGTGAAGGTCATTTTGGTAAAAAACTAACTTTAGCTCATAAAACATCACCGGTTGTGCCTTTTGTTTATAATCACGCAGGCAATAAAAAAATAAGTACGTTAAGTGTATTTAATCCTTTACAGCATTCAAAGCACTATTGGTTTGGATCTCTGCCACGTATATTTGATGACACATTTCGACCTTTTTGGCAGCATTTTATTTGGAGCGCAGCGCGCGTTCAGGACAAAGCATACTTATTTTTTGGAATAAGGAAACAGTACATGTTGGAAGAATTATTTTATCAGCGCGGTATATACCTGGCAGAAATTAAAGAATATGCGAATCATTTTTTTCCTGGCTCAATAGAAAAAAAGGAAAACTTAAAATTGAAACTGGTCAAGCTGGAAAAAAGAATTTTTTCGCAGAATTTGCGCGCATTGGCGTTAGAGTGCCCGCAACCTCTATTAAATGACTTAGCATCAGAAACTGGACTAACTGCTTTTTTGAATGCAAGCTTTAAAGCGGACGAGTATAAGCTAAAATGATCTCTAGATAATATTAATATATTTAAGAAATGTTTTGCCTTTAAAACTGGGCCTAGAAACGCTAAGGATATCTTTGTTTGGAAAGCACAATTTATACGTTTAATACAGGAAAGCGACTTAGAAAACCCGCCAGTTCTATTCACTCCTGTCAAGCCTCTAAAAAGTCTGTTTAAATCTTTAGAGGGTGTTTTTAGCGTTAGTAAACCTGAGGCCGCTTTTCTGGCGCAGCCGGGGGCTATTGAAGCGCCTAAGCCTAAGTATTTTTCTCGAAACACAGTAGCGTCTTATTTTGGGAATTTTTTCTCGAGTGAAAACAGCCATTATTGTTTCAAGTTAAAGGATTTTATAACTCAAATATCGGATAAAGGGTTTTTCGCAGACACTAGTTTAGCTTTTTTAGAAAAATGTGAATTGTTTTTTATTCCTTTGTTAAATAGCCATATTCTAATTAAAGCACCTTCTTTCTTAGATTACCTTGCTTTAAGTGAAAAGGGGCATGTTATATTTGAATTTATTCCGCCAATACGCAAAACATCACTTATTAATGATTTTCTTAATAAACTTATAGCAAATCAAAAAGAATCACGTTTTTTTCCCTTTTATACGTTTTATAAAGTAGAATCTGACGGTCTTTTGCTTACGGATGTAACTTATTTTAAATTGTGTTTCTCTGACTTATATAAAAAAAGCGAAATGAAAGCTAATTGAATAGCTCTTTCTAATCACGAAGAGTTACTATATAATTGTACAATTGAAGACGCTTTAGACGCTCGTTCTAAAGCTTTAAAAAACCTTCGTGCTGCAAAAAATGAACATCGTTTAAGAGTTGATGCAGAAATTAAACGCCTTATACGTTGGAATATTACAGAAAAGAATTCGGAAATCCTAAATAGAAATAATGCGTTAATTAGAAAGCTACGGGCGCGTTATGATGTTTATTTAAAGCACTGCCAAGGTAAATTTATAACTGCAGCATACGAAGTACGTAGAGCGTCTACAGATGCTGCTGCGTTTTGAGACGCTTTGGACGACTTTTATGCAAAAAAAACCCGCTCTTATACTAATGAGGGAATTGCGAAAGTTAAGCGCCATATACGAAGAGAACTTGAAGAGATAAAGACTGTAGGTAAATTTAGAAGGAAGGAATTAGATATAATCTTAGAAGCTTTCGATGATGTAGTTGATGTCGCTAAAAAAGATAAAATAGACTCTTTGTTTCTACAGCTAGAAGAACTGTTTGAGAGGGATGACGCGGCAGAAAGTGAGGACATGTATACTAGAGACATTTATATAGATACGGGTAAACACCACATTGAAGCACTTAATCGTGCTCATAATGTTTCAGTAGAGGGGAGCCGCCGTCACGTAAGAAATTTATCGGATAGCGGTAATTGAGACATAAGCAGGGCGCCACTTGCCTCACATAAAGTATTTCTTGGCCCATTTAAGGAGTTTTCATATAAAGATGTGTCTTTTAAACTTGATAGTGGTGTTACAAATGAGAGAATTATCAAGGGTAGCGGCGTTACAAATGAGAAAATTATCAAGGGTAGCGGTGTTACAAATGAGAAAATTATCAAGGGTAGCGAAGACCGTGGGTTTGGGCGGAGAACGTCAAATGCAATACATCATAACGCTAATGCATATCACCGTTCAAATTCATCGCAGATGTCACGTTCCATTCGTGAAGCGAATGCGATAAAAGAAACTCCTGTAGGTTTTCGCCAGCACTATTTTCCGGATGCATGTACGGAACGTTCTATTGCTGTGAAACGTGAACAAATACTTGAAATGAATGACAGTATTAGCCGTGATGGTGCTGTAGGTAAAAAAAATTATAAAAAAAGGAAGTTACACGAATACAAAGTTCATTCTAGTCATACAAAAGGAGAAAATGCTTTTAATTTTGATGCTGTTGCTTTGGACCCTAATGCATCGCCAGCTGGGCCATTTGGTTCACCAGGTTCTTTTGTTTCTGATCCACGTGTAGATGTGAAGGCACGCTATTATCCAGATCCTGGTGCGCGGAATCATAGTATTATGCCGATTGGTACATTAAGGCGTAGCCTCGAGATTGAAAAGGCATCAGCGCATTCTAGTAAGTTATCTCCACTTGTACGTAACACATTAACACTAAATTATGAAGAGCGTAAGCGCTCTTGTGATCGTTATTTAAATAGTGGATGGCTTTCGGCGCCTGATGCGCCTGCTTCATCAAGCGCTAATTCTAGATCAAATGCAGGCTTGAACTCTAATATAAACCATACTGCAATTATTGATTCAGCTATTAGTTCAAAAAATAGTGTACGTTCGGCGCCCAATAGAGTTTGAAATAGGTCATGAGTTTATCATGGCGATAAGCCTATGGAGCGTTCAATTTGACTTTCAAGCTCTAGTTCTAGCTCTAGTTCTAGCTCTAGTTCTAGCTCTAGTTCTAGCTCTAGTTCTAGTTCTAGCTCTAGTTCTAGCTCTAGTTCTAGTTCTATCTCTCGTTTTATTTCTATGCTACATAGCACGTACAATTCACATGGGGCATCAGTGGCTAGTGTAGCAAGTTCATCACTAAATTCTAAGACAATAACAAGGCCTAGTTTACTTTCTAGGCTTAGCTTTTTATTGGAAGGTTTATATGATACAACAAGTGCCTCTTCCAATAGTGACGTAAGCCCTATTGAAATACCTAATACTCGGTCAGTGAAGGAGGTACGCTCTGATTTGTCACAAAGTTCTATTCCCTGTGGAGGTTCAAGCACATCATCGAGAACAGGCCCACTTGTAAGCTCATTGAAAGGTTCACGTGCTGCATCGAATTCTAGTCGAGTGCTAGTGCGGAAGGTACGTTTCGACCTGTTACAAAGCCCTCGTTCTGGCGCGAATATTGCTTCCAACAATGCATCTAATGCATGCTCTGGCCTAAATATTACGTATAGATCACGTTCTGGCGTTGGCTTAAATAGAGGAGTAAATACTGCGTTAAATGCTATTCCGAATGTCGGCTCAAATATAGACTCGAGCACTAGTTTTGTTTCTTGGCTTAACCAAACTAGTTTAAGTTTAAGTACGCGTTCAATTACTAGCTCAAATGCGATGTTAAATGTCGCATCAAGTGAAGCAGCAAGCGCAGCATTTGAGGCGTCATTTAATAACGTACGTGCAGCGTCAAGGGCAGCATCAAGTGCAGCATCAAGTGCAGCATCAAGTGCAGCATCAAGTGCAGCATCAAGTGCAGCATCAAGTGCAGCATCGAATGCTGTTTCGGCTGTAGGTTCAAGGAGTGCTTTTCCAGATGTTGGTTCAAGTTCAGATTTATATAGGGATTTAAGCTTGCTTTTTGTTTCCGTTCTTCTCCAAGCGCAGATACTACTGCTTTAACGAATGCCAATAGAGCAATGACTGTTTATACAAATTTTATAGTCTCTACTCCTACGCACAGAGCTTTTCGCTTATATGAAATAGATGAGTATTTATTATATGATTCTGGCACAAGTGATGATAATACACTTAATTTGGCTGCAGCAGCTTTCTTCAATAATGGCGAAGTGCCAGCTAATACTTTAGACATATACAAAAAGTATTCTTAATTCTAGACCAAATATAAGCTTCAGTTCGAGGATGCGTTTAAATTCATTTTTATCTTTTTTTATTTAATTATTTTCCTTCGTTTAGGCGGCGCTTAAGTTTATAAACCATTTAATTATGTTTTATTATGAAATTGCAGGCTTTTCTTTACATCTTTTCTACATAATTGCTTATATTTTACAGATTCCATTCTTATGTGAATTTTTAGTTTTTTTTATTATTATTTCGTATTTAATTTGTTGTTGCTATCCTAATGTAATGAAAAAAAATATATTTTTAGGTGGTAAGTTATTGCAGTTAAGCTTTTTATTTATTTTGTGTTTACTTTTATATAAAATGGTTATGGCTAGTCTGAAAACACCAATTTTTAAACATTTTTTATCTCAAAAATTATATTCTTTTAATTTATTTGAGTTATATTTACGTTCTGATTTCTTTAGCGACAGTTTTACAGCATTATTATTGTTAGTCTGCTTATTATCTTTAAGCCTAATAACACAGTTTCTGATCCAATATTTTTCACGTTTAGGTGTAGTTACTTCGTATTTTTTTTTGCTGTTAGGGGCAGTGTTCTTTCTGCTTTTACTTATCCGCTCTATTGATTTATTTTTGATGGGTATTAGTATTGTTGGCATGAGTATAAACCTTTATGCTTTATTGGCAATGAATTCAATTTTTGGGCGCCTTTCGCAAGAAGCATGCATAAAATATTTTATATTAAGTGCGTTGAGCTCTGGCCTAATTTTAGGCGGGGCAAAAGAATTTTATTTGTGTAGTGGTTCACTTAATTATATTGCGTTGAATAATTTTTTTATTTATTCCACGTTAAATTTTACATCTTTTGTCGAGCTCTTTTCGATTAAAATTGGTATGGCTTTAATTTTAATTGGGTTTTTGTTTAAATTTGCTGCGGCGCCTAGCCATTTTTGGTCCCCAGAAATTTATGCAGGTATACCCTATGCGTTAATGAGTTTTATAGTAATACCAATAAAAATTGCAATTGGTTGTGCGTTTTTTAGACTATTTAAAACAGTTTTTATGCTTGCGGAGCTAAATACGAATTTGAATAGTTTACTTTATTTGGAAAGCGAATTATTAATTATTTTTGTTAGCATATATTCTATAATAGTAGGTGGTTTTCAAGCCATTTTTGAACAAAATATTAAGCGCTTTTTAGCTTATAGTTCAATAAATCAAATAGGGTTTTTGTTTATTGGGCTACTTAGTTATAATTCATTACTTGGCGCGCAAGCCTTTTTATATTTTTTTTTTCTTTATGCTTTAAATTTATTTTGTTTCTTTTTTCTTCTTGGTGTTTTACAAGATGTCCAATTTTACAAAATGAATAGTATAGATAATATTGTTTCTTTAAAAAGGCATGTTTTATTTTTTATATATTTGAGAGATTTTAAAGTACTGTTAACGCGTACTTTTTCAATGTTGCCGCCACAGTGCCTTATTATATTATTTATTTTTATTTTCTTGTCATTAGCTGGAATTCCGCCAATTGCGGGGTTTTTTGGAAAATTCTATATCTTATATTATTCATTTCGTGCTCAGTCTTGGCTGCTTTTATGTGTTGGGATTATTATGAGTATTGTAGGAACTTATTATTATCTACGCGGGATTAAAATACTTTTTTTTGAAGATTTGCCGATTTTTACAATTAACAAACTTTTAGTGAATCGTAAAACTTGTATAAAAATATATTATTATAGGCTATTGGCTCTGGTATGTGCCGATGGCCTTTTAACATGGGTGCCTTGCTATATTATAGTTCTAAGGGCTTTTTACTTTTTTTATATTAATTTTTTTTTATTTCTTTGTTGTATTATTCTTAGTGGCTTCATTGTTTGTGAAAGTAATTTCTATAGCAGCATAGAGATTTTAGCACTTAATAATTATATTTATACCAATAATGTAACATAAAATAGTGCTATATTTCTATTTTTGCTTTTATTTATTTATATGCTGTATCGTATTTATTACGTACTTATAGGTTGTATGTGGCATGATAAGTTTAGCGTACTTTTTTAGCTTTTATGAAAAAGTTCGAAAGCATTTGATTATATTATGGTGGTGTTATTTATTTTTTTATGTCATATACATATATAATAATTAACATTATGCTTGGTTTTGTTTTACTAATAAAAAGTAGGAGTATTAGTACCGTTATCTTTATTGTGTTTAAGTTTGTCAAACATTTTTACAAGGAATTTGTTGGGCGTTTATGTATTCTTAATAGAAAAAAAATATTATTCATTTTACAAATTTCGCTTGTATGGGTATGCGCGCGTGCCTAATGTTTTGTGGGTTGCCTGAACTAAACAACGTTTTGATTGCTTGTTGTATTTGAGCCCATTTGCTTGTTTTTATTATTATTATGGAGAAAAGTGGATCTTTAGCTTTAATCTGTTTAATAATAAGCTTAGGAGAAGAGGCTTATTATTGTACATCTAAGCTATGGCCCTTTTTTGCTGGGGGCTAGAATCAAAAAAGTTTAGTATATGGTTTCATTTTTTTTTTATATTTAAAACGTATATTATGGTTATTTATGTTATGTTGGAAGGTAGTTATTTTTTATTGTGAATTAATGATCCATTACTGCTATTTAATAGCTATGGGATTTTCATTTTTTTTTTAGCTTTTGCGTTTAGCCTTAGTTATATTATGCTTTTATTACCTTATCTCTTTAGTGGGCGAGAAGCCAAAAGCATTGAAGCATTATCTGAATATGAATGTGGCTTTGAACCATCTGATAGCGCAACACGGCAGCCTTTTACAGTCCATTTTTATATTGTTGGTATTTTGTCCCTAATTTTTGATGTTGAAATTGCATTATTATTTCCGTGAAGCCTTATGTGCTCTTCCGTTGCCTGATATGGCTTTTGATTAATGTATTTTTTTTCAACTCTTCTGACGATAGGTTTTATTTTTGAGTGAAAAATTGGGGCTATTAATCGGCATTTATCTTATAACATGCCTATATTTTTAAGTATTCTTTCTATTCGTGATTTAGTTTGTACACACGCTTGGTTTATTTTTATAGTTGTTGTTTTGCTAAAAATAATTTGCATTTTAATCTCCGTCGCATATTTTACAATAGCGGAGAGAAAAATTATGGCTTCAATACAGCGGCGCTTAGGCCCTAATATAGAAGGGGGCCCTTTTGGTTTATTACAACCACTTGCGGATGGTTTAAAATTATTTATTAAAGAACTCGTAGTTCCAAATAGGGCAAATATTTTAATTTTTTTCTGCTCTCCTTTTTCCGTTTTTATTTTAAGTTTGATAAGTTGGTCATTTATTCCATTCCATTTTTCGTTCGGTGTCGCGTTCTCCGATATATTTGATGGGAATTTTCGGTTTGAAAATAAATATATTATGCGAAATGTATTTGTAGCTAGTTTAGATTTCGGCGTTTTTATGCTGTTAGCTATTTCTTCGTTAAACGTTTATGGTATTATCCTAGGTGGCTGGTCAAGTAATTCAAAGTATGCTTTTCTGGGCGCGTTGCGCTCGGCCGCGCAAATGATTTCATATGAAGTATCACTCGGTTTGACCATTTTACCAGCTATATTACTTGCTGGGGCTTTGAACTTATCGAAAATTGTTTATATACAAGCAATTAGTATTTGGTTTTTTTTACCTTTATTGCCTTGTGCCATTATTTTTTTTATTTCAATGCTAGCTGAAACCAATCGTGCGCCATTTGATCTACCAGAAGCTGAAGCCGAGCTTGTAGCTGGTTATAATGTCGAATATGGCTCTATGGCTTTTGCCTTATTTTTTTTAGGGGAATACAGTAATATGCTCTTAATTTCTACACTGTGTATAATTTTATTTTTTGGTGGCTGATTATTTCCGTTTTTTAATAATTTTGTTTCGCTAAATATATTAATGCAAATGCTAAATAGTTTTATTTTAGCGTTAAAAATTATTTTCGTTTCATTCTTATTTATTTTAGTGCGTGCAGCGTTCCCACGTTATCGTTATGACCAGTTAATGTCTATAGGTTGGTTTATTTTTTTACCTATTACTTTAGGTTTCTCTTTTTTTACATCTGCAATACTTTATTCATTTAATATTTTACTGAGCACAAATAACATACTAAGTACAGCAGTAGCTGGAACATATTTTTGTTAGATAGGTGGGCCTATTTCTATGAACGGCAACTCTATTTAGAAACATACATTCTATATGTTTAAATATTTTTTAAGCCCTCTATTAGTATTGTTTGCGCTTCTATTATTTTTTTGTAAAAATTGTTATATGCTTAGTGAAGCTTTGCGCTTTAAAAGCCTTCTGTTTATATTATTATTTTTATTTATTGTTATACTATAGCACACCTAACCTGTGCTTTCTACATATACATGGCGCAGCATTATGGGTGAGCTTTTTGTAAAAAGGCTTTAATATAACCTATTTGCAGAAGGTACTAAGGCATTTGGTGGCCTTATGCTGGTCTATACGTATAATAATTATTGTTATGTTTAATTTGGTTTTACTAATTGAAAACGTGAAAATATTATCGCTGTTGTCTTTTATTGTACAAATAGTTATTATATTTTGTCAAATATTATTTCGTATCATTGTGTGGCGATTATTGTTTCTTAATAGAACACAAAATATTTTTCTTGCCTTAAACATAGTTTATTAAGCGACTTATGGTTTGTGTCGCTGTTGGCTTGGCCTAATGTTTTTGTATGCTTGGCTGAAATACTGCACACTCCTTCTTCTTTTAGCGAAAAAAGGTTATGCTCTAACCATTTTAATAATGCTCTCAGATAGAAATTATAAGATTTATTTTTAAGCTACGAAGCCTAATCAAGGTTATTTTTTTAATTTTCCTTGCATTGAGGGCTATAATTAAAAAGTTACGTGCCTTCGTTTTTTTTTTAAGCCTTTTAATTTTTTCTATTATGTTTATTTAAATAGTTTTACTCGTAGCTTTAATTAAAGTGGCCTAAAGTAACACGCCGTATTTTTTATACATAGTAAGAAGGGCAAGTATGGTTTAGGAATTTATTTGTTCCCAAGAGTCAACGCTACTTTTAATATTGGCATTATTTTTGTTTGAATATTATAAAGGTTGCTTTTATTTGCTATGTAAACACCGTAGCATTTTTTCGCATTAAATTTTTCGTTTTCAAATAATTGTGAGTCTCTTTTAGTTTAATTATGCGAAAAGAAGGGTTTATTTTTAAACAACAGCATCCATTTCATATGGTTACGCCAAGCCCTTGGCCATTGCTCACGTCGTTTTCAATTTTGGCATTAGTTTTAAGTGTAATTGTTTATTTACATTTTTGGCGTGTCCTTGGGGTTATTAAATTGCATTTATCTTTGTTATTTGTATTACTCTGTTTATATAGATGATTTTCGGATATAATTACTGAAGCAACTTTTGAAGGAAATCATACAGAAAAAGTTCAATTTGGCTTACGTTATGGTATGCTTTTATTTATTGTATCTGAAATTATGTTTCTTTTTGCTTTTTTTTGAGCTTTTTTTCATTCTAGTTTAATACCATCAATTGCCGTTGGTTCAATATGGCCTCCGCAAGGAATTGAAGTATTGAATCCATGGGGCTTACCTTTTTTGAATACTGTTATACTCCTTTCATCAGGAATTAGTATAACGTGGGCACATCGTAATATAATTGCTAAGCGTCAAATTGAAACAGTTTATGCCTTATTAATTACAGTAAGTTTGGGTGTAATTTTTACTTTATTGCAAATAACTGAATATGTTGATGCGCCTTTTACAATAAATAGTGGGGTTTATGGTTCAACTTTTTATTTAGCCACGGGGTTCCATGGCTTCCATGTTATGATTGGGACGTTATTTTTATTAGTTTGCCTTTTTCGCCAAATAAATTCCCATTTTACAAAAGGGCACCATTTTGGCTTTGAAGCGGCCGCCTGGTATTGGCATTCTGTAGATGTAGTTTGGTTATTTTTGTTTA
>Ga0302280_1003524_pt1 | contig 11233 bp, 13 predicted proteins | sample III_Fen_E1_1_FD_198771 | JGI IMG/M metagenome (GOLD analysis project Ga0302280, IMG submission 198771) | Peat permafrost microbial communities from Stordalen Mire near Abisko, Sweden - III_Fen_E1_1 | ecosystem: Environmental > Terrestrial > Soil > Wetlands > Permafrost | place: Sweden: Abisko...
ACCTATTAACATCATTGATACAAAAAATGTTGAAATAAATAACTGCACTTTCACTAATACTCACTCTGGAGCATGTAAATTCGCAAATTGCAAATATACACATATCATAAATAATTATTTTGAACATTCCATAAGTTTCACTAATGGTGGTGCTATAAATATATTTGATGTAAATTATCCTTTAATTGAAAAAAATCAATTTCATAGATGCGGTGCACATACTGGTGGAGCTATCTATATAAATTCATGGTTGTCAACCAGAAATATCATAATTGATAATATTTTCACAGAAAATTCTGTTTCTCAACTTGGTGGTGCAATTCATATTCAATCCGGATATGGTATCACAATCAATAATAATACATTTCATAATAACTATGCTACACTTGGTGCTGCAATATCTTTAACTTCTGAAAACTTTCATGCAACAACAAGTTTCAATAAATTCACCAATAATACAGCAGGTATCGCTGGAGGTGCAATCTATAATAATGGACTTGATAATATCATCAAAAATTGCCAATTCATTGATAATTACTCCAGAAACTCTGGTGGTGCAATTCATAATGGCATCGCTTCAAATGTAAACATTGAAAGATGTACTTTTTTTGGTAATGGAGCAACTTATGTTGGTGGTGCTATCTATTCTGAAACTGGTAATATCATTAATATCAAATCATCAAATTTTGATAATAATTATGCAGTCTTTGGTGGTGCTATCATGGCTCTTGATGTATATCCATTGACTATTATTGATGGAAAAATCAGTAATAATAAGGCTCAAAATGGCAGTGCTATATATTTACAAACATTTAGATGGCCAAATAATCTTTTTGATTTAACAAATGTAAACTTTTTAAATCAAGGAACAACACCAATCTATTATCAAGGAAATTGCACTATCACTTGTATTGGAACTTGTCCAGCATAAAAAAAGACATCTAGATGTGAATGAAATGAGCAAAGTGAGCCACATTATGTGTGCTTGGTAACTATCCAACATAAAAAAATTAAATGTTGGTAACTATCCAACATAAAAAAATTGAACATTTAATTTATTGCACAACTATTTTATTAAATTATACAATATAAATGATGTTCATCAATAATAAAATTAAATATTGCAAAAATATGTTCCCAATCATACTCTCACAATTTATATGCAAATACACAAATTTTACATATTGTCATATTAGAACGATAATTCATCTCTTATCAGAATTCTTTACATTCATACTAATAATTCAATTTATTATATTCATCATATATTTATTATGTATACCTTTAAATAGTCCAACACTAACACTAATATATGAATTAATAATAAGCTTTTTAATATTTATAAAAATTTTATTATCTGCGTTCTTCTTATTCATTGCAGCCAATTCAACATGTTGTTATTGTCATTATTGTGGTGAAATATTTACTGTGTGGCATGACATAAAAACATTATCCAAATATCAAAAAAATATTTTGGATCTAAATTATATGGATTACATGAATTATATAAATCCAGATACATCTAAAAAGCATGACAAACATCTGACAAGATCATTAATAACAAATTTATCCCAATCAAAAGCACATACGATCATATTGCATAACTGGAATTTATCAAAATTTCACTTTAGCATATTCCACAAAGAATTCTTTCAAAAAAATAAATATGTTAATCACATATACTTTGAAAAACAAAATTGCCTGAACTATAATAAATACTCAAAACTCATCAAACTTATGGAATGCAAAGATGCAAATCTTTTATATCTTTTGTTATTGCATAAAATATGTAAAAATAGATTTAATATAAGCAAAGATATAATCAAATATAAAATCATCCCTATGTTAAAAAATTGAACATTTTATTTATTGTGCATATCTTTATAAATATACCAAAAAACATATCATAACACAATGATCAATTTCGATTTCACTGTTAGTTATATTATTGATATCATTAATCATTATCATAATATATTCATAATCAAAAGTTCACAATTTATGTGCAAATATATATACATTAAGTATTATAAAGCAAAAGCAATCGTAGAATTATCAATGTTTATTACCACAATTCTAATGTTGACAATAATTATTTTTATCGTTGCACATGTATATGGCATAATAAAAATACTTGAAAATAATAAAGTGTTTAAAGAAATTGATGACATATTGATAGCAAATTCATTATATGTAAATATTGTTTTATTTGCAATGTTAATATACATGTCATATACCATGTATACAATAATTCTTACATACATTGATGCAAATGATGTATTTAATGATTTCAAAATATTAAACAAATGTAATAAAAACACATTGGATCTAAGTTATATGTATTCACCAATAAAAAATTATTCTTTAAAAATACATATGAGCGAAATAATTGATATTTTGTTATCATCAAAAGCACATACAATCATACTATATGATTGGCATTTGTCAAAATCAGAACTTTACAAGTTTCATGACAAATTATTCTGCAAAAATAAATATATCAATCATATTTATTTCAATAAAAAAGATTATAAAAACTCCAAAAAACATCTGAAATGCATCAAAAAAATGAAATGTAAGTATGCAAATTTAATATATATCTTATTATTACAACAAAAATGCAAAAATGAATTTAAAGTAAGCAAAGATATAATCAAATATAAAATCATTCCATTACTAAAATTCAAATAAAATTGAATATTTTATTTATTGTTTATGTTTCATAAATATCATATACTAATCATGTATATCATTAATTTTCTCAATACTATCCAAGATTATTATGATTTGTGTTTAATACATATATCACATATTTTACTTGGAGGAACTGATGGTATGAATCCACCACAAATATATAAATATGGTAAATCAATAATAAATCATTTGATGGCTATTTCATTAAATATACTTGTTGTTTACTTGTCATGTAAATTTAATATAATAAATACAAATCATTTTTATTCACTTTCTATCTCTATCATTATATTTTATATTTTATTAAAAGATATCATTAAAAATATAATAGTGTTAGTTGGTCTTGTATTTATAATAACATTCTCAATATATCGCAATATAATCTATTCAATAATTTTGCATTTTGAATTTAATAGTTTGGTTGTTCTATTAATATTTTTCATAATAACTAAACTTTATATTCTAAATGAAATAGAATTTTATAAATTAGTACAATGTTATATTGGCAATAACACAAAATATGATTATAAAATGTTAATAAAAAAAGAACTTGTTTTGTTGTGCAAATATAGCAAAAATACATTAAATCTAAGTATATGTAAATATGATCAATTCAATATACATGATGTAATAAATGTTTTATTGGAAATTAAATATCCAATCCATACAATCAAAATGTACTGGTGGGATTTTAGACCATATGAAATTGAATATATTCATAATAATCTGTTTCTAAAAAATAAACAAATCTATCATATTTATTTCTCAGAAGATGATGAATTTTTCACAGAATTTCTTGATATGATAAAAAATATGAAATGCAAATACAAAGATCTCATATATGTATTGTTGTTACAAAAACATTGCAATAAGCACTTTAATATCAGCAAAAATATACTCAAATATAAAATAATACCTCTTATTTACACATACAATTATCTTTTGTAATCACTTTGTCTTTATTATCTTCATCATCCAATTTAATTACAATATGATCTTTTGTATTTCTAAGTACATTGTTCATGTGTTTATTGTAAGGAGTATCACCCAAATTTTTCTGAACATTGTTTTTTTGAGCCATTGCTATGACAAGATCATCAAATGCAGTTTGAATATTAAAATCATCTAATGCTGATGCTTCACAAAATAACATATCATTATGTTTTGCAAAATCTAATGCTAATTTACTGTTAACTGTTCTCAAATTTTCCAAATCTGCTTTATTTCCAACTAACATAATAACTGCATTCTCATCACAACCTTTCTTAATATCATCAATCCATCTGTTTATATTATTAAAAGAATTTATCTTTGTTATGTCATATATCAATAAAACACCTGATGCTCCTCTATAATATGATGTTATTATTGATCTGAATCTTTCTTGTCCAGCAGTATCCCAAATTTGTAATTTAATTGTTAAATCATCAATAATACACGTTTTAAAATAATATTCAACACCTATTGTTGTTTTTGATTCCAATGTAAAACTTTCATCAACATATCTTGTTATAATATTTGATTTCCCCACACCAGAATCACCCACCACTATAATCTTAAATAACACATCATACTTGTCTGTCATTATTATTATCGTTGATAATATTATTATAATCATTCATTCAATTTATTTTATTATCAACTTTTTTAAAAATTCAGTCAGTTATTCTCAAAAAAATACTTCTTTAAAAATAATACAAGTGTAAGTACTAGACAGCTTTTTTTTTACTTGATACATATGTAATTGCCCCAACAAATATCAATGCAATTGTTCCAAATACTAAATCCAAAGTAAGATTTGATGTTCTAATTGTCATTTGTTTATAAAATTTAAGATAACACATAAAAAGAACAAATATTAACATCATAAAAAATCTTCCAATATCAATATAAAAATCATAATTTGGAATGACATTTTTCACAAATTCAAGTCCAGAATACACCATTATCTTTGTATCCAATAAAACACTCATCAATGGTACCAATAATTCAATCATATTTATATAATATATCCGCAAAATAATTAAAGTAACATGCAAATTTATTCCTGATATTTCATTTATTTTAACCATTATTCCAATTTATTTTTCAATATATAGTATAATATTAATGAAATTTGGAATCCTAGAAATAAAGGGTAAAAGCAGAATAATTATTGATGTTGTCAGTAATGCAAATGATTTTGCCCTTAAAGTACAAAATAAAGATGCTACTATTAAATGTATTAATTGTGTGTCTTTGGAAACATTGAAAAATCATAAAGAGTTCGAAAATAGAAAATATATCGTTATCCTCGAAAATCAAATATTCTTGGTTGAAAAAACATCCAAAATAAAAAAAGGATATATATATAACTCTTTTATTAATGAACTCGAAATATTGTCCTCATGGGAAGCATTACCATATGATATTCAAGATCAAGAAATACAAAAACCACAAAAAATAAATAGAATAAATAATTTAATCATTAGCAGAAAAAGAATCAATAAAATCAAATGTGTAAAAAAAATATTGGATGAATATGATTTCAATAATACAGTGATTTGCTGTCAAAATGAAAAATCTGTTAAAGACTACAAAAAAATGAATTCATTGACCAATCAAATTACCATACATAATAATGTAAATAATGCTATGATTCGTGATGTTATTATAAGTTTTTCCAAAAGTGCATATGACAATACACTTGTATTGGACATTCACTCACAAAATGTAATTGACTTGTTGAAAAATAACGACATAATAAATGTAATAAACAATAAAAATTGCGATAAATCAATAATACTCATCCTATCTTACCCAATAAACTTGTCCGATGAAATAAAAAATCATTTTCACAATTTTATTATTCACTCTGATGACTTCAATGTAAACCAAAAAAGAATCTATGAAATGTACTGCAAAAATACATTCAAACATTTCGATGATTATAAAAAAAGTGCTGAATGTGCACAACCAATCGTAATAAGCAATGCAGAGAATTGTATACAAAATAAAATATTATAGATATGTTCATTTTAATAAAATTATAATGTAAATTATATTAACATGAATACAAAAAAATACATTGTAATTTATACCAACAATAACAAAAAAGTAGCAATAGATAATACATCGTCATTAAATGAATATGTCACCAAACTCAAAATTAAATATGCTGATGTAAATATACTTTTTAATTGCAAATTTGATGATATCAAAAATAGAGGATATGTTGCGGGAAAATATATGCTAATCAATGAAAATAAAATCACTTTGATTGAAAAAATAAAAAATATTGATAAAGGATATATCTATAATACTTCTAAATATACCTTGAATACTATCTGTGAATGGGAAATCATTGAAACCCAAATTGAAGAACAACAATATTCTGAATCAAATGATAGTTTGGATGAACAATCACCAAATGTTAAATTTGATAATTTGTGTGATAGTTTGATTTTATATGATAAAGATGATGATTTGTCCACAAAAATTAATATTGATGGAAAAATAATAAAAGTTCAAAATAAAACACTTCATGATGTTGATCTAATCAATAAAAATATACTAATTATTGCAAAAAGAGGAAGTGGTAAAACAAATACTATATTAAACATGCTTGAAAAAATAAAAAAAACAAATCCAATATATTCAGATAATTTATTTATTGTTGCTGATGGTTATTCTAATTATACCACATATGAATCAATCTGTACACCAAAAAATAAACTTGTACATAAAATTGATAAATTGAACTATGATGAAATATTTAATACAACACCTGGAATTGTTATTTTTGATGAATGCTTACATTCTAAAACTGATTGGATGAAAAATGAAAATATCACAAATTTATTTTTCAATGCAAAACATTATAATAAAATATTTATTGTTTCACTTCAATATCCATTGAGTATGCTTCGTGAACTCAAAATAAATTTTGACCATGTCTTATTATTTGCAGATGATTTTCACAGTAATCAAAAAAGATTATATGATCAATATTGTGGAATGTTCTCAAATTTCAATCTGTTTAAACAAGTATTCACAGAACTAACCACAAATAAAGGATGTATGATACTTGATAATGCAAACACTTCACACAACTTTTTGGATAAATTTGCAAAATTAAATGTTCCAAAATATGAAACTAATAATACAACACAAACAACAAATTTTATACCCAACCAAAAATTCATTTGGAGTCATCAAAATAAAAATGAAAGTGTCAATTAAAAATTTAATTATCACAATTTTATTTAAAATCACAAAGAGTTTTAATATATTTGTTATCATCAATACTTTATAATAAAAATTATCTATTTTTATGTCACAAAAAGAGAATTTATATTTTTATGAATTATCATTTATATATACATTTTAAAATAATTATTATGTTTTTATTTGCAATTAGTGCTATATTACTTTTTATATTAAAACCATTTGACGCAAAAGCTTTTTTGTATAAAATATATTATACCATTAATGAATTGAATTATAATGATATATTTAATGTAACACCTGATATTGTTGTATTGGATGATTGTTTGCCATCAAAAGGTAATTGGATGAAAGATCCAAATATTATTAATTTAATTGAAAATGCAAAACATTACAATAAAATATTTATTCTCACCATTTCCACTTGGCATGACACCAGAACAAAGATGTTGTTTTGATAATGTATTTTTATTTGCTGATGATTTCCATTCAAATAAAAAAAGATTATATGACCATTATGGAGGATTTGTTCCATCATTCAAAAAGTTTGAAGAAATATTACAAGAATCAACACATAATCATGAAATGCTAATGATCGATAATACTGGAACAAAAATCAATTATTCTTATAAATTGACAAAATTAACTGCAAAATGTCCATAATTAAAAATCTTTAAAATAAAATTATTATATAAAAATATTATATAATGAATATAATTAGTATAATAACGTTAATGTGCGCATTCCTATTTATCTTAATTGCAACTATTCTCTTTAGCACCAGTTCAGGAATCACATTGGGTATGTCCTCCAGTTCTACATCCGAAACACAAAATACAAATAAATTGAGCATTGCCGGTGGATTATTTGTAGGCTGTGGAAGTATTCTTATTATAATTGCCTTTATTTTATTTGCTGTCAAAAAATAATTTTTAAATACAATATTATTATATAATGAGTGATTTGTCAATTCCAGGTATCGTAATATTTATAATCGGATTCATCTTTCTACTAATTGGATCTATCATCTTGGGATATAAGATTGGTATGTCCATTGGTAATTCTAAAAATACAAGTTTACAATCTGCCATCACAAACTGTAATATAGCTGGTGATGTATTCTTAGTTCTTGGTATAACATTGTTAATTATTGTCACCGGATATCTAATGGTTGGTGAAGAATCTGAACATAAAAGTTATGATCATAATACTCTACATCATATAGACCATTATAATGGACATCATGAAAATACACACAGTAATATACACAACATAGATAGTGTAGAAGATATTTTAACTAAACAAATAGATGATTGCACCAAACATCCACATGCTAAAGGATGCGAAAAATTATTAGATTTGGGAGAACAAATTGTTGGAGAAGATCATAATAATCATTATGTTGGTGAAGATACAAAACAAATGCTACTTGATGAAGAATGGAAAGATTTCTGCGGAGAATTAAAACCGACTGATCCACAATATGGTGATTATAAAGAAACTTGTGAACAATATACATGATCATCTCAAAAATGGACCTAAAATGAGTCTACCAAACCAACTAAACATTGTTCCTGCAACGCATAATGTAACAAATCCAAATATACATATAATAATCAATAATACAAAAATACTACCGTATGCATATTTTATTTTTGATGATTTGTTATTCAGTTTATTCTCATATTGTTCTGTTAATTTTTCTATTCTCATTCTTAACATTTCTTCAGTTTGTTCTATTTCTTTAAAATATTCATCAAAATTCTTGTATGCTGAAATACTTCCAATATACAAAAAAATAATCACTAAAAATATTAATAAATATGATCTTGTCATTTTGTACTTGCAATAAATCTAAAGAATACTGCAATCAATTAAAATTTCAACTTTTTATCTAAAAAATGGAATCAAAATCAATCTTATAAAAAATATGAAAAATGATGCTGCTATATAAAATGCAACACATCCAAATATACCTATTATAGCCACTAAAATGCCAGACAATTTTTTATCAAAAATTCAGTCAGCAAAATGCCAGACAATTTTTTATCAAAAATTCAGTCAGCAAAATGCCAGCATTCTTAAATAAAAAAAATTATAATTTTGATACCATAAACACACATACTTGTAAACACATAAATGCATTGGTATTACCTAATTCTGCGGCTCTTTTAAATAATTCACTTGCTTTCTCAGTATCTTTATTTATATAACCATAATAGTAAAATTTGCCAAGTTCAACCATTGCTCTACTATCTTCAAGCTCACATGCCTGTTCATATAATTCCTTTGCTTTTTCATAATCTTGTTCTATATCTTCTCCAGACATATACATATTAGCAATTTTAATCATTGCATTGGCATTATTTAATTCTAATGTAACCTTCATTTTATTAATCAACAAATATAATAAGACCAACAACCAATACAAATTTCATTTTTTTTCAATATAAAAAGTTGATATTCAATCATATAAATAAATATGTTGTTAATATGAAAAGTATACATGCAAATAATCAAATCAAACCAAGATAGAAGAACTTTCAAACATATCAAATTAATCAATAATCTTGAAGTGTTGTTAGTCAGTGATAAAGATACACAAATGGCAAGTGCATCTTTGGCTGTTAATGTTGGATCTTTTTTAGATACAGTACCTGGAATTGCTCATTTCCTAGAACATATGTTGTTCATGGGCAGCAAAAAATATCCCAATGAAAATGAATATGATAAAAAAATTAAAGAATATAATGGATCGACAAATGCATATACTTCTGATATTCTAACAAATTATTTCTTCGATTGTATTCCAGAAGGTCTCTTCAAAATACTTGACATATTTGCACAATTCTTCATTGAACCATTGTTTGCCAATGATGCCATCCATAGAGAAATCAATGCTGTAAATTCTGAATACCAAAATTCACTCACTAATGAACATTGGAGAAATAATGCGGTGTTAAAAGAATTATGTAACAAAAATCATCCTATCAGTCAATTTTCTATGGGTAATCTAAAAACACTCAATATCCCAAATATCAGAGAACATGTCATTGATTTTTACAATAAATACTATTCATCACATCTCATGAAATTGGTAATAGTTGGACAAGAATCATTAAAAGAACTTGAAGAACAAGTCACACACATATTCTCACATATCCCACCAAAAAATGTCAATGTAAATTATGAAAACTATGAAAATATATTCAATGATGCAATGACTGTTCAAATTATTCCACTCAAAAATGAACATAAGTTAATTATGACTTGGCCATTTAATACTCAAAATAATAATGTTGCAAATTCAAGTATCAAATTCTTATCACATCTAATCAGTAATGAATGCAAAAAATCATTATTCTATGAATTAAATAAAAAATTCTATGCAAAATGGTTAACATTGGACTTTGAAAATGTATCATGTGTCAATAAAATATTAAATATATCCATTGGATTAACAGATAATGGATTCAATAATATTAATATTATTAAAAGTGTAGTATGTGACTATTTGGAATTAATTGGTAAATCATCATATGATAAAATAAAAGAGTTATATGATGAACTTGCAATAATAAATAAAAATGAATTCAAAAATTATAATGTTGAAAATCCACAAACATTTGCAACAGGAACATCTGCTCAATGGATAGAATATAATTTACATCCAACATATCTATTATTACATAATTATCATATGAACACTTTTGATCTAAATGTCTATAAAAATATAATGATGATTATCAATAATTTCACCTTCAAATCATGTATTGTCCAAGAAATATCCAAAAGTTTCAACGATAAAGATTTTAATGCAGAAAAATGGTACGGAACAAAATATAAAATAATAAAACATAAATTGCACAAAAATATAAAATTAAATATGAGCCTCTTTGATACAAATAAATATATATGTTTGAAAGATAATATAATTCATAACATTAATCACAATAAACCACAATTATTAGAAAAAGTAAATATGAGATTATGGCATAAACATGATACATCCTTTGATACACCATGTATTAATTTTATGGCTTGTATCAAATTAGATGTTATGGTTGATCTTAAAACACAAATGATCATGAATATATATGGTAAAATGTTAGATCATGTCAATAATGCTGAAATATATAGCATTAAATCATCAAACTACCAAACAAACATTAATATTAACTGTAACACAGTAAAAATTAATATTAGTGGATATCCAGAAAAATTCATGAATGTATTGGATTTCTTAATCACCTCGTTGTTAAATATAAAATCTAACATCAGTGAAGAAATATTTACTATGGTCTGCGAAATGTATAAAAATGATCTTGAAAAT
>Ga0302280_1003525_pt1 | contig 11228 bp, 8 predicted proteins | sample III_Fen_E1_1_FD_198771 | JGI IMG/M metagenome (GOLD analysis project Ga0302280, IMG submission 198771) | Peat permafrost microbial communities from Stordalen Mire near Abisko, Sweden - III_Fen_E1_1 | ecosystem: Environmental > Terrestrial > Soil > Wetlands > Permafrost | place: Sweden: Abisko...
AGATGATGCCGATGGTCGGTGTCGCCGGTGAACGGATTGCGCGGAATGCTTTCCGGGATGGGCGCGACGGCGGGATGTTTTTTGTAATGAACGAATTTGGTTTCGCCCGTGAGCTTCACAAAAAATTGTTCGCCGTAATCGTCCGGGGAAAAAATCCGGCCTTTGTCGCCGATCAGCAGACAGCCGCTGCCGGGAACTTCGCCGAGCATCTCTTCGATGTCCGCCGTGAGTTCGTGTGCCGGTTTATTGCTGCCATCGTGACCGCCGCGCGCTTTGGGATCGGAACTCGGCTTGCCGCCGTCATACCAGAACAAGCTCACGGCCGCCTGTTCGGTGGTGTCGTGATGATGGAATAAAGTCGGATGGGCGGCGGTCGTGGTGAATTTGCGCGCGGGAAAATCGAAACGGATTTTCGAGCCGAGCGGATACATCTCGCCGTTGAGGCCGAACACTTCCGCGGAAATTTCCTTCGGATCACCGAGTCTCAATCCGCGAAACGTGAGGTTGACCGTGTGACACGCCATGTCGCCGAGCGCGCCGGTGCCAAAATCTTTCCAGCCACGCCAGTTGAACGGCTCATAAATGCCTGTTTTGTAAGGCCGCGTGGGCGCGGGCCCGAGCCAGATGTCCCAATCCAAATTTGCGGGCACCGGATCGGAACCGTCGGGCCGTGGTTTGCCTTGCGGCCAGATTGGCCGATTGGTCCAGATATGCGCCTCGGTGATCTGGCCAATGATTCCCGCCTGAATGCATTCCACGCCGCGCCGCAAACCATCCGCCGCGCTGCCCTGATTGCCCATCTGCGTCACGAGCTTGGTTTCGGCGGCTAGATCGCGCAAATAGCGCGCCTCATAAATCGTCTGTGTCAACGGCTTCTGGCAGTAAACATGTTTGCCCAGTTTCAGCGCGGCCGAGGCGGCGATGGCGTGAAAATGATCCGGCGTGGAAACGGTGACGGCGTCAATGCCCTTGCCCAGCTCATCGAACATCTTGCGGAAATCCTGGTAAAATTTCGCGTCGGGATATTTTTTCAACTGCGGCGCGCAGCGGGCCGAATCCACATCGCACAGCGCGACGATGTTTTCGCTGCTGCAATTATCCGTGTCGCTCTGCCCTTTGCCCATCACGCCGATGGACGCGATGTTCAGCTTGCTGTTGAGATTTTGTCCGCGCAGCAACGTCGGCACGCCGAACGCCAGCGTGCCCGTGGCCAGCGCGGAGGCTTTCAAAAAAGTGCGGCGGTTCCACGCGGGCGGGGGATTTTTAGCGGGATTTTTCATTTTTCAAAACCCTAATCCCAACCGGCGGCGAGTCAAAGCAAAAACTGCATTTACAACGGAAAATCATTTTCCTCGGCCGGCCGCACCACCTCGCGGCGCGCCAATGGTTTTTCGCCGGGAATCTCTTCCGCCGTCGCGGCGGGCGGATTTTTGGTTTCCAAATTTTCGGGCACGGCCGCCGGCTCAATTTTTTCTGGCGCGGAAATTTTTTCGTCAGCGGGTGCCGCGGCGATTTGTTTTTCCATCGGCACTGGCGCGGCCAAGGTGTTTTGCGCCGGCATCCGCTGGACGAGCGCGAGCAGGCTGATGGCGCTGGCGGCGCGGCGTTCGGCTTCCTCGATGCGCGCGAACTCGCCATAAATTTCCGCGAGCGCCGGCGCGGTGTTCACGGGCAGTTCCTGGCCGTGGCCGCTGCGCAAGGCGAGCAAAATATCGTGCGCGTTGATCGTTTCCAGCGGGCGCGCGGGCAGGTAGGAATTTTCCGCACCCGCCACTTCCGTGACCAGATGCGCCGCCGCCAACGTCCGCAAAACCTGCTGCGTGAGCCGGCTGGGCACGGCGAGTTCGGCGGACATTTCGCCGACGGTCGCGGGCGGCAGCGCATTTTGAAAACGCTGGCCGAGACACGTCATCAAACGCAGCGCGACAAATTCCCGGCCGCGCTGGTTCACGTTGTCCGCCAGTTTGTCCTGCAAATAGGCGGCGCGGTTTTGGAAGGCATACGCGATCTGCGCGCCGAACAGCAAAATCAGCCACGACAAATAAAGTCCGGCCATGAACACCGGCAGCAGGCCGAGGCTGCCGTAAATCTTGCTGTTGGTGACGACGCGCGAAACGTAAAGGAAGCCGAACACGTTGTTCAAATGCCAGAGTGTGCCGGCCGTGATGCCGCCGACGAGCGCGGCGGAAAATTTCACTTTCGTGTTCGGCACCAGCAAATAAACCAACGCAAACGTGAACCACAAAACGACGAGCGGGACGAATTCAAAAAATAAATTTCCCAGCATCGTCTGCCCGAGAACATTTTTGGTCGCCTGCAAATGCGAGCTGCCGGCCAGCCCGACCGCCGCGATCAGCAGCAGCGGGCCGAGCGTGATCGTCGTCCAATAAAGCACGATCCGCCACAGCCAGTTGCGTCCGCGCGTGACGCCCCAGATGTCGTTGAACGTTTCCTCGACGCGGCTCAACATCGAGATCGCGATGAACACGAGCACGACCATGCCGGTGACGCCGAGCGTGCTGCTCTGTATGTTCTGGACGAAACCATATATCTCGTGCGCGATTTTTTTGCGCGAGCTGATTTCGGTGCGGATGATTGCCGGGGGCAAATTGGTGGTGCTCGCGGCGAGGGAGTTGGGTGCGATGGCGGAATTAATTTCCGCTGGAAAATTTGTCCCGGCGCCGGTATTCGCGTTGCCGGCCGACGTATTTGTGCTGACATAATCCGGCGGCGTGAAGTTGGCGACAAATTTTTCGATGTAGGAATAATATTGATCCTCGTTTTGATTTTTCAGCAGGCTGCTGGTGACGCCGATGGCCACGGCCAGCATTGGGATCAGCGCGAGCAGCGTGGAATACGACAGCGCCGAGGCGCGGATGAGGCAGCGATGCCGCACGAACTGCCGCGTGACCAGCACCCAAAAATGCGTGAAGCGTTCGAGCCGGCCTTCGAGCTGAAATAATTCCTCTTCCGCGTCGGGGTTGGCTCCGATGAGAATTTTGCCGAGTCGTGAAAACCGTTTGATGGCCATGCGCGGCGTCACGCTAACAAAGCGGCCGGGCAAGTCAACGGCGCGAAAAATTCTGCAGATTTTTTTCGGCGGTGAAAGCAAATCTGCAATGACGTCGTGAGATTTTAATCCAGAAATTTTTATGATTTCCCCGTCAGCACGGCAAGCGCGCGACGCAACATTATTTCACTCAGTGGTTTTTCGTGCGGCAGGGGGAGATTGGACCACGCTGAAATGACTTGAAAATCGCGTCGCCGCCAGCTAATGATTGATTAAATCTCCCTTCCAATTATGAACACGCGCCCATTGTCTGCCGTGTCGCGGCATCATCGCCGCCACCGCACAGCCGGTTTCACCCTGATAGAACTGCTGGTCGTCATCGCCATCATCGCCATTCTGGCGGCGATGCTTTTGCCCGCGCTGGCCAAGGCCAAACAACGCGCGACGACGGCCGCTTGCTTGAATGATGAGAAGCAACTGGCGCTCGCGTGGATCATGTATTCCGACGACAACATTGATCTCCTTGTCAATTTAAGCACCTACACCGCGAGTCCGCTGACCACCTCGCCGGACGGGGCACCATGGCGGACGGACATTTATAATTCCGAACAAATTCCGTTGCCCAATCTGGCGACTTCCGCCGGCTGGCAAGCCGGCATCGAACAAGGCTATAAAAAACCGACGCCGGGCATTGATGGCCCGCTCTATCGTTACGCGCCCAATGCGGACTTGGTGCATTGTCCCGGCGATAAACGCTACCAATTGGGCTATCCCGCTGGGGCCACGCCCAGAACCGGCGGCCCTTACTGCTGGGACAGTTATTCGGGCGCGGCATTTTTAAACGGCGAGGGCCGGGCCAGCAGCAACAACATAAAAAAACGGACGGCCATCACGCGTCCCAGCGACAAGTTTATTTGGGTAGAGGGAGCGGATATGCGCGGCGAAAACGTGGGTTCTTGGGGCATGAATAATTATGGCACCGCCGCGGCGGGATTTGCGGACGCGCAGTTTCAGGATTCGCCCGCCGCGTTTCATGTGACGTCGGCGACGTTTAATTTTTGCGACGGCCACGCGGAAAGCCACAAGTGGCTGGATGGTTCAACCATTGCCTTTGCCAATGACACCACGAAAGCCAAGGATTCCGGCGGCACCACGCAATCGGCCGCCAACAACCACAAGAATCCTGATCTGCAATGGATCGGGAGCCATTACCCGGGCACGCAAAATCCGTAAAATTATTTTAATTTTCGAAAAAATAATTTTGCCGGCGGCAACCCGCTAGCGTCGGGACATGGTTTGGATGATGATTTCCTCGCGTTTGGGATTGAGGCAAAACGCATTCTCGTCAAAAAACCCCACGTGTTGGCAATCGCGCGCGTCGCCCACCAAACAGGCGACCAAGCCGGGCCCGTCCAATCGGACCGCGCGGCAGATTGATGGGTCAGGCAAATTTTTCAGCGGTTTTTTATGAGACTTCATGTCATTTTTAAGCGACATTTTGTTTTACTATTCTCCGGCAAACGTGTCAAAAATAAAATACAGAGCTTGATGTCACGCGTTTTCGCGCTTGAAAATTGAATCCGCTTTGCAATGGTTTTTTTTTCACGTCGCGCTATGTTTTCGCCGTGCCACTTGCATTGTCTTCATCACCACCGCGCCGTTTCGCGGGGATGCAAGGCATCGTTTTAATTTTTTGCAGCCTGTTGCCGCTGGCGGCGCTGGCGACGACGGATTACTTGATGGACGGTTGGGGGACGGAAAACAATCTGCCGAGCAGCACCGTCACGTCATTGGCCCAGACGCCGGATGGTTATCTGTGGGTGGGCACTTATGACGGCCTCGCGCGTTTTGATGGCGCGCGGTTTGTCACTTTCGATCCGGCGAACCAACCCGCGTTGAGCCAGCCGCGCGTGCAGGATTTGTTTCTCGATGTGTCGGGAACGCTCTGGATTAATACCTTTCGCGGCGGGCTGACGTCATATCGCAACGGGGTTTTCCGCCAAGAATTGCCGGATCAGCCGACCTTTGATTTGCACTCCACCCTGGTTTTTTCCACGTCCAACCTCGTGGTGTTCGTGACGCAGTTTGGCGAAGTGATGGCGCGTGATCCGGCGCAAACATCTGCCAAATGGAACATCACGCCGCCGCCGCCGGATGCCCGCCCGATTTTTCAATGCGCGGATGGCGCGGGCAATCTATGGTTTCTGACGCACGACGACCACATCCTGCAATTTTCCAGCGGCCACTTTAATCTACTGCCGGATGACGGCGGTCTGGCGGGCAGTGAAATTTATACGCTGACGGTCGATGCCGGCGGAAAAATTTTCGCCGGCGCGGAAAATGAGATCGCCCGCTGGAACGGCCAACAGTTTGAAGCGATCACGCCAACGAACGGCGAGGCGGACGTGCATCCGCAATTATTGTATCCCATGAAATCCGGCGCGCTCTGGGTTTTGGATGGCGACCGGCTGCGCAAAATGGTCGGCCGCGAATGGGTCGCCGAAGCCACCGAATGGCGCGGCTTGTTGGGACCGGCGTCGAACCGCGCGATGGGCGCGCACGAAGATCGCGACGGCGGCCTGTGGTTCAATCATTACGGCAACGGCCTGTTCCATATCACACCGGACGGACATTTTCAGCGGCTGACCTCGCGGGATAATCTGCCGAGCGACCGCGTGGGTGCCTGGTTTCAGAGCCGCGACGGCGGCGTCTGGGTCGGCGCGACGCAAGGCGGTTTGGTCCGCCTGCGCGACCGCCGGTTTCACGCCATCGGCGTGGCCGAAGGTTTTCCCGCGCACGCCACCGCGCAGTCCGTTTGCGAAGATGCCCGGGGCGTGATTTGGATTGGCACCGGCGGCGGCGGCCTGTGTCGTTTGATCAACGGAACCATCACCCGCTACGCCGTCGGTGCCAGCACCTCGGCCAATTTTATTTTTTCCATCGCGCCGCGCCCGGATGGCGGCGCGTGGCTGAGCGCGGCCGAGGGCGAGGATTTGTATCAATTCTACGATGGCGAAGTGCAGCGCGTTTCGTGGGACGTGCATGGCATCAAATGCATCCTGACCGATCACACGGGGCGCGTCTGGATCGGCACCAAGTCCGGCATCGCGCAATGGGCGGGCGACCAGCGCTGGTTGCTCGGCACCAACAACGCCGCCAGCACGCCCTCGGTCCGTGCGCTGGTGGAAACGCCGGCGGGCGTGGTCTGGGCGGGCGCGGATGACGGCACGCTTTATTGTTGCGCCTCGAATCAACTCCAGTCATTTCACGCGCAGGACGCGCTGGCCGAACAGCCGATTTATTCGTTGCTCGCCGATGGCGAAAACACGTTGTGGGCCGGCACATTTCGCGGCGGCCTCGTGCGTTTTCGCAACGGCGTTTTCAGCCGCATCACCGCCGCCCAAGGCCTGCCCGTGGACATGATCTGTCAAATGCTCGAGGACAAACACGGTCGCATCTGGCTGGGCACGCACCAGGGAATTTACTGCGTGGACAAACTCGCCTTGAACGCCTGCGCCGACGGGCGCACCAACAAACTCGATTACATCACTTACGGCGTGCATGACGGCATGCCCGCGCTGGAATGTTCGGACAGCTACCAGCCGGCGTGCTGGCGCGGCGCGGACGGACGTTTTTGGTTCACCACCGTCCGCGGCGCCGTCTGGGTGAATCCAGATGAATTGACCAAGCGCGCCGCCCCGCCAAAAGTGATCATTGAGGAATTGAATGTGGATGGGGAACCGGCCGATCTCTCCGCCCAAAAAATAATCATTCCGCCGGGCCGCAAAGAACTCGATTTTCAATTCACCGCGCTGAGTTTTGACGCCGGCGAAAAAGCGCGCTTTCGTTATCGCGTCGATGGTTTGGACTCGGACTGGGTGGATGCCGACACGCGGCGCACGTTGCAGTTGCGCAATCTCGCACCGCGCAACTATCGTCTGCACGTGATCGCCTGCAACAGCGAAGGGAATTGGAACGAAACGGGCGCCACGCTCGCGTTTGCCGTGCAGCCGTTTTTTTACCAGACCTGGACCTTCAATATTCTCGCGGGTGCGCTCGTTGTCGGCGGCGTTTCCTTTGGCGTGCGCCGCGCGGCCACGCGGAAATATCGTCGCAAACTTGCGTTGTTGCAGCAGCAGCACGCCATTGAACGGGACCGCGCCCGCATCGCCAAAGATATTCACGACGACGTCGGCGCGGGTTTGACCCAAATCACGTTGCTCACCGAGCTTGCCCGCCGCGAACCGGAACAGACCGGCGCGAACCTCGGCCGCATTTCCGATTCCGCGCGCAAACTGACCAAGGCGATGGATGAAATCGTGTGGGCCGTGGATCCGCAGCACGATACGTTCGACGGTCTGCTGGATTATATTTCCGCCTACGCGGAAGATTTCTTGCGCGTGGCGGGAATCCGTTGCCGCATGGATTTGCCGGCGCAACTGCCGTCCGCGCGCGTGGATGCCGAGCTGCGTTACAATTTGTTTCTCGCGCTGAAAGAGACGTTGAACAACATCGTCAAGCACGCCAAGGCCACGGAAGTCTGGCTGCGGCTGCGGCTCGAACCCAAATCCTTCACGTTGATCATCGAAGACAACGGCCAGGGTTTGCCGGGCGTCTCGGGCCAGCGCGAATTAAATCTCGGCAAGGAACGGATCACTTCCGGCTCCGGCCTGGCGAATTTGGAAAAACGGCTCGAAGCGGTCGGCGGCCATTGCAAAATCCACAGCGCCGCCGGGGTCGGCACGCGCGTGGAAATGTCCGTCGGCATCCAATACATCGCATCACCAGTTGTGGCGATTGGCCGTGACGACTATGCGGAGTAGAGTTCTGACCATGCCACTTTATTCGTCGCCACGGGCAGGCTGTCGGCATGAATTTAATCATTAAATAATTTTTTCGCGCATGAGCATTGCTGTTTCCATTGTGGAAGACGATTCGCAGGTGCGGGCGAGCCTGGTCAAGCTGATTGACAGTTCGCCCGGCTTTCGGTGTGTCAGTCATCATGCGAATGCAGAAATCGCGTTGCAGGAAATCCCCCGCTCCAAATCCGAAGTGGTGCTGATGGACATCAATCTGCCCGGCATCAACGGCGTGGAATGCGCGCGCCGGCTCAAGCCGCAATTGCCCGGCACGCAGATCATCATGCTCACCGTGTATCAAAACACGGAACACATTTTCAACGCGCTGGCGGCCGGCGCGACCGGCTACATGCTCAAGCAGACGCCGCCGGCGGAACTGCTCGCGGCCATCAAGGAAGTCCACGCCGGCGGTTCGCCGATGAGCAGCCACATCGCGCGCAAGATCGTGCAGTCATTCCAGCAATTTTCTCCGGCGCCGACCGCCGAGGCGCAGAGCCTCTCGCCGCGCGAAGCGGAAGTTTTGGATTTGCTGGCCAAGGGATTTCTCTACAAGGAAATTGCCGAACAGATGAAGGTCACTTACGCGACCGTGCACACGCACATCCGGCACATCTACGAAAAACTGCATGTGCGGTCGCGCACGGAAGCGGTGGCGAAGCATTTAGGCCAAAACCGCTCTCGCCGCGAAATGCCTGCCGCGAGGTGAATAAATGGAACTGGCGGTGGCCCGGCAGTGGAAGCGTGGTTCCGGGCACCGGTCAAGTCCCTCAAGGCCAATGCCAATCATAACGAATCCATCGGGGATGCGTTGAGCATCGAAGGTGCCCGGCAATCGGCACCCGACCTGACCACGCTCAAACCGGAAATCGAAGTGGAAATCAGCGGTAACCGCGTGGAGGTGGATCGGAACTGGCAGGGCAACGCCGCCTTTCTCGACCTATGCGAAATCCTGGTGGATCGTGGTGATGGCAAAGGCTTCGTATTATTGGCACGACACCATGCCGGGTTATGTGGACACCGCGCCGTTTCCCGCCGCCCCCACGCAGTGGACTTACAAGGCCATCTACCGCGTGGACGATGCGCAAATCGGCCAACCCGTCAGCTTGGCGGTCGGTGGCGGAAACCGCCTGATAAACCAACCGCGCGAACTGACGCGCAGTGATAGCATGAAAACAACACCGCCCGGCGAACCATTGCCGGGCGGCTTTTTTGAAAGAGCTAAACTCATTTTTACGTTGGCAAGATGCCGCGCAATTACTCCAACGCGTCGTGCGCTGACATTTTTCACGGCTCCAACCGGAGGTATGACCGGAAAAATGCCATTTCTCAATATTGGGAAATCATTCCGCAATCTTGGGAAACGAAAAAAGAATATTGGGAATTGATTCCGTAATATTGGGAAACCGTTTTGGAAGGTTGGGAGGGTCGCAACAATATTCAAAAATGCTTTTTTAATATTGGGAAACAACCTCCTTTTAATGATTTGCCGGGTTTTATGACGATCATGCCTCTGTCCAGTCAGTAGTTCAACATGCGGATGTTGAACGGCTGTATGAAGCAGGTCGAAAAAACGAGGCTGCCTAAACAGGCGCAAAACATTATTTTGCGGCACTCGCGGCGGGAGCATTGATTTGCCATCACGGCCATGCCTAAAAAAAGTGCGGGGAAAATATAGTAAAAGCTGCGCGATAAATCCCACACCATGACAGCCGCCAGCAAGGCAGGCAGGGCGGCAAAAATGGCCAGCGCCAGCAGCGCGAATCGGCGGCGAGCAAGCAACAGCGCGATGGAAAAAAAGAATATCACCACGCCACCTTTGAAGCCCGTTAACACGGTGAGGGGTAGAAAGTGGAGGCCCTTTATGAAGAGGAACCGTTCACCGATTTCGCTGGTTTCAACCAAGGTGCCCCATTTCAACCCCAAATAAATTCTGACCATTCCAAACAGCAACACGCCGGCAATCAAACCCCAATGGGTTGCGCGCGGCCATAATAAATTTTTGATGCTGAAATCGTTTGGGCCACTGCGGACACTGTTCCACAACCAGATCAACGGCGTCACTAAAATCACGCGCTCATCGCACAGCCCGCCGGCGAACACCGTCGCCGCCAGCACCCACGGCGATCTCGTCCAGAGCGCCATGGCAATCAGAAAATAGCCATAACCGTCGAAACAAACAAAGTCACTAAATCCCCACTGCCCGGGGAACGACGCAGCGAGCATCATGGCGGCAAACAAAGCCGACAGGGTATCTTGAAAAAGGTGCCGCAACATGGCCAGCGCCAACAATAATAATAAAACGGCCAGAACTTGCTGGATGATCAGCGCCGTAGTTGTTCCAAATCCGAAAACATGGGCGACCAACGGAATCAGCACGCGGTAGGAACATTTTTCCATGTGCGATATGTTTCCCAGTTCGCCTTCGGCATGGAATTGCTCGGCGATTTGCTGGACCGGGATCGGCAATAACGGATGCGCGAATTTCCACTCCATGGCTTCGCGCATGAATGGACTGTTGCCGAATTCGAAACGATGGTAGTTGGGAAAAGAGGAGGCGATGGCCAGAATGGCTAGCAACCCTGCAAGCAAAAATAAATTTTGATCCGCCAGCCGGCGGGCTTCGACCCAGGAGAACAGCCGGTCAAGTTCCTGTCCGACTGTTAGCAATCCGGTCTGGCTGGCATTTTTCTTGTGGTCGCTCATCGAAGTTATTTAAGTCAGATGAAATCCGGTGTGTAAATTGAATTCGCTGCATTCCATTGTTGGTTTGCCGCCCGCCAGTTTTTCGTTCAGACTACCCGCATGTCTCCTTCCGAGGGCATTGTCAGCAAGGTGGCTTGGCCGTTCGCCAGCGTGGTCAACCGCGCGCGCCTGACCGGCTTGGTGGAATCGCGTCCCTATTTATTTTTGACCCGTGCGCAATTTGCCGCCGGCAAAATGGCCGAGAACCAAGTGGCCATTCAATCCTCCGGGCTGCGTCCATAGACAACCTCTTTCTCTCACATGGATAGCATCAACAATTTCCGTGATTCCATCGGATGACTACCCGGACAATTACGCCTAAACAGTCGCTATCAAGAATTGATGAGTTTGACGGCCTGCGTGGAGTCTTGGCGCTGTGGGTGGCGCTATCGCATATTTTTTGCTGGTGTGGGTTTTCATCTTTTCCGTTGACGTTGCCACATTTGTTAGGCGCGGCGGTCGGCCGGTTTTGGGTGCAATTTTCCTTTGCTGGCGCGGCGGTGGACACATTTATTATTTTAAGCGGCTTCGCCATTTCATTTATGTTGCACGCCCGCCCGCAATCTTACGGGCAATTTTTGACCGGCCGCTTTTTTCGGATTTATCCCGTTTATTTT
>Ga0302280_1003526_pt1 | contig 11226 bp, 6 predicted proteins | sample III_Fen_E1_1_FD_198771 | JGI IMG/M metagenome (GOLD analysis project Ga0302280, IMG submission 198771) | Peat permafrost microbial communities from Stordalen Mire near Abisko, Sweden - III_Fen_E1_1 | ecosystem: Environmental > Terrestrial > Soil > Wetlands > Permafrost | place: Sweden: Abisko...
CGCCGATGTGTAATATCTTTCCTTCTTTCTGCATATCGAACATCGCATCCATTGATTCTTTAAACGGTGCGCCCTCTCCCGCTATGACCCTGAAATGCACAAGCGTAACCTGTTCTATTTTCAGTGTACGAAGATTATTATCTATACTGTTGCGCAGGTTTTCGGGGCGGTTAAAGGGTATCCAGCTTTTATCCGGTTTCCTTGCCCCGCCAACCTTGGTACAAATCACCAGATCAGTTGGATATGGATGAATGGCTTCGGCTATCAGCCGGTTTGTTATGTCTTCGCCGTAATAGTCAGCCGTGTCTATGAAATTGACCCCATTATGTATACATTCTTTTAGGATTTGTAACGCTTCAGAGCGGTTTGAAGGCTCTCCCCAGATACCGGGCCCTGTAAGGCGCATGGTACCATAGCCAAATCGCCTGACCTTTAGTGGGTTTTTGCTTTTTCCAGCAATGGTAATTTCTTCTATGTTCATCTGAAATTAATGTTCTTTTTCTGCTCAAAGGTAGAGAATTAGGGTAGTATTTGTCATTAACTGATAAAAATTAATAACCAGAGAGGACACGGAGATGCGTTCGGAGAACGCAGTTGGTGATAGTCACGAATTCCCGCTATCGCTTAAATTCGCGCCAGCAGGAGGTAAGATAATCTCTAAATGGAGCAAGCGGAGGCTTACACTATTGGTGGCTACAAAGGCCTGTATTTACTCTTCAGTTTGCACTCCTTTGTAACGGTTGTGGCTTTTTATGGGGTTTGAAACGTCACCAAAAAGCAAACACGCTTGAATGTTCCTCATCATACTAAGATTCAGTATTAAATTCCCACTCCACAAAATACATATCTACCTCACCCTTGCCTTTGGCCTGTATTTTGCCCCGGTGGGTGAAGGCAAATTTGTCTTTTACGAGTTCATATGTACTGCCGCTGATGTTTACTTTTCCTGCCTCGCCGCTGCTTTCCATGCGGCTGGCGGTGTTCACGGTATCGCCCCAGATATCGTACTGGAATTTTTTTACCCCTACAATGCCTGCCACCACCGGGCCAGTATGGATGCCTATTCGTATCTCAAAATAAGGGGCATTTGCGGCTATCTTTTTAGCCTTGCCTTCTTCAATGAATTTTACTATTTCAAGTGAAGCTTTTATAGCATCCACAGCATGGGTATTATTCGGGGTAGGCAGGCCGCCCGCTGCCATGTATGAGTCCCCAATAGTCTTGATCTTTTCCATATTATGTTTCTCCATAATGTGATCAAAAGCAGAGAAACATTCATTCAGGTCACGTACCAGTTGTTCAGCGCTCATTTTTTCAGAGATAGATGTAAAGCCCTTGAAGTCAGTAAATAGTACAGTTACTTCATCTAACATTTTAGCTCCAGCCTCTCCTTTTTCTTTTAATTCTTCGGCTATTTCTGCGGGCAGTATATTCAGCAACAAGTCTTCCGATATCTTCTTTTCTTTTTTAATAATTATGTTAGCGTTACTTATCACCAGATTCGCCTTTTTTTGCTGAATGTAATTACGGTAGATAAAAGCCGATAATAAAATCAGCAGTGCAGCTACTGTAAATGCGCTGATATTTATTGTTTTTTGCTTTTGCATATTGACACGGTATATTTCCTTTTGCTGTGCGTTTTTTACACTGTCTCCGATGCGTATAGTGTTATATTGCGATTCTACATCCATTCGTGTAATCTCTTTTGCATTATCAATATTAAATATAGAGTCGCGGATGGCAATATAACGTTTAAAAGCCCCGAACGCTTCTGCGGGCCTGTTCATGCTCTTATATGTGCTGCTTAGTGTTTCCAGGGCTGCATCTTCTTTTTCTAAAGTACCAGATTCCCGGGCCACTTTTATGGCATCCAGCAGGTACTTTACAGCACGATCATACTGATTACCCCTGTTATTTATTTTAGCAAGCGTCATATAAACATCGGGCAGCAAAGCCTCTTCTTTATATTTAATGGAGAAAGATAAAGCACTGTCTGCCATGCTTTTCGCTGTATTTATGTCACCTATCATGAGGTATAATCCGGCTAGATGCGAGAGAGTGGATGTTTGATTCTCATTGTGGCGCCTTTGTTTTAAAAGCCCCCGAGCTGTATTATACATTTCAATAGCGCCTGCATAGTTATTCCTGTTTTCCAGTACCGCGCCCATATTCATATATGCTTCAATTGAAATGGGAGTATAATTATGGCTTACTAAGATGGCTTGTTTATAATTATCTATCGCTCTATCATATTCTTTCATTTTATTATACACATCACCTATGGATAGTAACATTATAGCCGCCGTCATAGTATCGTTCCTGTTTGCCCTTCCATTTTTAGCGGCAATTATTCGTTCTTCATAATTTAAGGCCATTGTATAACATTTCATGGCTTTAGGGTAATCGGCAACATTCAAATAGATAGTGCCCATATTATTCAGTAATCCCACCTTTCTTTCATCTTCAGGATGCAAATTCAAAGCCTGGTTTCCACAATACAATCCCTTAGCATAGAGCGCCCTCTGCTCATAAGTAACTAGAAGGTTGGATAATGCTGTAATTTGGCTTGCAGTGTCCCCGGCTTGTTTAGCCGTATTCTCTAATAGCTGGAAGTAGTTGGTGGCCTCAGTATATTTTTTTAACTGGTAAGCATAAATACGGCCCAGGTTTACATAGCAGTTCATGAGATATACTTTCTTCTTTATCCCTTCTGCTATATGCAGCGCCTCCATAGCGTATTTTATTTTAATGGAACTGTCTTTATAGGAGATATTTTCAGAAATGGCATTAAGCAAGTTCACCTTGTCAGTATCTATCCTGGTTTTGGAAAGTGCCTGTAAAAGAGAGTCTGTGTAGGCTTGTCCCTGTAGTCCTGCTTTTGGCGCAAATTTCTGGGCAAAAACAGGAAAAACAAAAAGTAGGGCAGGGATTAAAAACGCCGAACAAATGCAAATATTTTTCATGGTTTTAAAATGGTTTTTAAATCACATATCTGATATTTTTCAATTTTGATTACTCACATCCTTCCACAAAATACATATCTACCTCACCATTGCTTGCGCGAATTTAGCGATAGCGTAATTCGTGACTACCATACCTCGTGTTCTCTGAACATACATTTTAACCCTAACTTTCCTACCATTACTTTTTTATTTTGGCTTGAACAAAGATAATCGAAAAAGGTATAAAAGTAATGAGGGCATAAAGTGCCTTTTAAAAAGGCTTTGGGTAACAGTCACGAATCCCCGCTGGGCTCAGATTCACCGCTTCCGCAAGTGTTAAGCGCAACGTCACTTGTTGGGGCTTAATAAAAGAAAGTCTGTGACTTTCCTTGGAAATAGAAAAAGTTTGCGCCCTAAGTTTTTTCAGATTTAATTTGGCAGCACCGGAAATTTTTTGTATCTTGCCTATCCCGCCTTCGCTAAAGCTATGGCGGACGAAGAATGAAAAATAAATATCCTGCTTCCGTCACTGTTGGCGCCTCTTCTAAACACTCCTCTATCATTTACGCGAGTAAGATTTCCGGGGAAGGCGCATACTACTTCATACTAAAATAGTATGTTTTATTGTTAATTCATTTAATATCAGTCGTATAATAAATACCGGAAATACTAAATACCTATGCCAAAAGCCATCATCAGTAAGAAAACAGTATCGGGGGATTGAGCGAGTAAGAAGAATCGCCGGCAGCGATGATGGACTGCCAGAAGCGGTGCTGGGAAGGAAGGGAAAACTTCCACCCCCTGCCATCCCGATAAAAGCATCGGGACAGGCTCGCCAGCGGGGGATAGCTTTCCACAAGCGGAAAGTTGTCTTTTCCCCTAATTCCTAATTTATAATTCCTAATTATTAATTCCCCTTATGCTTTGCCATAAACTCGATCGTCTCCTTATGAACCACTCCATTCGTCGCCAGCATCTCCCCACCGAAAATATAGTCATCGCCGCCGGAGAAAGTAGTCACTGCCCCGCCAGCTTTGATAACGATATAGGCGCCCGCAGCTACGTCCCAGGGTTTCAGCCGGTACTCAAAGAAGCCATCGCAGCGGCCGCAGGCCACATAAGCCAGGTCAAGCGCGGCGGTGCCAAGCCGCCTCATACCCTGCGTGTTCTGCATAAAGGCCCGCATGGTATTTATGTATTCCTCCAGTATATCAAAGCCATTGCTTGGGAAACCTGTAGCCAGTAGGCATTCTTTAAGCACAGGCGCTTCGGAAACGTATATGCGTTTGCCGTTCAGGAAAGCGCCTTCTTCACCCTCATGCGCCCTAAAACATTCAGCGTTATTTATCTCATACACAATGCCAAATATGACCTTTCCTTTACTCATCAGCGCCACACTTATGCAGAATAGCGGCAGGTTATGCACGAAATTCGTAGTGCCGTCAATCGGGTCAATGATCCAGATCAGTTCATTGTCAGGGCGGGTATTGTGCTGCTCCTCTGCCAGTACGTCAGACCCCGGCAGTATTTTTTTCAGGCCAGCCACCAGCCGTTGCTCCGAAGCCACATCTATGGCAGTAACGAGGCTGGTATCTATTTTCCGCTTTACATCGGCTATATGCCAGCTTTTACGTTCGTTCTTAACAAATTCGCCTGTTTCCCTGATGAGGGCTTCGGCGGCGGAGGCCACACTTTTAATATCCACGTATTTAATTTTATTTTCCGGCAAAAATATTGCTTTATCAATTCACAATGCTAACAATCTTAAATTTGCGGTGAATTGTATTGACACAACAAAATAACGCCTAATTCGCTTTTTATACAATGCCCTTTTTGATATGAATAAAAAATATAATTATACCCTTCCATTGCTTTTCGCACTTGTAGCTATTGTGAGCATGTTTTTGGGTTCCCGTTTCAGCGCTACCTTCCAGACAAATAAAGTGGACAATGACCCCTCTAAAAAGTTTGACGAGGTGCTTCGCTATGTAAATGACCAGTATGTGGACACCCCAAAAGATAATAAGCTGGTGGAGGGCGCTATACAATCAATGCTTTCAAAACTGGATCCGCATTCCTCATATATCCCTGCCCGTGACAGGGAAGAAGCCGATGAAAAACTAACCGGTAATTTTGAAGGCATCGGCATTATATTCAATATACTGAATGATACGATAGTAGTCGAAACTCCCCTTCCCGGCGGGCCGTCCGAGCAGCGGGGCATAAAGGCCGGGGACAGGATCATTAAAATTGAAGGAAAGAAAGTAGCCGGTATCGGTTTCAAAAGTGAAGATGTGGTAAAAAACCTTCGGGGGCCGCATGGCACCAAGGTGAATATTACCATATTCCGCCCCGCTGATAAAAAGACACTCGACTTTAATGTTACACGGGATGTTATCCCGATCTATAGCATAGACGCCTCCTACATGGCTGCCCCCGGTATAGGATATATTAAGATAAACAGTTTTGGCGCACATACTTTTGAGGAATTCCAAACTGCCAGCAATAAACTAAAAGCACAGGGAATGAATAGCCTTATATTGGACCTGCAAAATAACCCAGGCGGGTATTTGAATGCAGCAACGGATATAGCTGATGAGTTCCTGGATAACAATAAATTGATAGTCTATACCAAAGGCAGGGTACACCCCAAAGAAACATATTTATCAACGGCAAAGGGCGATTTTGAAAAGGGCAAACTTGTTGTGCTGATAGATGAGGGGTCAGCTTCAGCCTCAGAGATAGTAACCGGCGCCCTGCAGGATTGGGACAGGGCAATTGTAATTGGCCGGCGTTCGTTTGGCAAAGGCCTTGTACAGGAGCCTTTCCGTTTATCTGATGGCTCGGAGCTGCATCTTACTATTGCCCGTTACTATACCCCAAGCGGGAGGTGCATACAGCGATCGTATGCCAATGGTACAGATGCCTATTATGAAGACGTAACCAAGCGCTTTTCGCGTGGCGAACTTGAATCTAAGGACAGTATAAAGCAATCGGATACGGCAAAATATCACACGCACAATGGTCGGGTAGTTTACGGCGGTGGGGGGATCACCCCCGATATTTTTGTGCCACTGGATACTACCGGCAACAATGACTATATGCTGAAACTATATACCAAAGGGGTATTGATCGATTATGTTATCTCTTTTATGGATAGGAGCAGGGCTGACCTGACTGCGAGGTATAAAGATATCAGTTCGTTTGATAAGGACTTTAACCCTGACGGCAAAATGCTTCAAAATTTTGAAAACTTTGCTACCTCGCATGGTGTGAAAGAGAACGTAAAAGAGTTCAACCAATCCAGGAGCCTTATTGCTATGCAAATGAAAGCCCTTATAGCAAGGCAATTATATAAAAGCGATGGCTTCTACGAAATCCTTAACGAACATAACGAGACCTTTAAAAAAGCTTTGGAGGTACTCCAGGACAGGGATGCTTTTGACAAGATGAAGATAAATTATTGACAAGTAAAAAAATAGAGCCTCAAAATTAATCCTATGAATTCGGATTCCGACAGCACCCCTTAAAACAAAAAGCCCCGGTGAACTGGCGTTCACCGAGACCCTTATGAAAAACTATCTTCCTCAACACAAAGATACAACTTTTTTCTTCTTTTGCAAAATTTTTAGCAAAAAATAAAGTAATTCTAAAATGATGGTTTTGCCATTAATAATCAGTGTTTTTTTGGTTTCCCGGAAATATTATTAGGGTAATGTGAAACAAAGGAAATCTGCAAATTGACAAATTCTTTTGATTAAAATTTTATAAACATTTTTATTTTATTATGGGACGATTTCAGATAAAACAGCCCCCCTAAAAACAAAAAGCCCCGGTGAACTGGCGTCCACCGAGACCCTTATGAAAAACTATCTTCCTCATAACAAAGGTACGACCTTTTTTTGCTTTTGCAACACCTTTGATAAAAAAAACTTAACTATTTCTTAATATACTGATTCGCAATGAGAAAAAATCAACTTAACTTTTATGTTTCACTTAATTATGAACTAAATAAGTCGTTATTGTCATTATTCAGAAAGCAGCCACCCCTAAAAACAAAAAGCCCCGGTGAACTGGCGTCCACCGAGACCCTTATGAAAAACTATCTTCCTCGAGACAAAGATACAATAATATTTGATGTTGCAACATCTTTTTCAAAAAAAATCCCAATTATTTTTTAAGGTATTGATTATGAGCAATAAATATTTTAATTTTTTAAAAGTTTGAAAGCAATTGCAATAAAAGACAAATTAATTATTGATGAGATGAATTGCCCTAAAAACAAAAAAGCCCCGGTGAACTGGCGTTCACCGAGACCCTTATGAAAAACTATCTTCCTCAACACAAAGGTACAGCTACTTTTAATATCTCCAAATACTTTAACAATTTTTAACTGCTTTTTTAAAAATTGCTTTATATTACATTAAATATATAGCGCTTTATAAATCGAAAGGACGAGATAAACTTTTAGGGAGCCGGGGTTTCTTTTCCATCTTCACCTTTATCAACCCTCTTATAGAAATCAGAAAAATTGGTAGTTATTGTGAAGGTATTTGATGCAGCAGAAATATGGTAGGCTGCGCGCCCATAAGAGATATTGAACTTGCTTATTTTGAAACCGAATCCATAGGAAAAACCCACAAAACCAGCATCATTAGGAATAGTCAACTCCACTCTTCGCTGGTAATTATACCCAAATCGAATAAAGAAATTCTTTCCTGGCATCAGTTCGCCTGCGAATATAAAATGTTCAGCTATTTTTTGAGACAGGGATACAGTTTGAATTATTGGTTGCCCGGTAGTGAGATCGGTTTGTACCGGGGCATTTGTGTTGATATAACTCATATCAAACACCTCAAGATGTTGTAAAATAACCGAAACCCGCAGGGGCAAATGCTTCAACCTCTCTGAAATACCACCTTGTACTTCAAAAGGTAGAGGCTCTCTTGTTACGTCATAAGGTTTTACCTCAACGCCCATATTCCTTAAAACAAGCGCAGTTGTGAAGTCTCCGTCCTTACTTGCGTAAAATCCCCCTAAGTCCATTGCCAACCCTATTGAAGTATAGGTGCTTGCAAGAGAAGAATAAATAAATTTCAATTGCGCCCCGTAAGAGAACCTGCGCCACTGCCGACCATAGCCTAAAAAATAATTATACTCTCCTGGCGTAAATGTGCCCAGGACATTGCCAACGTCATCGGCTTGTATGATAGTGCCATAATTAATGTATTGCATGCCGGCTATAAAAGTACCTTTCTTGCCGGCGCTATCAAAAGTCCTTGCATAGGCTACCGTGCCAAAATTTACACCTGCAATATAATTGATATATGAAATCTCAAAATGGTTATCCATGGATGGATTCAGTAAAGCGGGATTTTGAATTGCAAGTGTCACATCATCGTCTTTAACGCAATTCAATACGCCACCAAGCGCTGATGTCCTTGATGATACAGGTAAGTTTAGAAATTGGTAAACGCCTACGCCACCTATTTGTGCAAAGGATGAAAATGCACAAAAAACAATTAAGGTGACTAAGAAAGGCTTTTTACTAATCATTGAGCAAATTAACGGAAAAGACTTCAAAAAATTGCTATGTGGTTGAATTGTTAAATTTGAATATTTCTCTCTTTCTTCAAGAATTTAACGGTCAGGCAATTTAACTTTCAACCTCAGCTTTCCTATTTCCGTTCAGCATAAAATCGGGCTCGTTTACATTTACAGCATGGGTTATTTGTTCATGCAGCAGCGCAATCTCTATCACCTCTTTCATTGTTTTAACGTAGTGGAAGGTAAGCCCCTCTATATATATGGGTTTGATGTCCTTAACGTCTTTACGGTTTAGTTCGCTGAGGATAATTTCTTTAATGCCAATCCTTTTCGCGGCCAGCATTTTTTCCTTGATGCCGCCTACAGGCAATACCGAACCACGCAGGGTTATTTCACCGGTCATGGCTATTCCCGGTTTGATTTTTCGTTGCGTAAACGCAGAAGCCAGCGCTGTGAGCATGGTGATGCCTGCAGATGGCCCTTCTTTAGGCACAGCGCCTTCCGGGACGTGGATATGAAGATCCCACTGGTCAAATGCTTTAGGGTTGATATTAAATTGGGCATACTGCGATTTCAGATAACTCAAAGCCGTAAGCGCTGATTCTTTCATTACGTCGCCAAGCTTGCCTGTAAGTGTTATTTTTCCTTTGCCCGGGCAAAGTATTGTTTCTATATATAGTACATCACCACCGGTGGGCGTCCAGGCAAGGCCGGTTACTACACCGGCTATATCGTTGTTCTGAAAAATATCTTTTTCAAATATCCGCGGGCCCAAAATCGGTTCAATGTCATTTACTGATATAGTGGCGTTTACATCCTTGCCCATCACTATGTCCTTGGCTCGTGAACGAGCTACCGAAGCTATCTTTTTCTCAAGTGAACGTACGCCGGATTCGCGGGTATATTCGTCAATGATCTTTTCGATGACCGGTCCACCTATTTTCAAATCCTTTGCTTTCAGGCCATGCATTTCGCGTTGTTTTGGTATCAGGTAGTCCTTAGCGATCTCTATTTTTTCCTCGATCAGATAACCACTCAATTCTATGATCTCCATCCTGTCGCGCAAAGCGGGGTGGATATTGTCTAATGAATTTACCGTAGCAATAAACATCACATGCGACAAATCATATTCAATTTCAAGGTAATTATCATAAAATGCGCTGTTCTGCTCAGGATCAAGAACTTCAAGCAGAGCTGAGGCCGGGTCGCCACGGAAGTCATTCCCTATTTTATCTACTTCATCCAATATAAATACGGGGTTTGATGATTTTGCTTTTTTGATTCCCTGTATTATCCTGCCCGGCATAGCGCCAATATAGGTTTTCCTGTGGCCGCGTATTTCAGCTTCATCGTGCAGGCCACCAAGGCTCATGCGTGTATATTTCCTGCCAAGCGCCCGCGCTATAGATTTACCGAGAGATGTCTTACCCACACCGGGAGGGCCATAGAGGCAAAGTATCGGGCTTTTCATGTCGCCTTTCAGCTTTAGTACCGCGAGATATTCCAGTATCCTTTCTTTTATTTTTTCAAGGCCATAGTGGTCTTTGTCCAGTACGTCTTTGGCGCGGTTTACATCCAGGTTATCCTTGGTATATTCACCCCAGGGCAGTTCAAGTAATAGTTCAAGGTAGTTGAGTACTACAGAATATTCTGCAGCGGCCGGGTTCATCCGGTCAAGTTTATTCAGCTCTTTATGAAAAGTATCGCTGACTTCTTTTGACCATTTTTTCTTTTTTGCACGGGTGCGAAGGTTTTCTACTTCCTTGTCCGGCGAGTCCTGCCCGAGTTCTTCCTGTATGGCCTTGAGTTGTTGGTGAAGAAAGAAATCGCGCTGTTGTTTGTCTATGTCGACCTTTACTTTAGACTGTATCTGGTTCCGAAGTTCCAGCATCTGTTTTTCCTTGGTAAGGTGTGTCAGGACTAATTTTGTGCGGGTAATAAAATCAACAGTTTCCAGTACTTTCTGCTTTTCTACCACTTCCACATTCATATTGGAAGAGATGAAGTTGACAAGAAAGCGTGGGCTGTCAATATTCTTTATCGCAATAGTTGCTTCGGAGGGCAGGTTGGGCGACAAATGAATTATCTGTGTTGCAAGGTCTTTCAGGGCGCTTACAGTAGCTTCAAGTTCTTCAGTGTCTTCAAGTTTTTTCTCAACTAATGTCTCAATATCGGCCCTCATATAAGGTTCCGTCTGGGTTACCGTTTTTATTGTAAACCTTCTCTTTCCCTGTATGATAGCTGTAGTATTGCCGTCAGGCATGCGCAGCATTTTTATAATGTGAGCCACGGTGCCGGTAGAGTACATATCCTCAATGCCCGGGTCTTCCACCACTTCCGATTTTTGCGCTACCACCCCAATGATCTTATTGGTTTTATAAGCATCTGCTATTACCTTTATGCTCTTGTCCCTGCCTACGGTAATGGGTATCACCACGCCGGGAAACAGGACTGTGTTTTTCAGGGGAAGAATGGGAATATTTGCCGGTACGGCCTCATTTTCCATTTCTTCTTCTTCCTCAGTGGAAAGAAGGGAAATAAATTCCGGGGCATCATCCTCAAAATCTGCTAAAAAAGCCCCCTCGTCGTTATTATTAAATCTCATTTATATTATATTCTCTGCTTAAAAAAAACAACCTCCTCAATTAATATGCCATGCCAATCGGCTTCTGCCATGTCGTCAGATGCCGGGTGACATTATTGGAGATATTAAAAACAACAAATTTAAAGCAAAAAG
>Ga0302280_1003528_pt1 | contig 11222 bp, 4 predicted proteins | sample III_Fen_E1_1_FD_198771 | JGI IMG/M metagenome (GOLD analysis project Ga0302280, IMG submission 198771) | Peat permafrost microbial communities from Stordalen Mire near Abisko, Sweden - III_Fen_E1_1 | ecosystem: Environmental > Terrestrial > Soil > Wetlands > Permafrost | place: Sweden: Abisko...
AATTAATTTAAATAAAATTTTAAAATTAATTTTTAAAGAATTTAATGATGAAAATTTTTTTAATAAAATCGATTTAGATTCTTTAATTAATTATTATAAAATTAATAAAAATATAACAATTTATTTTGAAAAAATTTTTAATGAAAAAATTGAAATTTTTTATGATTTATATGATGAATATTTAAAATTTATTAGTATTAATTATTTAAATTATTATTATAATCTTCCGAAATATAGAAATATTTTTTGTGTTGATTTTGATTTTACTGTATTTGATAAAAGTTATATAATAAATCCATTTAAAAATTTGCAATATAAAATTATTTTGTATATGACTTGTAGTCTTTTGTTGATTACCATTAATAAATTTTTAAAATTTAAATTTTTTTTTTTAAGTTTTTTATTTATATTTTTTTTCGTTTTATTTTCATTAATAATAATTAAAATTAAATTATTGGATGAAATATTTTCTGTTTTTTATTCTTTTAATTTTGGTATATATGGTTTAATAATGAGATTATTGGAATATTTTACAACTATTCATACTATTTTTTTATTTTTAATATTTATTTTTTTGTTTTTTAAATTTTTATTTTATTCTACTTTAAATAAATCATATTTATTTGAAACTTTTATTTGATATTGACACTTTATTGATATAGTTTGTTTTTTTATTTATGTTTTTGGATACTTATTATACAATTATTATTACTATTTTGATTATATTTTTATAGATGCTTGAGAAAATAATCTTTTTGTTGATTATACTGTTCATTTTTCTTATTCCACATATTCAATAAATAATATGATGAAAAATTTAAATTTTTCATCAAATTTTTTTATATTTTTTAATAATAATTATATTTTTAATAATTTTAAATATAATAGTATTTTAAAAGAAAAAATTATATTATCTATGTTAAATAACAAAGAAGTAGGAGAACGTTTCTTGAAATGAGAGGATGATTGGTATAATCCTAGAATTCAAAGAAAAGATTTTGTTAGAAAAAGAAATATTAAAAAAAATATTAAAAAATTATTAATAGATTTGAATTATTTAGAGCCAGAAGTTCCTACTAAAATAGATATATTTCATCATAAATACTTAGATAGTCGAAATACTGAAACAGGGTGAAATAAAACAATTTATGAAGAATAAATTTTTTTTTTTTTTACAATGTATAATTTAAAAAAAAAATATATAAAAAAATATTTAAATTTTTTTAAAATATATATTTTTTTTTTTAACTAAACATTAAAATAATGTGAAAGTTTTTTTGATCGCGATTTTAGTTATTTATTTTTTATTTAAATAAAAATTTTAAAAAAAAAAAAATTAATTTAAATAAATATTTGTAATGTAATATTTTATTTGTTTCATTTTTTAATTTTTGAAAAGTCAACATACTTTTTCTTTTTATAAGAAGTTGTATACGGGGTGGTTAAATACCACCCCGTATACTTTATATAAATAAAAAATTAATAAAAGTATCGTTCAATTGGTAGGATACCGAGCTTTGACCTCGTAGATACAAGTTCGAATCTTGTTACTAGAAAAATGAATAGATAGCTCAGTAAGTAGAGTGCTGGCCTGAAAAGCCAGATGTCGTTGGTGCAATTCCATCTCTATCCGGTAGGTATAGTTTAATGGTAAAATTCTAATTTGTGGCATTAGAGATGTGGGTTCAATTCCCACTATCTACCATTAATGATAAAATTTTGAGGGCTAGTAGTTTAATGGTTAAATTGTGGTCTTCAAAACTTCCGTTGTTGGTTCGAATCCTTCCTAGCCCGGTTTATTTTAATAATGGAGTAAAATAAAAAATATGATACATGGTTGGAATCAATTTTTTTAGTAAAATTATTTAATAATATTGAAAAATTAAAAATTTTAATAAAAAAAATTTATGAAAATCAAATTAAAAAATTAAAAGATTTTTTAATTAAATACTATAATCAAAATTATGTAGAAAGATGATTTTTTTCTACGAATCATAAAGATATTGGAACTCTTTATATTTTATTTGGATCATTTGCAGGTATAATAGGAACTGTTTTTTCTGTTGTTATAAGATTGGAATTAAGTGAACCATTAATTACTGTTTTAAATAATAATAATCAATTATATAACGTAATAATTACAGGGCATGCATTTATTATGATTTTTTTTTTTATAATGCCTATAATGATAGGAGGTTTTGGTAATTGATTTTTACCTATAATGATAGGAGCTCCTGATATGGCTTTTCCAAGATTGAATAATTTGAGTTTTTGACTTTTACCGCCCTCTTTTTTACTTCTTTTATTATCTTCTTTAACAGAAATGGGTGCAGGAACTGGATGAACGGTATATCCACCATTAAGTGATATAACTTATCATCCAGGTACAGCTGTTGATTTAGCTATTTTTAGTTTACATTTAGCTGGAGCATCTTCTTTATTTGGTTCAATTAATTTTATATCAACCGTAGTTAATATGCATTCAATAACAATAACTTATAACAAATTTCCACTTTTTGTTTGATCAGTTTTTATTACTTCATTTTTATTATTACTTTCTTTACCGGTATTAGCTGGAGCAATAACTATGTTACTAACTGATAGAAATTTTAATACCAGTTTTTTTGATTATGTTGGCGGAGGTGACCCTGTATTATATCAACATCTTTTTTGATTTTTTGGTCATCCCGAAGTATATATACTTATTTTACCTGGTTTTGGAGTGATTAGTCATGTTTTAAGTATATTTTCTAATAAAAGAATATTTGGGTATAAGGGTATGGTTTGTGCTATGATGGCAATAGGATATTTAGGTTTTATTGTTTGAGCTCATCATATGTATACGGTAGGTTTGGATACTGATACTAGAGCATATTTTATGGCAGTTACCATGATAATAGCAGTACCTACTGGAATAAAAATATTTAGTTGATTGGCTACAATATGGGGTGGTATATTTATTAAAAGAACTCCTAGTTTATTTGCATTAGGTTTCTTAATATTATTTACTATAGGTGGATTAACTGGAATAGTCTTATCTAATGCCGGAATAGATGTATCTCTTCATGATACATATTACGTAGTTGCTCATTTTCATTATGTTTCATCTATGGGTGCTGCTTTTGCATTTTTTTCTGGTTTCTATTTTTGATTTTGAAAAATTACTGGATATAATTATAGAGAAAAATTAGGCCAATTACATTTCTGGGTAACTGTAATTGGAGTTAATTGAACTTTTTTTCCTATGCATTTTGCTGGTATAAATGGTATGCCTAGAAGAGTTCCTGATTATCCGGATGTATATTATAAGTGAAATTTTATATCATCCGTTGGTTCAATTTTTACTTTTTTAGGTGTTTTAATATTTTTTTATTTAATAATTGATGCATTTTTTAGAATTGTGTGATATTGAGAAAAAATAAATTTTTTTAATTGTACTTGTTTGAATTTTTCAAATACTTTGAAAACAATTGAAATAGATATAGAAGAATTAAATAAAATTAAAAATATTTTAGAAATTTGATTGTTTGAAAATACCGTAGATTTTATAAATTTATATTTAATTACAGATGACGAATCAAAAATAGAAAAATTTGAAAAAAAATTTGTAACTTATGAAAAGGGAATAAAATTTAATTTTATTATTTTTATTTGAATAATAGTAATAAAACCTAAAATACAACCACTATTAAAATTAATTTCATTTTTAAAAAAAAAAATCAAAAATAAAGAATAATAAATGTTTGTTCATTTATTATGTAATTCGTATTTTGATGATTTAATGAAAGACTTTTCAAACCCTAAAACCGCATCTATGCTTGGAATTATGAATCTTCATGATGAGATAATGTTTTATATATTAATAGTTTTTATATTAAAAATTTTTTTTTTTGTAGCCGCAATTTTACAATCGTACAATTTTAATATTCATTTAAGTTTGACTAAATTTCTTTTTAAACGTAAAACCGATGGTAATGATTTTATTTATAAAATATTTAAAAGAAGGTTAATTTTAAAGATTGATGAATATATTTTTTCAAAAATTTATAATTTTTATCATTTACCATCACTTGAATTTATATGAACATTAATTCCTGCTATAATTCTTGTGTTAATGGGTGTGCCATCAATATATCTTTTATATTCTTTGGAAGTTAATAGTAAACCTATTTTTAATATAATGATAACTGGTAACCAATGATATTGAACCTATCAATATTCAGATTATGATTTATATGTAGCTTTTAGTGATATTGTTGTTGGTTCTATAATATCTGAATTATCTAAAAATTATAATCTAATAATAGATGATAATGTGGATTTTTTATTTGAAGTAACTAAAAATCATTCATTTATGTATGCTAAAAAAAATATAGAAAGATTTCTTATTTTAGATAGTTTAATATTAGTAGATGACAGTTTACCGGAAGGTTATCCAAGATTACTTTCAGTAGATAATCCACTTATTATACCTACAAATTCTAATATTAGATTTTTAATTACCTCTAATGATGTTATACATAGCTGAGCTATACCAAGTTTTGGTATAAAAATGGATGCTATACCTGGAAGATTAAATCAGGTAATTATAAAAACTCCATTTTCTGGTACAACTTGAGGTCAGTGCAGTGAACTTTGTGGAGTTAATCACGGATATATGCCGATAGAAATTAGAGCTTTAAATATGGTTGAATTTGAAAAAATAATTGAATTATATATCAAAAAAATACTAAATAATCATTTTAAATCTTATTATAAATTTGTTTTTCCAAAAATTTTTAATTTATTAAAAGATACTCAGTTTTTAAAAAAATAATTAATTAATTATTTTTTTATTAAAAAAACGAGTATTTTTTTTTAATAAAATAAATAAAAAATGTCTTCATATTTAGTAATATCAAAATCTATAAAAGCTATAGGTGCTGGAATGGCTTGTTCAGGATTAATTGGAGCAGGAACGGGTATAGGTTTAGTATTTGCTTCTCTTATAAAAGCGTTTTCTATAAATCCTAAAGTTAAAAATCAATTATTTGCTTATGCTATACTTGGTTTTGCGTTAGCTGAAGCAATAGGATTGTTATCTTTAATGATGGCTTGTATAATTTTATATACATAAATTAAAAAAAAAATGAATAATAAAAAAAGATGTATCTATATAAAAAGAAATAAATCAATCTATTTTTATTATACAAATATCTTTAAAAAAGAATTTATTATAGATTTTCGATTTCCAATTTTTTTAAATAATATAAAAATCACTTTACAAAAACTTTTAAAAAATTTTAAATAAGAGTATCCAAGCGGCTAAAGGAGGTAGACTGTAAATCTTCTGTTTTTCAACTTCGTGGGTTCGAATCCCCCCTCTACCAAACAAACGCTTGGCGGAATTGGTAGACGCGATAAACTTAAAATTTATTTTTTACCGGTTCGAGTCCGGTAGTGACCATTTGTTATCGATGACCTATAGTTAAAATGGCTATAACGTTTCTCTCATAAAGAAATATTATTGGTTCGAGTCCAGTTAGGTTCAAATTAATTTGTAATAGTAATGTATCTATTTATATAATTATTATATATTAAATTTTTTATTTTTATTAATTTGAGTTTGATTCTGGCTCCGATTAATGCTAGTGATAAACTTCAGACACATGCAAATCAAGTAATGATTTTTTTTTTTTATACTAGTCGGTATAAGGATGTTTTATCAAAATTATTAACTAACAATTTTTTTTAGAAAAAAAAATAAATTTTAAAATATTTTTAATTTTTTAATAAAGATTTATATCGTTGTTAATTATTTAAGCTAATTTTGATAAGATCTGGTATTTAATAAAAGTGATTTTATTAAGCCTTACCTTAAGTTAGTTTGGGAGAACGATTAGCCATAGCGGGAATAATAAGCGCCCGCCTTCCCGAGGGATGCTGCAGTGAGGAATATTGAACAAGTAGCGAAAGCTAGATTTGGTTATATTACGTAAGGGATGAAGGCCTACGGGTTGTAAACTTTTTTTATCGTTTGAAAATAATGATTTTAAATGAAGAATAAGCCCTGACTAACTTCGTGCCAGCAGTCGCGGTGAAACGGAGAGGGCTAGTGTTAATCGTATTGACTGGGTGTAAAACGCGTGTAGACTGTTTTAAAAGTTTAAATTTAAATAACATAATGAAATACAAATATAGATTAGTCAATTTTTAAATACTTTTTTTCTAGAGTAATAAAGGGGGTTGCAGTATTTTAAGTGTAGAGGTAAAATTTGTTAAAATTTAAAGAACTGTCAATAGTGGAGACAGCAATCTTTTTATTAACTGACGTTGAGATGCTAAAGCGTAGGTAGCAAACTGGATTAGATACCCAGGTAGTCTACGCCCTGACCTATGAATATTAATTTTATAAATTTTTTTTAAAATTAAGTTAACGCATTAAATATTCTACCTGAGTACTACGGCCGCAAGGCTAAAACTCAAAGTATTTGGCGGGAGATTGTTAAAGCGGTGGAACATGTGGTTTAATTTGACATAACACATAAAACCTTACCAATGAATGTATACCGGTGTTTTAAACTAAAAACGTAAAAAAATTAAAAAATTTTTTTAAAAAAGCTTTTACAGGTTTGCATGGCTGTCGGAAATCCGTGTCAAGAGATGTTTAGCTTAACTGCGATCAACGGATGAAACCCATTAAATTAAATTACCTTGTGTTAATTTAAATATTTTTTTTTTTTAAATTAATTACGGATTAAAAATAATTTACAATTATTGAAACAATAGAGGAAGATGGCGTAAGTCAAGTTTTATGAACTTTATATATTGGGCTACACACGTGTTACAAGGATAATTACAAAAAAATACAAATGTGCAATCAGGAGTTAATTTCTAAAAATTGTCTAAGTTCGAATTATTTTCTGAAAGTTGGAAATATGAAGGTGGAATCGCCAGTAATCGCAAATAAGAAAGTTGCGGTGAATACTTATCCGATTTTTGTACATACCGCCCGTCACGCCTTGGAATGACGAGGGTGTTTTAAAGATAAAAGAGGTTATTTTAATAATTATTTTAAAATTTTTATTGAAAAATTTATATACAATTTTTATTTATTATATAATAGTGTTAAGAAAAAAGAATATCGACAACATTTTTTCTAACTACGGTGAAGTCGTAACAAGGCGGCCGTAGGGGAACCTGTTGCTTGGACTGGGATATAAATTAATTTTTAATATATTTATTTAAATTTTTTTTTTTATAAAAAAAAATGAATGTTATTTTTATTTTAATTTTAATTTATAAAAAAATGTTTAATGGATTATTTGGTAATAAAGTAAGGTCGTATTTAACAAACGAAATTTTTTAAAGTACTGCAAAAAATAGTATTATTTTAATTTTACCTTGGATTAATCAAATGTATATATTATTTTATTATAATGAACTGAAACATCTTAGTAATTATAAAAAAAAATTAATTAAAGATTTTATTAGTAGCGGTGAGCGAATTTAAAATAAGCTTAATAAAAAAATAAAAATAGTTTAGAAAAGGGTTTTTTGAAAAAGAAAAACAGGCTAAAAAGGGTAAGTAAAGCCCCGTATATTACTTTTTTTATTTTTAATAAGTTGAAAACGACGATAAAATTGTTTTTAATAAAGTAATACCACTTACTAAGCTTAAAAAAAAATTATTAACCGATAGTGAACGAGTACCGTGAGGGAAAATAATGAAATTGAACATTTTTAGCAGTTTTTTATAACGTACCTTTTGTATAATGGGTCAGCAAGTTTTTTAATTTAGCAAATTTAAAAATTAAGTTAACACAACTTTTATAGGTATTAGTTAAATTAAATAGACCCGAAATCAAGTGATCTATTTATTAACAGGTTGAAGTTTTTTAAAAAATAATGAAAGACCGAACTCGTGTCTGTTGCAAAAGATTGAGTGGATTTATAAATAGTGGTGAAATGCCAATCGAACTTGAACATAGCTGGTTTTCTGCGAAAGTTATTTAAGTAACGCGTCATTTGTAATAATAATAAAGGTAGAGCTCTATTTATTCATATTTATTGTAAATATTAATTTAGAATAATGAACCTTTTCAAATTTTATTATTTTTTAAATGGCAGAAAAACTATAGGTGCAAAGATTTATTAGTTGAGAGGGAAACAGCCCAGAAAAATAGCTAAGGTCCAAAAAATAATTTTGTGATTATAGGAGTTATTTAAAATATTAATTAAACGAAAAGTTGGCTTAGAGGCAGCCATCTTAATAAAGAAAGCGTAACAGCTCATCGTTAAATAAAATATTTTAAAAATCATAAATGTTAGGTCAATAATTATTACCAAAGCTTTTTCTTTTTTAAAGGGGTAGCAGAACTTTTTATATGTTGGTGAAACATTGTTGTAAAATAATGTGATTATATTAATTTGATAATGCTGATATTAGTAGCTTTAATAAAATGTTAAAATCATTTTTACCGAAAATTTTAGGTTTTTGATATTAATTTTTTAAATCAATTTATTCGGCCTCTAAGTTTTTGACTAAAGTTAAAAATGATGAGATTATATTTATATTTATTTATTCTTTAAAATTAATAATAATAATATAAATGAATTTTAAAAAAACATTTAAATGTTCTTTAAAATTTATTTATATTATTAAAAATGTTTAAAAAAAAAATTAATTTTGTAGTATTTTAAAATGTTATTTCCTCTTTTTTTTAAAAATGAAATAAATTTTAAAACTAATTCTAAAAAAGAAAAAATAATTTTTAAAATCTTTATAAAAAAAAGAGAAACTAATTATTTTTTTTTTGTGAGATTGAAGCTGCATATTTATTTTTTCTAGAAATATGAACATTTAAAACCGTACTAAAGCCGACTCAGGTAAATAAGCATAGAATGCTAAGGTATGAAATAATAGTATTGAAGGAACTCGGCAAATTAACTCTGTAACTTTTGGAGAAAGAGTACCAATACTTAAAATTTTTTTTTTTTATTGGTGTAACAGAAAAGAGGGTTGCGACTGTTTAATAAAAACACAGGACTTTGCTAAATTTAAAAAATGAGGTAAAAGGTCTGACACCTGCCCAGCGTTATAAAATAAATATGGTATAAAAAAAAAATTATATTATAGAAATAGTAACTAGCGGCGGCTTTAACTATAATGGTCCTAAGGTAGCGAAATTCCTTGTCGGGTAAGTTCCGACCTGCATGAATGGTGTAACGACTTCCCTACTGTCTCCAGTACTATTTCAGCGAATTTGGATTCTCCGTGAAGATACGGCGTAAAGACGATAAGACGGAAAGACCCCGTGCACCTTTACTATAATTTTTCATTGCATTGAAAATTTCATTACATAGTATAAAAATGTATTCTTTTATAAAATAATTTAGGTTATTTTTACAGAAAAAAATGGAAAATTTTTTAATTTCGATTTTCTTGCTTAACTTTTATTTAGTATAATAAAGGGATAGTGAAAAAGGGTTAGTTTGGCTGGGGCGGCTGCCTTCTAAATTGTAACGGAGGTGAACAAAGGTAAATTTTTTATTAAATTTTTTAGATTTAATTAATAGGCTTAATAGCAAATTTTTGCTTAACTGTTAAATAAACATATTTGACAGAAACGAAAGTTGGTTATATTGATCCAATAATTTTGAGTGGAAAAATTATTGCTCAACGGATAAAAGGTACGCCGGGGATAACAGGCTTATAAATTCTGAGAGTCCCTATCGACGAGTTTGTTTGGCACCTCGATGTCGACTCATCACATCCTGGAGATGAAAAATGTTCCAAGGGTTGGGCTGTTCGCCCATTAAAGTGGTACGTGAGTTGGGTTTAGAACGTTGTGAAACAGTTCGGTCCCTATCTGTCGTCTATATAAAATATTTTAATTAGTTATGCTAATACGAAAGGAATGTGTAATGAACGTCTCTGGTAAATCAATTATGAAGCTTTTTTTGTAAGTTGAGTAGCTAAACGTAAAAGTATAATCATTTTAATAAAATAAATGAGAAGACATGTTTAAAATATTTTATTTAAAAAAGTGTTAGACTAACACTAATTTTATATTCGTGTTAAATACAGTAATGTATTTTGCTTAGATAAAAATAAATATAAAAAATATCTTTTAAAAAAAAAAAGAATTATAAATTAAAAATATATAGAAGTACATTCCTTCGTCTAAAGGTAGGACGCCAATCTTTCACGTTGGAAATGTGGGTTCAATTCCCACAGGCTTCATTAAATTCGGCGTAGTTTAGTTGGTAGAATATTCGTTTTGGGAACGAAAGATATCAGTTCGAATCTGATCGCCCTGAAATTATTCTTAAATAAATTCATTTTTATTAAATAATATGTGTAGCTCAATGGTAGAGCAACGGTCTTTTAAACCGGAGGTTCAGGGTTCAAGTCCCTGCACATCCAAAATGAAAAACTTTTTAATAATTTATTATAATCGGGTTGTGTAACGGCAGCACATCGGTCTCATTAACCGAAAGTTTCGGTTCAATTCCGAACCCGAAGTTAAATTAGTATTTTTAAAAACTGTATAGACAAACATAAGTTAAAAAAAAAACTATATAACATTTTTTTGTTAATTATAAAAAAATTTCTTAAAAAGGTAATTTTATTATTTTTTTTATAATAATGTATATTTATTTTTTGCATTAAAAAATGAAATTAATTATAGTTATTTAAAAAAAAAATAAATTATTTTTTTTAAAATAGTATTTTTTTTTTTGATTATAAATTTTTAATTATAAAAAGAAATAATATATATATATATATATTATTTCTACTATATTTATTTCATTAAATTTTTTTGAAATAAATAAAATTAAAGAATTTTTAAACTCTTATTTTTTTTATTATTATATCTACAATCACTTTTTATATTTTTATTTTTATTATTTTTTTTTTTTTAGTTCTTTTTGAATATTATATTAATTTGAATAAAAAATCAGTTTTATTGCCAAACTTATTATATACTCCTATTCTTTTTATTTGTTTACCTTTGATTCTTATTATGTGTCTTGAAAAATGAAATAATTTTATAACTTATTTTGAAAAAAAAAGAATTATTCTGTTTAAATGCCATTTTTTTAGTTATAAACTTTCAATTTTAAAAAAAAATATATACAATTCTAATATATTTATTTCATTAAATTTTTTTGAAATAAATAAAATTAAAGAATTTCTAAAAGAAGAATGTTTCGATAAATATTTCTTAATTTTTAAT
>Ga0302280_1003529_pt1 | contig 11220 bp, 19 predicted proteins | sample III_Fen_E1_1_FD_198771 | JGI IMG/M metagenome (GOLD analysis project Ga0302280, IMG submission 198771) | Peat permafrost microbial communities from Stordalen Mire near Abisko, Sweden - III_Fen_E1_1 | ecosystem: Environmental > Terrestrial > Soil > Wetlands > Permafrost | place: Sweden: Abisko...
TAGAGAGGACGAGAAGACCGTGTCCGTTCTTCACAGGACGAATGTCCTTCACGCCCTGATACACTCGCTTTGAAAATGTAGAGAGACGCTTTACTCCTTGAATGCGAGGCTCGCCTTCTGTATAGGCCAAGTTTACTTCAATGAACTTGTTGACCTTCTTTCCCTTCTTCACTACTGATCCAACATAACCTTCTCGCTGTAAAAGCTCAAGAACAGCAACGTTGAGCTCAGAGTGAGGTGCAACAACAGACTGCTTACCAGATACTCCGGCATTTTTTAGATTAGTGATGAGGTTGGCGATTGAATCTTTTACCATGATGATTTCTTAATACCTGGAATGCGTCCTTCGTTGGCTGCCTCACGGAAGCAGATTCGGCAGAGACCGAAATCTCTCATAAACCCGTTCTTACGGCCACAGCGAAAGCATCGTCGGACTACGCGACTTGCGAATTTTGGCTTTTTTGCCGCTCGAGCTTTAACTGATGTTTTTGCCATAAATAGTGAGGGTAATACTAGCAATTGACCCCCTCAAAGTCAAATTACTTAGCCGCATTTTCGGATTTCTTGAATGGAAAGCCGAGGTGTGACAAGAATGCCTTCGTCTCCTTAGCATTCTTTGAACTGGTTACAACGGTGAGACCAAAACCGAAGACATCCTTAAGCTCTTCGTCTGAGGTTTCAGGGAAGATGGTGTGCTCCTTAATACCAAGGCTGTAGTTGCCCATTTCATCAACAGCACTCGACTTAATACCGCGGAAGTCGCGAGTACGAGGAAGGGCAATATTAATAAGACGATCGAGGAAGTCAAACATGCGCTGTCCTCGAAGGGTGACCTGATATCCCACAGCATCTCCTTGGCGGACCTTGAAGTTGGCAATAGACTTCTTTGCGCCCTTCTCTGACACTTTCTGACCAGAGATTTTATTCATACGATCACCAATAAGAATTTTCTTATTCTTATCTTTAACAGAGCCTGTACCTGCACTCAAAACAACCTTGACGATTTTAGGAGACTGCATCTTATTCTTGTATCCAAAGTCCTTCTTCAAGGCATCGTATGCTTCAGACTGTTTTTCTTTAATTGAATGGAATTTAGTCATGATATTTAAATTGCCTTCTTAGTGGTCTTAGCAGTACGTGTCTTCTTGTCGCCTACCATTTTATAGGTAACACGGGTGCGCTTATTGGTGTCATCAACAAGCATGACATTTGAAACATGAACGAGTCCTGGCATATCTACCATCTGACCCTTCTCCCCTGTGCGGCGAGCCTTCATATGCTTCTTGTGAACATTGATACCAGGAATAAGCACTTTCTTGAGAGCAGGAAAGGCCTGTGAGACCTTGCCGGTCTTACCCTTGTCCTTGCCGCTAATCACTATTACATTGTCGTTTTTCTTGATTTTCATTTTATTATTTGTTCATCTGGCCTTTTTCAGAAACCTCTCTCACCTGCTAGACCACTTCTGGTGCTCGAGAAGCAATGGTCTGAAAACCTAACTCAGCAATCTCTCGAGGAATCGGTCCGAAGATACGTCCTGCAATTGGCTCATTCTTCTCCTTTTCGATAATAACAACTGCGTTTTCATCAAAACGAATGTATGAACCATCCTTTCGGCGCATTGCCTGTCTCTGTCGTACCACTACTGCTCGAAGAACATCCTTCTTCTTCACAGCCTTTCGAGGCTCTGCCTTCTGAACTGAGAGCACTACGATATCGCCAATGCGAGCATATCGCTTCTTTGAGCTTCCAAGCACCTTGAAGATTCGTCCGATCTTAGCGCCGGAGTTGTCAGCAATATTTACGATTGAGCGAGGCTGTATCATATTATTTAATTAAAGTGAAATGTTTATCCTTTGAAATTGGTCGACACTCTTCGATAGAAACCTTGTCTCCAATCTTAGCGGTGTTGCCAGCGTCATGAGCCTTGTACTTCTTACTTCGAGTGATGAATTTCTGATACTTAGGGTGCTTAACGTAATTGTCTACGAGCACTACAATAGTGTCTTTCATCTTGTCAGAAACAACCACTCCTTTAAGGATGTGTTTCTTTGAGCTTACTGTTTTTTCTTGTGTCTTTTTTGTTGCCATGATATTCAAATTAATGTGCTCGAGAAACAATCTTTGTCTTCAAAGGGAGCTTGGTGCCAGCCTTTCTCAAAGCTTCACGAGCATCCTTCTCAGGCACTCCATCGATTTCAAAAAGAATGCGGCCCGGCCACACTTCGACGCAGTATCCTGCCAAATCTCCCTTACCCTTTCCAAGCTTCACTTCTGGAGGTTTCTGAGTGTATGGTCGGTCAGGGAAGACGCGAATCCACATCTTTCCAACCTTGCTCACTGAACGAGACATTGCCTTTCGAGCAGACTCTAACTGATTGGACTTAATACGATGTGATGACATTGCCTTCAATCCATATGATCCGAAAGCAAGAGTAGATCCACGTGTAGAAGAACCGATTCGATCTGGATTACGTCGTGCTGTCTGCCACTTTCTGAATTTTACTTTCTTTGGAAGTAACATGATGGTTTATTTAGCAAAAATGTCACCCTTATAAACCCAGACCTTAATGCCGATATTGCCGTAGGTCATGTGAGCCTCGTAACGAGCAAAATCAATATCCGCACGGAAGGTCTGAAGTGGAATACGACCCTTCTTAAGCTCCTCTTTTCGAGACATCTCCGCTCCTCCGAGTCGGCCCGACAACAGGATCTTAACACCGAGCACTTCGCGATTGGCCATAACCTTATCAATAGTCTGCTTCAAGACACGTCGGAAAGGCAAACGCTTTTCCAATGACTCTGCCACCATCTGAGCAACAATGCCTGCATTGGCTTCTGGTGAACGGATTTCTTCAATATCAATTTTAAGCTCTTCATTCTGATGAGCAAGCTTCAAACGCTTCATTTCCTTCATGATGTCATTTCGAAGCTTTACAGCTCCCTCGCCACTTCGGCCAATGATGACGCCAGGACGTGAAGTCTTAATGATGATGCGAGCAGTCTTCTCACTTCTTTCAAACTCAATAGAACTTACATAAAGGCCACGAAGCTTCTTCTCCAAAAACTCACGAAGCATAATATCTGCTCGAAGATTGTCACGATACTTCTGATCCATGCCGAACCAGCGGCTCTTCCAGTCGCGAATGATTCCTAGTCTATGTGAATATGGATGGACAGTGTGTGACATGATGGTGCTTTTAATTTTTTGGTTTTGATTCTTTAGCTTCGAGTGTAAGTGAAATGTGGCTTGAGCGCTTATTGATTGGAAAAGCTGATCCTCGAGCTCGAGGTCGGCGGCGCTTCAAGGTAACTCCTTTATTAACTGTGATTTCTTTAATAAAAAGTCCTTCTTTCTCAAGATTAAAATTTGTCTTGGCATTATCAACGGCTGACTTCAAAAGCTTGGCCATTACAGCACCTGCTTTTTTGTCGGCAAACTTCAAAGCTACTTCTGCAGCAGCAACTTTCTTGCCTCGAACGAGATCAGCCAAAAGGCGAACTTTTCGAGGAGACTGTCTGTAGTTGTTAAGAATAGCTTTCATGATAATGATTATTTCTTAGGTGCTGTAGTCGTAGCAGTAGTTGCCTTCGCAGCCTTTGCAGCATTGATCTCAGCCTCCTTCTTAGCAGTTTCAAGCTCCTTCTGCATCTTACCTCCGTGTCGGAGGAATTTCTTCGTAGGAGAGAATTCGCCAAGACGGTGACCAATCATTTCTTCAGTGACAAGCACTTCGAGATGACTCTTGCCGTTGTACACACCAAAGATGAATCCGATCATTTCTGGAGAGATCTGGCTACGTCGAGCCCAGGTCTTAATAACCCCAGTTTCCTGAGGCTTTTTACCTTCAATCTTCTCTAACAAATGTTCGTCCACATAGGGACCTTTTTTTAGTGATCGTGTCATTTTAGTGCAAACAAAAAGCTCTTGACGAGCTCGAGGCTTCATACTAGCAAAACTCAACTGAATGTCAATTATTACTTATTCTTTCCAACCTTTCGTCGTGAAACGATGAGATTGTTTGAATACTTCTTTGAACGGCGTGACTTCTGACCCTTACCTGTAGGCTTACCCCAAGCAGATACTGCTCGGCGTCGGCCTCGGCCCTGACGTCCTTCTCCTCCTCCATGTGGGTGATCCACAGGGTTCATGGCCGTACCTCGAACGGTTGGGCGAATACCCTTCCATCGGCTCTTGCCGGCCTTACCGTAATTCTGAAGGCGGTGTTCGTCCTTCGAAACTTCACCGACAGAGGCCCAAGCAGTTTCAATAATCTTTCGCACTTCAGAAGAAGGCATTTTAAGCTGAGCGTATCCCTCATCGTGAGCAATCACTTCTGCGTAGTTGCCAGCAGAACGAGCAAGCTTGCCTCCGCCCTGTGGCTTAACTTCTACATTGTATACAAAGGTTCCAACAGGAATATTTTTAAGAGGAAGACGATTGCCTGGCTTAATGTCAGCTTTTTCAGAAACAACAAAGGTGTCGCCAACCTTCAAAGACTTTGGAAGGAGAGCATATCGCTTTTCTCCATCAGAGTAGACAACAAGAGCGATGAAGCCAGAGCGGTTTGGATCGTATTCTACAGTTGCAATCTTAGCAGTAACATCTTTCTTATTGTAAACAAAATCAACATCACGGAACAATCGCTTGTGACCTCCTCCTTTGTGGCGAGTAGTAATGCGGCCGTGATGATTGCGTCCGACAGATCGCTTAAAACCGTAAGTCAAAGACTTTGTAGGCTCTGAAGCAGTGACAATGTTACGGAAGGTAACAGTTGTCATGTGTCGACGTGATTTTGATGTAGGTTTATAGGTCTTCATAGTAATTATGCAAATTCAATCTTATCTCCCTTCTTTAAGTAAACAACGGCCTTTCGAACACCTCCACGAACACCCATCTTGCCTCGAGAAAAAACTTTCTTCGCAGGATTGATAGTGATGTTTACTTTAACTGGAGTAACGTTATAGGTAGTTTTTACAGCAGCAGCCACTGTCTTCTTAGTATCTTTTGGACCAATTTCAAAAGTATAAATAGGCTTATTTTCGGCCATGATTGTTGCTTTCTCTGTAATGCGTGGCTTTAAAGTAATCATGTTATTTTGCTTTAGCGGCTAGCTTACCTGAAATGAATCCGAGAGACTTCTCAGGATCAGTGATGATAAGGTACTTGTAATTCATCACATCGACAGGGTTGATGTTTGAGACAGGAGCTACTTCGACGTTGCCAAGATTGCCGAAGCTCTTTGCAATGTTTACATCCTTATCTCCAACAGCAATGTAGGCACTGTTCTTTCGCTTTGAAACTAACTTATCAAATCCTGAAACAGCGCTGAGGCTCGTGAGAATTGAAAGAGCTTCTTTTGTCTTTGGAGCGGAGAAATTGAAATTGTCGACGAAAAGCACTTGACCATCCTTCATCTTTCGTGAGAGCACTGTGTAGAGAGCCTTAGCCTTCATCTTTTTGTTGATCTTACGAGCGTAGATCTTTTCATTACGAGGCCCGTGAGTAACACCTCCACCAACCCAGATAGGAGAACGTGTGGATCCGTGACGAGCTCGGCCTGTGCCTTTCTGCTGCCATGGCTTCTTACCTCCTCCACGAACTTCTCCACGAGTCTTTGTGTGAGCTACTGGAGTGCGAGCGTTTGCAAGCATTGAGGTCACAACCTGGTGAACAAGGTCTGCATTCCAAGACAATCCAAAAACGTTCTCAGGGAGAGTGATGTTTCCAGCTTCTTTTCCTTTTTGATTGTAGATCTTTGTTTCCATGTTACTTAATTACGCTTTACGCATTACCCTTTAATCTCAACTAATGCTCCGCGACGTCCAGGAATTGCTCCTTCGATGAGAAGAGTGTTGGTGGTTGTGTCTATCTGAACGAGCTTGAGGTTCTTCACCGTAACACGGTCGCCACCCATTCGTCCAGCCATTCGCTTACCTTTTGCAACACGTCCTCCATCTCGGCCTCCACCTCCCAAGGAACCCGGCTCACGCTCTGAGTGCTTCTGACCATGACTTCGAGGTCCTCCGTGGAATCCATGTCGCTTTACTACGCCCTGAAAGCCTTTACCTTTTGAGACGGCTGTAACGACAAGCATATCTCCCTCTTTCATGATTGAAGAATCAAGTGTGTCTCCAACCTTGAAATCTGAGGCGTTGTCTAGGCGAATTTCCTTAATGGTCTGGTATGCAACACCCTTTGTGTGGCCTTTTACAGCCTTACTTACCTTCTTAGCACTTCGAGTACCGTAGCCTACCTGAACAGCATCGTAGCCATCAGTAGCCTTGGTCTTAACCTGAGTAACGACGATTGGGCCAGCTGTTACAACAGTAACAGGATAGACCTTGCCAGCCTCATCGAAGACCTGAGTCATATATTCTTTTGTGCCAATAAGGTATTTCATGGTGTTTACATCATCTTAACGTCAATGTTGACGCCTGAAGGAAGGCTTAAGTTGGTCAAGGCTTCGATCACTTTTGCATTTGGATTAACAATGTCGATCAATCGCTTGTGAATTCGCATTTCAAACTGCTCTCGCGCATTTTTGTAAACGAATGCAGAACGATTGACTGTGTACTTCTTAATTTCAGTTGGCAAAGGAATGGGTCCGAGGACCTGAGCATCATAACGGAGTGCTGTATCCATGATTTGCTTCACTGAAGTATCAAGAATCTTGTATTCGTATGCACGAACACGGATTCTTAACTTTGAGATCCCTTCCCCTTTAACAACAGCAGGTTTTGCTTTTGCTCGAGGTGCGGCTTTTTTCTCTTTTTTAATTTCAGTTGCCATTTAATGTTTGGTAAGGTTCTACTTAACGACTTTTGTTACAACTCCGGCACCTACTGTCTTACCTCCTTCACGGATGGCAAAACGCATCTTGTCTTCAAGAGCTACAGGAGCTACGAGGATAACCTTGAAAGTAACAGTGTCTCCTGGCATAACCATTTCAACACCTTCCTTTAGGGTCACTTCTCCAGTAACGTCTGTAGTACGAATGTAAAACTGTGGCTTATATCCTGTGAAAAATGGAGTATGTCGTCCACCCTCATCCTTTTTCAAGATGTATACTTCAGCCTCAAATTCTGTGTGAGGAGTCACTGTTCCTGGCTTTGCAAGAACCTGACCTCGAGTAATGTCCTCCTTCTTAAGGCCTCGGAGAAGAATACCAGCGTTGTCTCCAGCCATACCTTCATTGAGCTGCTTATTGAACATTTCAATACCAGTCACTGTAGATTTCTGTGTATCCTTGATACCGACGATTTCGATATCTTCACCTACCTTTACGATACCTCGTTCAATACGGCCAGTAACCACTGTTCCTCGGCCTTCAATAGAGAAGATGTCTTCTACTGGCATAAGGAATGGCTTGTCAGTCTCGCGCACTGGTGTAGGAATGTAAGTATCAAGAGCGTCAATAAGATCCTTAATCTTAGCTGCCCATGGATCGCTCGCGTCCTTAGCTTCAAGGGCCTTTAGAGATGAACCACGGATAACTGGAGCGTTGTCGCCGTCAAAGCCGTTCTTTGTAAGCAATTCACGAACTTCAGCTTCTACGAGGTCAATAAGGTCATTATCTTCAACCATGTCGCATTTATTGAGGTAAACAACCATCTTTGGCACACCTACCTGCTTTGCCAAGAGAACGTGTTCACGTGTCTGAGGCATAGCTCCGTCTGTAGCGGCTACAACGAGGATAGCACCGTCCATCTGAGCGGCTCCGGTAATCATGTTCTTGATGTAGTCAGCGTGACCTGGGGCATCAATGTGAGCATAGTGACGATTAGGGGTTGCGTATTCTGAGTGGTGGAGGGCAATAGTGATTCCTCGAGCCTTTTCTTCAGGTGCATTGTCAATACCGTCCACACCTTCAATGCGGGCGCTGTATCCCTGATCTTTTAATAAAACACCGAGCACATTCAAAATTGCTGCGGTTGTGGTGGTCTTGCCGTGGTCGACGTGGCCGATGGTGCCTACGTTTACGTGTGGCTTTGAACGATCAAATGCTTCTGCCATATGTATTTTAGTTATATTTTGAGCCCTAATTCTCCTTTGAAAGAGGCGCGAGAGCTTCCCTTTCAAAAGTAACTTATGACTCGGATTGATAATGTTTTGTCTCGTCACCAAAGCCAGAAGGTCTGGGTCGTGAGACAAAAAAAGCGCCAAAACGCGATAAGAGCAATCATAGCAAAGCTGGTTGGAATGTCAACTTATTCTAACTTCCAATCCCTACCATTATTTGGCCCAACACACTTGGTCCGAAGAAAACCGAGAACAAGCTTATGGTGTCACCCTGAGAATATGCCGCATAACTGACAAATATAGCCGATAGTGCAACAAAAAGGGTAAAAACAAGGGCAAGAATACCAATAACTCTCTCACCTTTCCTAATCGTTAGAATTCCGAGAATAATTCCTCCCAAACCAAACAAGAGAGGAAAGCTTGCGGAAAGAAAGCCACAAACAATACCCAGAACTCCCAAGCCTTTAGCGTTTTTGTCTGACTGTCTACTTGTAAAATATCTATATTTCCTCGGAACAAGAAAAAAGACGATGACCACAGCAGCCAGAAGATATAAGAATGTCATATATAATAATTGTAACATATACAAAAAGAGTTTACACTCCTATCTACGTATGAAATACACAAGCAACACCTCAAATACTTTTTTCTTTAGCTTTACCAATCTTGGTGGAGCATTTACTCGTGTCTATTTAAAAAAGTTTTAAGAAATCAAAACTTAAGTAGATATCAGGAAGTCCTTCACCAAAAGTGAAGGACTTCTTGTTTGAGCTAGTCAACAAATAAACAGAACACAAAACATAGAAAGAAATAAAATGAAATTACTATCACTTGAAAAAGGTTCGTACGGGCATCAGGCCGCAAAGACACTTGATCCAAATGCTGAGATATCTTTCTGCAACGGCAATCTGCATATTTTAGAAAGAGTGTCGCTTGGAGAAGGTGTCGGTGTCGTGCCGATTGAAAATTCAACTGAAGGTCTTGTGACAGAAGTACTGAAAGGCTTTTGGCTGAAAGAAAAAAATGCTGAGACAAAAGATGTGTGCGTTGTTGGAGAAATTCAAATTCCAATTGCTCATTGTCTTCTTGTAAATAAAGGTGCGGGAGAAACGCACACGCTCACTGTTAGCTCTCATCCTCAAGCACTTGGCCAATGCCAGAATACGTTATCAAGGATGGGAATCACTATGCGTGTGCCAAGTATCAGCACAGCACGAGCGGCAAAAGAATTAGCAGAAAGCGGAGACCTAACGCGGGCTGCTATTGCACCGAAGGTTGCGGCGGAAACATTTGGCTTGGAGATTCGCGCAGAAAATATTCAGGATTCTCCGAGCAATGCGACGAGATTTCATCTTGTCAGTACTGTTCCGGCAAGGCCTACTGGAAAAGATAAGACTGCCGTGCTCTATCAACTACCACATCATCCAGCGAGCTTGCGTGATTCAATTGACCTCATTGCCGATCTGAAATTGAATCTGTATTCAATGCATTCAATTTCACTTGGTGCACCTGGCGTCTACGCCTTCTATATAGAATTTGAAGGTCATCAAGACGATGCAGACGGAAAAAAGATTATTGAAGCACTGACAAAAATAACTGACAGAAGAATGCGTATTCTTGGATCATTTCCAAGGAGTGTGGAGTAACTTCCCGTCCAACAAAGAAACAAAACCAAAGGCCCTGCAACGGAGTTGCAGGGCCTTCTTATTTCTTTATTTCTTCTGTTCCAAAATCTTTTTCTGTATCACTTTCGAATCACTGATGATGAGCTTGAATGTTTTTTTCACTAGTCCTACACTCACCCTTTTCTTTTCCGCAGTTTGTTCAAGTCTTGAAAAAAGTTCTTTTTCTCTCTTTGGCTGATTAATAGCCACTCCATTTTTCTTTTTAAATTTTCCTACCAAGACAGCAAACCTCTGTCTCTTGGCAAGAAGGGCAATGATCTCTTCATCAATCTTATTTATATTAGCTCTTATTTCCTGTAAGTTCATGGCTCAATTCTTGATCTGGTCTTTTTAAAATTAATTCTGTTTCTGGCTCAGCTGATTCAATATTCTCCACAATTTTCTTTGCAATGTCTTCGGCCTTCATAAAGTGATCGAGGTTGTTAGGCTTTGTGTCACCAAAAAGTTCTGTCTTCATGCCGCCAGGATAGACACCAGTCACTTCAATATTTGATGGCTTCAATTCTTCTCGAAGCACATTGGTAAGCCCACGCAGTGCATACTTGCTTGCCACGTACATACTTCCACTTGATCCATTCATACCATCAAATGCTGTCGTCGAAATAACATTGACGACCATTCCACCTTTCTGTATTTTCATCTGCCGAATAGCTGTGCGCATACCACAAATCGTGCCAAAAACATTTACATGAAAAAGATTTCCTGCCTTTCTCATATCGATACTTTCAATATCCTCTGGCGGCATCCACACTCCCGCATTATTGATCCAAATATCAATCCTTCCGTATTTTGAAATTATTTTTTCTGTCGCTTCTTTCAGCGTTTCTTCTTTTGTCACGTCTACTAAAAAAGCATCTACTCCTAACTCTTCAGAAATTTTCTTCATTTCAACTTCATCCTTATCGAGAACAACAACGTTCGCACCCCTCTCTTTAAAGATTCTAGCCATTTCCTTTCCCAACCCTTTTGCTCCGCCTGTGATGACAACTGTTTTTTGAGATATATCCATAAATTGAATTATAGCATCTCCTCTCTTTTGATTTTATCAATCAATGGCTCTCGCGTGCACCTAAACAAAAAGTCTTCACCAATATCAATATCATGTGTAGTGTGATGAGGACGTTCAACCTTTATCACTTTCTCTGTCTCTTCTAATTTTTTAATCATGTCATCATACGAAATTGTTGTAGGAAATACTTCAATGTGATCAAATCCTTCTTGCTGCGATCCATCTACTTTTTGATCTGACAATTCTAGATACAAAATAGTTCCAAGACTGGTCTCAATACCCTTCTTAAATCTGATATAGGCAATCGGTCGATTTGAAATTATTGACTGATGAATATACAAGCTCTCTCTTTCAAACATATTTCTCATCTTTTCAAAAGATTCTCGTGATCCACATTTATAACAAATATGATCGGCCTGAGTGATTCCTTGAAGATTGTGCTTCTCAGCAAAGACATCAAAAAATTCGACATATTTTTTTGAACCCTGGTAAAAATCTACGAT
>Ga0302280_1003532_pt1 | contig 11217 bp, 17 predicted proteins | sample III_Fen_E1_1_FD_198771 | JGI IMG/M metagenome (GOLD analysis project Ga0302280, IMG submission 198771) | Peat permafrost microbial communities from Stordalen Mire near Abisko, Sweden - III_Fen_E1_1 | ecosystem: Environmental > Terrestrial > Soil > Wetlands > Permafrost | place: Sweden: Abisko...
CGAAAGCCGTAATAATCAAATTGCAGCACCGTCGAAGAAATAGAAATACCGCGCTTTTTTTCAAGCTCCATCCAGTCTGAGGAAGTATCCCGCTGGCGTTTACTCGCCGTCACCGAACCAGCCAAACCAATGGCACCCCCATAAAGCAATAGCTTTTCGGTCAATGTGGTTTTCCCAGCGTCGGGGTGCGAAATGATCGCAAAAGTGCGGCGACGCGCTGTTTCTGAGGCAATAGCAGGATCAATCATAAAGTAGACCCAAGATTAACACAAAAAACGAAGCATTCAAGAATTTAATTTGGTCTTGGCAGGAGTGCTTCTAGCCCATTGAGCTTGATCTCGTACACATCTTTCAACATCACCCCGAGCGAACCTTTAGGATAACCTTTACGGGCGAGCCATATAAGATACGTTTCCGGCAGATCGACCAATCGACGGTCCTTGTATTTCCCAAAAGGCATACGAGTTTCCGTCAATTTCAAAAAATAAGCTGGGTCAGGAACAGGCGATTCTACTTCATTCATTGTCAGGAATCCTTAATCTCAATAATCTTATTGCGTGATGCAAGCCCCGAAGCCACCATGATACTTGAACGTGCCACCCCTAAATAGTCACTCAACGCCTCAATCACCGCCAGATTAGCCTTACCCTTATCTGGCGCTTCCCTCACCCAAACCTCATAATACCCTGCCTCTTTTTCGAGCACTTCTATTTTCTTGGATTTAGGATGAACTTTGGCAGAAATTTTCAAGAGAACCTCTATAATTCTAGTATTTTATTATTAGAAAGCTTCAGGTTATGAGGAAACCATGCCCTATCTTTGACTCTTTGAATTATATAGCTTTATAAAAAATGTGATTTTCAATGTGCCAGATTTGTGCCAACTTAGAGAAGGTTAGAAGGCGGGATTCGAAAGATATATTTTCCCTAACCCTCAAGATTGCAATAGATTAATGTTTTTATCGTCGATAATCAATGGTTTTTTCAATTACGGTTGTTATCTGATCTTATCCGATGAAAACCGATTCTTGTGATTCCGATGGGCACCTTTTGGGCACAAGTTTATTATGATGTAGGATAGATCATTTTAATAATCAATCCTGCCAAGACAAACCCAAAGAAACCAGCAAGAATATTTGCTAATGTTCCTAAAAGCCATCGTTGTAATGTAAACCAAGCTATATGATTTTTAGCCCCAATATACTGAATAAGATTAACGCCATCCATTGTCTCCGGAATCTTCATGATCGCATTCCACGTTTGCCACTTAGATGCTAGCTTAAATGTAAGCCAACCACCTATCAATATTGGTTGATTAGTGTATATGCAAATATAACAAAAAGTTGCTTCAAGGTAGCCAATATAGATATTAGGCGTCCTTCTTTCTTCTGGAATTGCAAATGCATTATTCCAATCCTCTTGAGATATTGGGGATGGTGGAGTAAATTTTCCATGTTTTTTAATCATCACAGCCAATAACATTGATATAAGCTTTGCGAAAACAAGTGTTGATACTAGTCCAAATAAAAACTGCCAACTTATTACGTCTACATTATTCATGAGCACCTCTTTTCATTTGGTCATTTTACCCCAAACAAAAACCCTTCGCAACTTATTCAGCTACGAAGGACGATTGTAATTAGACGAGCACTCTTTGGCCACTAACTTTAAATTTTCTCTAACATTTTTAGATATTTTTCTTTTGGAATATTGAGCAATCTCAAATTATTCAAAATAACAAAAGTGGGAATTTCTTTTCTTTCAGGAACAACAATTGGCCTCTTGAGGTCTGAACGAGTATATATGCAATGACTGCCGTGTTTACGAATAAAAGTACAGCCAATATAAATTAGGAATTTGTGAAATGTTTTATAATCAATTGGAGTTAGGTGGGGCACGGCAAATTAACCTGCTGAACTGTTTCTGTGATAAATTGCCTCATAGGAGGTTCCCAAGCAAGAGTAGAAGTAGTAGTGACTTTTTCCCAACCACATTCTAATAGAACTGCTTCCAGAGTACCCATTTTTGTGGTTTCACTGATGAAGGCATCCAACAATTCACTAAAACTTTTCTGAGCTTCTTCAAAGGTATCTCCACAAGTCGAAATATCTAAAGCAGGACAATAAGCAATAAATTGCTCGCCTTCTTTGTAAAAATCAACTGGTAAACCTGTTGCAATAGGTTGCATAATGATCCTCTCAATAAAAGTATAACATATTTTAAACTTGGAGAGGGTCATAAGTCAATCAAATTATGTCCCGTTTAAAGTAACTATTTCTACCACGAATTTTTTTACGATTTAACCAATTTTCAATCTCACCAATCCTAAAACGCAAACCTTTAGGTAATTTGTAATGGGGAATAAAACCAGCCTGAGTCCAATGATAAATCGTACTTGGACTGACCTGAATTAACTCGCTCAACTGTTCAACTTTTAACAGTTTTTCCATAGGTTAGAATATCTTATTCTCCACTAAATAATGACTCTCAGGCTTCTACACTGCGGACAATGGCTCACAACTATAACGTTGCTTGTGTCGGATTTGTGACTAAAGCTTATTGTACTTCGTGTGTTTGCCCTTAGCTTTATGAATGGGATATTTGAGGGCGTTCTTTTTCATTTTAGTGGGGATGGCTTTGCTTAGGTCTATGCCTAGATTATCGGCTAATTCGAAAAGATAAATAGCGACATCAGCTAATTCGTCGGCGATTTCTTCTTTGGAATCTTTGCCGTATTGTTCTACCTCTTTGAGTGATTTCCATTGGAAGTGCTCCAGTACTTCGGTAGCTTCCAGCACTAAAGACAATGCCACGTCTTTATGATTATGAAATTGTTTCCAATCGCGTTCATCGCGGAATTTTTTTATTTTTTGGGTGATTTTCTTTATTTCGGACATAGGAATTATTATATCATAGGGGGAAAGAATTTAATTGGATTGCCAGAATTCTTTGGTGGCGGTGTTCATGATGGTGAGTTTGGCGCCCCAGCCGGCACCAGTGTCCATGGCCCAGATATTACAAAATTTCTGAGGCTTGCTTTGACCGAAATTAATCGTCGGGGTGTGACCAAGATAGACTTCTTCATAATTGCCAAATTTATGATTAGGATCGGTCACGTTGAGTTGTTGGGCTTTCTTGAAAAGACTTCTATCCCAGAGAAAGATTTCTTTAGGAGTCTCTTCTAGAGAATGTGCTGGATCAAAGCCACCATGGACAAAAAGTTTATTCTTATCAAGATAATAAAGGCGCGCTTTGGATAAGAATTGAATATGTTCCTGAGGCATTCCGTCTTTGTATGACTTGGCCGTCTGGGCCCCGCCCTGTTCCCACCATTGCTCAGGAGCCATGCCGCTCATTCCCCATTCCAAAGCCCAGGCGTCATGATTGCCCAGGATAAAAATACAATTTGGAATACTCAAGAGTTCCTCGATGCACTCCTTGACCTGTATTCCCCTGTCGCAGACATCTCCGAGACAGATAAGACGGTCTTCTTTTTTATTGAATTTAGAAAGTCTTAGGCATTGAAGTAAGGATTGGAAGGCGCCGTGGATGTCTCCTATGACGAAGGTTTTCATAAGAACTCCCCTAACCCCTCTTTATAATAAAGAGGGGAAACTTTTAGAGACTTTTGATAAGGATTTCTGCGATTTGGACGGCGTTGAGGGCGGCGCCTTTTCTTAAATTATCGGAGACGATCCAAAGATTAAGCCCATTGGGAATAGAGATGTCTTCGCGGATGCGGCCGACGAAGGTATCATCTTTACCATCGGCATTGATCGGTAATGGATAAATAGATGAATGAACATCATCAACGACTTTAACACCCGGTGCTTTCTTTAAAAGCTTGATCGCCTGGGCACGGGTAATTTTTTTCTTTGTTTCAATATTCACTGATTCAGAATGGCTATTTTTCACAGGGACACGCACACAGGTGGGACAGACCTGAATTTTATTATCATGAAACATTTTGCGGGTCTCATTGACCATCTTCATTTCTTCTTTGGTATAAAAATTATCCGTAAACACATCAATCTGCGGGATCAAATTGTGCGCGATTTGATGGGCAAATTTCTTCACAGCCATCTTACCCGCTAATTGATCTTCCAATTCAGCCACCGCCTCAGCACCAGCACCGGAAACTGCCTGATAAGTGGAAACCACAATGCGCTTGATATGTCCAAAATCATGCAAGGGCTTTAGAGCCACTAACATTTGAATAGTTGAGCAATTAGGATTAGCAATAATCCCTTTATGCTTTTTGATATCTTCAGGATTAACCTCGGGGACAACCAAAGGAACGTCCTTATCCATACGGAATTGCGAAGTATTATCAATCACCACGGCCCCAGCCTTAGCGGCAATAGGCGCCCATATTTTTGAAATTTCGGCACCGGGAGAAGACAAGACAATATCGACCCCATTAAAAACATCCTTAGTCAGAGGCACATATTTAATACCGTCTAATTCGCCACCCGCACCGCTTGGTGAAATCAAGATCAATTTATTAACAGGAAATTTACGCTCTTTGACAATACGGTACATGCATTGACCAACGGCACCGCGGATGCCCAGAATAGCGACATTATATTTCTTCATTTTAAAAACTCCACTACCATATCACCGATCTGATCGGTGGAATAGCCCATTTGGCCGATTAACATGGATTTCATTTTGAGCATCGTTGCCTGCACAGCCACATCAATGGCAAGCGCTGCTTTTTCTTCTTTCAAATGCTCAAGCATTAATTTGACGGTCAATATGGCCGCTAAAGGATTAGCCACAGCTTTGCCGGTAAATTGTGGGGCACTACCGTGCACAGGCTCAAACATGCTGACACCACCAGGATTGATATTCCCCGACGGAGCAACCCCCATCCCACCTTGGGTGACGGCTGCCAGATCAGTAATGATATCACCAAACATATTCGTCGTCACAATCACGTCAAATCGCTCGGGCGCTTCGATCAAGAAAATACACATAGCATCAACATGGAAATAATCAATTTTGACTTTGGGATATGATTTGGACATTTCATTGATCACACGATCCCAGAGACCAAAAACATTGGTTAAAACATTATTCTTCCCGCACAATGTCAATTTACCAATATAACCTGCTTTTTTATCTTCTTCGCTTAAACCCTTCCACGGGCTCGTGGCATGCCGCTTCATCACATATTCAAAAGCAAATTTAAGGCAGCGCTCCACTTGGGTATAAGAATAAACCATCACTTGAGTAGCTACTTCTTTACTCGTGCCTTGATCCTTAATTTCCCCCTCACCGGTATAAACATCCCCTGAATTTTCACGCACAACTACATAATTAATATGCTCCGGGCCTTTATTCTTAATAGGGGTGGCCACATTCTCATACAAACGCACCGGGCGCAGATTAATGTATTGCTCAAGCCCAAAACGCAGCTTCAATAAAATTCCTCGCTCTAAAATCCCGGGCTTCACATCCGGATGACCAACAGCTCCCAGATATATCGCATCAAAGGAACGAAGATAATTCATTTCTTCGTCGGATAGAACTTGACCTGATTTTAAATAACGCGCGCCGCCAAAATCAAAAGATTGACGCGTTGTCTCAAATCCAAATTTTTTGGACGCAGCATCAAGAACTTTCAGGCCTTGCGCCACAACTTCTGGTCCAATTCCATCACCAGGAATAATAGCAAGTTTATAAGTTTTCATGGTTGATATCTTTTGACGACCAAGGTTGCGTTGTGTCCGCCAAAGCCCAAAGAATTTGATAAAGCCACATCCACTTGCACCTTGCGGGCGACATTGGGGACATAATCCAAATCGCAATCCGGATCTGGGGTTCCATAATTAATCGTTGGATGCACCATATTATCCCTAATCGACATGATGCACGCGGCAAGCTCAACACCGCCGGCAGCACCTAATAAATGGCCGGTCATTGATTTCGTGGATGATACTGGGATTTTCTTGGCATGATCACCGAATACTTTCTTGATCGCCAGGGTTTCAATCTGATCATTCAATTTAGTTGAAGTTCCATGGGCGTTAATATAATTGACATCCGTCGGTTTCAAACCAGCATCTTTAATTGCCATATCCATGGCCCTGATCGCCCCTAAACCTTCAGCATGAGGCGCGGTGATATGATACGCATCTGAGGTACGGCCATAACCTGCTAATTCCGCTAAAATAGTGGCCCCACGAGCTTTGGCAAATTCAAGGCTTTCTAAAACCACTACACCCGCACCTTCACCCATGATAAAACCGTCACGGTTTAAATCAAAAGGACGACAGGCTTTGGTCGGCTCATCATTCCTCTTGGTCAAAGCTTTCAATGCACAAAATCCACCTAATCCAAGTTTGGAAGTCGCACTTTCCGCACCACCGGCAATCACCACATCGGCCTCACCGTGCTGAATCATGCGCATACCTTCACCGATACAATTATTGGCTGTTGCACAAGCCGTTGCAATAGCAAAACAAGGACCAGTGGCGCCTGAGTTGATAGAAACTTGGCCCGCCACTTCATTAATAATCATGCGTGTAATAAAAAATGGCGAGATGCGGCCTGGGCCCTTCTCTAAATATTTATCGTATTCTTCTTCTGCTGAATAAATGCTCCCGATACCTGACCCGACAATCACCGCAGCGCGCGATGTATCCATTTGACGGATATCAAGCTTGGCATGAGCCAAAGCTTCATTGGCCGCTACAACACCAAATTGGATAAAACGGGATAAATTACGAGCATCTTTGGAATTAAAATGAGCTAGGGGATCGTAATCGATAACATCACCATTGACGCGTGAATCAAAAGCAGAGGCGTCAAAATGACTGATAGTACGAACACCGCTTTGGCCGTTAAGAAGAGCCTGCCAAAACTTTTCAACCCCTGATCCAACGGGTGAAACAACCCCCACACCGGTTATGACCACTCTATTTTTCTGCATATTAACTTTCTGATATTAACTCTCTGATAGCGATAACGCGAAAGGTAAAGACCAACAAGCGTAAGCTATCTCCTATTAAAGATTTGCCCCTGCGTCTTTTCCGCCAATAGCGGGGCTGCAGGGGCAAATCATGAAAATAAGAAACTCTCAAAAATTATTAAGCGCCAGCTTTTTCTTCAATGTATTTAATCGCATCACCGACGGTCTTCATTTTTTCTGCATCTTCGTCAGGAATTTCAACATTAAATTCTTCTTCTAAAGCCATGATAAGCTCGACGGTGTCTAAAGAATCAGCACCTAAATCATCCACAAAAGACGCATTAGGCGTAACTTCTTCAGGTTTAACACCTAATTGTTCCGCGATAATTGTCTTGATTTTGCTTTCTACTGCCATGTGTTCCTCCTTGATTAGATCCAACCTATTTATATCGTCAATCCGCCATCCACCACGATCGTCTGACCAGTAATGTAATTGGCTGCCGGGGATGCTAAAAACAAACAAACACCTGCCACATCAGAAACTTCACCAAAACGAGACAAAGGAATATGCTCCAAAACCTTTGCTTGCATAACTTGCGGTATTTTAGCCGTCATATCTGTACGGATATACCCAGGAGCTATCACATTCGAGGTGATATTCCTCACAGCAAATTCTTTAGCCACTGACTTAGAAAAAGCGATGATACCTGCCTTACTTGCAGCATAATTGGCTTGACCGGCATTGCCTGTCAACCCAATCACTGATGCAATGCTGATAATCTTCCCCTTTTTTGCTTTTAACATCGGCTTACAAACCGTCTTGGTGACGTTAAAAGCTCCCTTGAGATTGACCTTAATGACCTCATCCCAATCGCTTTCATCAAGCCTAAGGAGCAAATTATCACGCGTAATCCCTGCGTTGTTGACTAATATATCAATGCGCTTATGAATGTCAAGAATTTTATTAACCGTTTCTTGAACGCTGGTCATACTGGTCACATCACACCCAAAGCCATCGGCTAGATGCCCCTTAGCCTTGATCTGAGCGGCCACTTCCTGAGCCTGCTCCTGATTACGGCCAATCACAATGACCATAGCCCCATGAGCTGCAAAAGCTTCAGCCACCCCTAGGCCTATGCCGCGGGTAGATCCAGTTACCAAAACTACTTCGTCTTTAAATGTCAAAATAACCAATCCCTTCGTTATTGAAAATCTTTAACCGCTGTGGTTAGTATATTATCAACGAAAAATCCCGCCGCAAGTAAAATTTTTAAACTCTTAACGCTCGGCTGAAAGTTCAAAAGTGACCGATCTAGCTTGCGGGATTGCATGGGGCTTATCAACCCGCACATAGGCCTTCTCAACCCTTGGATCAGTCATGATACCAGCTAGAAGCTTATAGACCAATTTCTCCAGCAAGACATATCGGGAACGTTCGGCGGTTTTGATCGCCTGGGTTGCCACAGACTCATAATTAAGCGCATCTTTAAGCTTATCAGAATGGCAAGCCTTAGAGGCCTCGTATTCAATGGTGATATTGATGACCAATTCCTGTTTATTGATCCTCTCCCAAGAATTGGCACCAATCAAGGTGCGCACTTTTAAATCATTGATCCTGATTACAGCCATAACTTCCCCCCGCCCTAACCCTCCCCACCAGGGGGAGAGAAAATATTATTTTAAACTAAACTTTCCCCACCGTCATTGGCAATGATCTGACCGGTTAAATAATCATTCTCGAGCAAAAATTGAACACTCTGAAGAATTTGTTTTGGATTACCCGTCCTTTGTAGGGGAATTTGTCGTGCTCGCTTTAGACGATCATCCGGCTGATTATTGACCGGAGGTAATATCATGCCTGGTGATATGCCATTAACCCTGATACCTGGCCCCCATTGCACGGCAGCCATTTTGGTAAAATCGAGCAAAGCTTTTTTAGTCATCAAATAATCCGCATACTTAGTTTTGTATTTCACGACGTTCGTATCAACAAAATTAATCACCTGTCCTTTTTTGACCAAACGCGCAAAGTCACAGGTCAAAATATACGGAGCTTTGAAATTAATATCCCAATGCGTTTTAAAAAGAGTCAAGTCAGTGGTGCCAAACTGATTAGGTATAAAAATAGAAGCACTGTTGATCAAAAGATTCAAATTAGGAAAAGCTTTAAAAACCTGGGGGATCAGTTTAAGCGTTTGAGCCTCATCGCTCAAATCGCAACAAAAAAGCTCACAACGCTCCCCTGTTTTATAAATAGCCTGGGCCGTTGTCATGGCTTCAACCTTGGAGTGATGATAATGTAGGGCAATCTGATAACCTTGCTCTGCCAAATGCAAGGCCACTTGACGGCCAATACGCTTGGCCGCGCCCGTCACTAAAACTGTTCCTTTTATTTTAGAAGGCATATTAAGCGATAAGTGCTAAAAATTCTTTGCGGGTCGCGTCTTCCTTACGGAAGGCTCCCAAAAGACAGGATGTTTTCATAATGGAATTCTGCTTTTCCACCCCGCGCATCATCATGCATAAATGACGAGCCTCAATAACAACCCCTACACCCAAAGCACCAGTCACATCCAACAAGGTCTTGGCAATCTCCCTGGTCAGATTTTCCTGCACCTGGAGGCGACGAGCATACATGTCTACAATACGGGCAATCTTAGAAAGGCCAATAATCTTTCCGTTAGGGATATAGCCCACATGCGCTTTACCAAAGAATGGCAAAAGATGATGTTCGCATAACGAATATAGTTCAATATCCTTGACGACAACCATTTCATCATTCTCTGAAGTAAAGATGGCCCCATTGACTATGTCATTAACATTCTTTTTATAGCCCTGGGTCATAAATTCAAAAGCCCGGGCTGCACGAAGAGGTGTTTTGACAAGACCTTCACGTTGAGGGTCTTCTCCGATATGTTCTATCATCTTACTAAAATATTGATCCATATTATTTCCTTTGCTTTCTATATAAAGTCCAAGATTATAACATAGACAGCAAATATTGAATATGCTAATCTTTTCACTATGATTCCATACAGTGACTATCACATGCACACCCCTCTATGCGGCCACGCTATTGGCGAACCTGAAGAATATGTTCGACATGCCATCAAAATGGGTCTTAAAGAAATTGGTTTCTCTGACCATGCACCCATGGTGCATAAGCCCATGCCTGGCGTTACCATGAGCTTTGATGAATTGCCCCAATACCAGGCCATGATCGAAGATGTGCAGAAGCGCTATGCCTCCCAAATTAATATTAAGATCGCCCTGGAATCAGATTTTATTCCAGGTTTTGAGAATAAAACCAAGGCCATCATTGACAGCTACCCTTATGATTATATCATCGGTTCTGTTCACTTTATCGATGACTGGGCCTTTGATGATCCCGATCCCAAGGTCAAAGAATACTGGAAGATTTATGATGTAAACGATGTTTACCGAAAATACTACGCCCTTTTAAGGCAATCCGCCAAAACAGGCTTCTTTAATATCATAGGCCATTGCGATCTGCCTAAGAAATTCGGTGCCAGGCCTACAGCTGACCTGACAGATGAGATCAAAGCCACCGCCAAAGTTTTTAAAGATACAGGTGTTGCGGTTGAAATCAATACCGCGGGGTTACGCAAACCTATCGGTGAAATGTACCCTGCTCCCAATTGCCTTAAAATATATCAAGAAGCTGGCGTGCCTTTGACCTTCGGCTCTGATTCCCATGACCCGCAAGATGTTGGCCGTGATTTTGACAAAGCCGTGGACTTAGCTAAATCCGTCGGATACAGCGAATATTTGATTTTTAAACAGAAAAAAATAGAAAAAAGGATAAAAATATGATTGTTATTCAAGGAATAGATCACGTTGCTTTCAACGTGCGGGAATTGGATAAATCTCTGGAATTCTATACCAAGGTCATTGGCCTTAAGGTCACTGAACGCGAACCTTCCAAGCCTGGCATTGAATACTTCTTAGATTGCGGCCCTTCTCTGTTAGGCATCATCCAGGCCAAGGACCTGACCAGCAGTCATCTTTTTGCCAATGAAGGCTTGGGAGCCAATCATTTTTCATTCCGCGTGCACAGCCACGACTTTGAAGCCATGATCGCGCATTTGGAAACACACCATGTAAATATCGAATTCGCCAAAAAACGCCCGAAATCCTGGTCCCTCTATTTCTACGATCTCGATGGAAACAAACTGGAAGCAACAGCATGGCCTCTAGAAGACGGCGTCCCTGAAAATCAAAGGGTCAAAGAAATTTACGACAGCAAGACACGTAGCTGGAAAGCGTATTAACGCATAGATT
>Ga0302280_1003533_pt1 | contig 11215 bp, 8 predicted proteins | sample III_Fen_E1_1_FD_198771 | JGI IMG/M metagenome (GOLD analysis project Ga0302280, IMG submission 198771) | Peat permafrost microbial communities from Stordalen Mire near Abisko, Sweden - III_Fen_E1_1 | ecosystem: Environmental > Terrestrial > Soil > Wetlands > Permafrost | place: Sweden: Abisko...
TTTACATTCTATTATTCTAATTATCTGAGTTAATTGTTTGTCTTTCCTTTGACAGAACTTAAATCCTTTTTCTCCTTTGAATTTATCTATCTCTTTAATTTACTATGAGACACATTCGAAAGAGATTTTTACCTTTTGTGCTCTTTGATAGGAGATTTGAAGCTGTGGCAGGAAGGAGATTTCTAATGGTTGGCAGACTTATAACTATTTAAAGGTGATTTATATTTTTGGCTTCCTTTCAGAGGTTCTTTATTGTCCATTTTATTTTTCTTTGACTTGCTGCTGCTTTCTCTGAGCATCTCTGTTCGAATGGGCTTTAGTATATTTTACTTTTATCTGCAAATTGATTTATTTTCGCTTATCGAAAGTGATGAATCATCTCGGCTTAAGTATTTTTTATGTTTTGATTTTAAGATATTCTTCTCTATAATATGCTCGACTGCATAGCTTTTCGCACATTTTTTATGGCCTTGCTGAATTTAAATCAAGCACACAGTATAGCCCTATCCAACAAATATGTCTTTTATCTTTTATTTTTATAGAGTAATAAGGGGAAAAGGTTTCATTCTAGGTTCATAATCACTAATACCCAGTTATCCGTTTGCATTTTTCCCCCATATCCATGCCTATCCAGAGCAAGTTACTGCAAATCCATTCTAATTACTCACAGCAACACTTTTAAAATTTTGAGACAATTTGCCAAACTCAGTCAGATTTTAATAAAGACGATCATAGTATTGGCCCCAAATATACAATCTTCCGCTTTAAGAAATCCCCACAAAATAATCAGCAGCTCCAATTGATACAAATTTTTTAGATACTTTGCAGGAAATAACTTTATTAGGCTATTTTTTGCTACTTTGCCATAATTGGCCATCATCCGTCAAAAAATAATTAAAATGAACTGATGGGGCAACTGTCTTCACATTTTTAGCATCTAAGCCTTCTATTAAGGTTGGGTCAGTATATGTTTTTGTTTCATACCATTCATTCCTTTTGAGGTGGAATATGTTTTGCGACTAACATACTAAAAATATATCCCCGTAGTTCATAAATACATTGCAGACATGTTAGCGAATTGATATCTTGGAGGCTGAAAGTTCTTCGGACATTATCTTTTCTGCATTAAACTCCATGATCCAAGCCGTTCCATCAGAATTAACAATTACTATCATATTGTCTGTGGTGGCAAAGGCGATTACATTTTTGAAATCGGTGATTTGATAAAACGCGTTTTGATAATAGCATGAAAGAGATCCGGGCTGAGAATGTAAAATGAGAATGTAGTCATAGCCAGCAGCGCATTTAGCAATTTGGCGATTAATGGGTATTTTTTGAGGCAAGGAGTACGTCTTCTTGTGATTATGGCGAAACAGATGATTATTATTTCCTGAATAGTATAAGAGTTACTTCCCCAGACCAGCATTTGCTCGTTAAAATTTAAATTTATACAGAGTTAATAAGATTAACAATCTTCCTTTTATTGAAATTATTCAAAAATTAAATATTCAAACATTCAATGATTATATTATGAAATAGGAATATCAGCCCTATTTTTTACAAACAATTTTATTGTCCATCTGTTGTTTTTAAATCAAAGTAAATTTAATTACTCAGAATTTATGTAGAAACTTATGTTATCTTGACATTAATATATTTATGAGATAGGGCTTTTTTAAGAGCGTCAAGAATTTCTTTAATTCCAAAAGTAACAGCATCCCACCTCCAAATGCTTCCAAAGAAATCTCAAAGACAGCAGCTCCCAGAGTATTTCAATTAGGATTCAGGTCGTTAGTTTTGGAGTAAATGATAGCAGTCCCAAAAAAAGAGATGAAGATTAATAATAAGGGGATACTCGGTAACTTTTCTATTAGTAAGCTACGATAAAATAGAAGCAAAAGAGAGCTGGAAGGATCTGGGTATTAAAAAGGACGAAATCTTCGAGGGTTAAATACCCATTTTAGTGGATAGCAAATTTGTGAGGTCGCGCACCATTTATGGACAGTATGAATAAATCACCTTCATTCTTAGCGACTATCAAATATTCTTAAAAATGCCTAACGAACTAGTTCATTTTCCTCTTGGTAAAATTGAAAAGTTACATAAATACACCAATAAAGAGAATTATTTCAAGCTGCTCATCGGTCTGAAAGATGGAAGATTGTTTAAATTTAGGATTAATACAGAGTTAATGTGGAAAAAGGTTTACGATCACATTTAAAAATTCGCTTTCATTCGAGTGAAACGATAGTTTTTTGCCTTCAAACACTTTGAGGCCAATAAGTTACTCTAATACTCCTCGAAGGGGTGGCAGATGTATGATTTAATTGAAGAATTCAAAAGAATGGGGGTGGAACTAATGCCCCATACTGAAGATCCAGTCTCTGATTTTTGGTCTAACTATAAAATTCTTGAAAACAGAGATGGCAAAATTTGTCCAACCTACCCTGAAAAAATAATAGTTCCTTCAAGAATCACTTACGATTGCTTGGTGAGATGTTCTAAGTTTAGAAGCAGAAGTCGTATGCCCGCATTAACATTTTTATATCACTGGAACTCTAAATAATTTTCAGGACTGTATAGGTCCAGTCAAAGTAAAGTGGGTGTCAGCAATAGCCGCTCTCCTGATGATGAGCTTATGCTTAGATTAATTGGTAATCCACAAGGAGACCCAAAGGGTAATTGTATATTTATCAAGAAAATATTTCTCAGAATACAAACTGTGTGATATATGATGCACGGAATAAGATGGCAGCATTTGGCAATAAGGTTGCAGGAAAAGGATACGAATCAGAGGAATTTTATCCCAACTGCAAAGTAGAGTTCTTAAATATACCCAACATTCATGCAGTCCGAGAGTCCTATATTAAAACTTTTAGAGCTGCGCAAGGAGATGATTCTCGCTTTTATATCGCTCTAGCTGAATCAGAGTGGTACGACTATGTTTTTCTTATTCTCGAAGGAGCATCAAATATAGCTAATACTCTAGCACATGGAGCAAATGCACTCGTTCATTGTAGTGATGGTTGGGATAGAACTTCCCAGTTGTGCTCTCTTGCTGAAATTTTACTAGATCCTTATTATAGAACTATTAATGGATTTCAAGTGTTGATCGAAAAGGACTGGATGCGATTTGGTCACCAGTTTGCATTAAGGATGGGTCAAGGTGTAAATAATCCGACTGGATAATAGAAATCTCCAATATTTTTGCAATTTCTGGATTGTGTAAGTCAATTGCTATATCAATATCCCACTGACTTCTAATTTAACAATAGATATTTGCAATAGATAGCTGAGCTTTCTCAAACCAACCTCTACGGCAATTTTATATGTAATTGCGAGTTGTAAATAAAAAACAACAATATCGATACAAAGACTGTGAGTTTGTGGAGCTATTTTATTAAAAACAAATAGAATTTTACAAATCCTTACTATTTCGAAGGACACCAAAGACTTCATCCTTCCACTGCTCAAAAGCATTTTAGATTTTGGAAAGAGCACTTTTTGCAGTATGTGTAGGGTTTTCAAGATATATACGACATCTATTCATGTAAATTTACAGAGTAATATTCAGTGTATTTAGGGACAATCTATAGATCATGTATAAACATTTAAAGCACGAAAAGAATCTTCTACAGTAAAAGTTGAACTAAAATAAGCTTGTTTTATAGGAAATAACACAATAAATTTCACTTTTAAATGATGAAGAAAAAATCGAAGAGGAGAAACCCAGTACCTAAATATGATTGCTTTTCGATTATTAAAAATATAATGCTATCATTTATTAAATATTTTATCTTCAGCACAATAATCGACTGGAATCACAAAAAATAACATTTTTTATGAGCAATTACAAGGATAAAGTGCAAGCCTAATGCTAATTTGATTCTACATATTAGCACCCGTTAAGGATAAGGCTTATTTTACATGCCAAATTATAAGTTGATTAATTATAGTTCGATTTGCTACTTCTAAGGATGGGCAATTCTTTGCTCCGTTAAACCAAGCGGCAGTTAAAAAGCTAAACTTTTGAGTGGTCATTAGTTGGAGTCACTCCATACTGCACTCGTGTTATTGACCCTAATACCAAGATATTAGGATAAAAATATAGTATAGATTTAGCAGTTATTTAATCATAATGGCAAACCTATGTCCTACGCCGAAATCACCCAGCAAACCTAGTCAGTATCTACGATTTGATCCAATAAAAATAAAACAATCTCTGCTCCAGTAATCGATAAGCTGCAGTTATTGTTGAATATATACCCTATCGATTAAGTGATTTAGGAACCCTTTCCTTTCAAGAAGGGCTATGTGTCCTCAAATGTATCCTTGAAGGTTATAAAATTCTGAGATAACATAAAATTTAGTTTTACTTGCTTGATGAAATCAATATTTGCTTTAATCAAAAAGGAAAATGTAAATTTTGGATTAATTAAAATCTTTATCTCTCCAAACCTTCCTCCAATAGAATTGTATCTGAATAAAATTTTATAAAGGGTCTACTTGAAATTATTTAACCCAGAATGGCTGAATTAAGTCCTTAATATCTACAAAAAAAGAACAAAATGACAACTTTCACGATGGAAAAGCTATTATTGCTTATTCGAAGCTTGATGAACCAATCATCTGATAAAATTGTTTTTTTATAGTCGACAAGTGGGCTTTCAGAAGCATAGATTAAAATAATTAAATCTTTTACCAACTGTAATTCGCAGGAAAAGACAAAAGACAATAAAAAGGTATCTATTTCGAAATATAAATAGTAAAGTAAAAGAAACAATAGAAAATCAGATTTCAAATTCAACAAAATTACAAGGGATAAGGTATATGGCAAAACTCTACACTAAAGTCACGCACCAAAAAAAGTAAGCTTGTCATTTCAGTGGAATATTTAACGGCGCAGGCTCAGCCACTTGTAAAATCACACATATCCGATAGATGTATACTTTTCACCAAGAAAATAAATGGATGTAACAGCTATGCACAATGATAACTAACATGAAAGACAGCGGCAATGGAAGGCAGGATATTACTCTCCACCAATTCATAATTCGTATCAATCTTGTATTCAATGATTTTATCTTGTTTGTCTTGGAATTATTATGTATATTCTTCATTCGAAAATGTACCCAACCAGTTCTTTAAAATTAAAATATGCTCTTTATTATGTTGAATTACAATTGTTTAGCTTGCTGATCATTTGAATAGTCCTCAAACTAAATTATCTTTGCCTCCCCAAATAATAATGATATTAATTTATAATTTTGAAAATGACTCATCAATTCCTAACCAATTTTTCAGTGGCAGTCATCCAATATAATGATAATAACCAATACTTTTGCTTAGGAAATCAGTCCTTCATTCGTAGCAAATTCTCTTTATTTAGGTAGTTAAATACTGCTCACCGATCATTTGCTCTAAGGTAACTTTGAGAACTACCTCTTTTACGTATAGACTGACTCTGCTGGAGATAGTTAATTCAAAGTGTTCATTGAATTCTAACACGACATCATATTCCGACATAAAATATCAAATAAATATCTCTCCTACTCCACTGAATTTGAAGATGAGGAGAATGACTCCACAGTTAAACTGCAGCTGTCAGATAAGAAATGCTTTTTCAAAATAATCCCCTGCTTTCAGTACCAAACTAAAATTTCAAATAAAGTTAAGTTCAATTAAGATATCTATATAGCTACTTAGCTCAACAGCACTAAACTAGGATATTTGTCTGTCAAGGTCGGAGAAAACTAATAAAAACGAACAGTTATAGGGCTGAATTTTCGGTCAAAAATGATATTGCATTCCTACGAATAACTCTAAAAAGAGGATAATGGGTACATGTATGGGCAGGCTGTGTGGCTTGGACATATAGAAAGTGCAACTTTTTTAACCACCCTCAGGCCTGATAATAAATCATAAATTGCCTTTCAGTCTGTGTAGCTCGAAGATGATCTTCAATCAATAAATGGTCTTTGGCTAATTGAATCCATTAACTCTGAAATTGGAGGTTCGCTACGCTTTAATGATACTTTTCGATTGAAAAGTCTTTGTACTGATAAGTATCTGTCCTTTTCTTAATACTTTAAAATTGTGGATAAGTAAAAAATCTATAGTCTTTAATTAGTGGACAAACCCTCATAAATGAGTAAGTTTATATTCCAATCATTGAAGGGCGAGGAAAATAAGATTTTAAAGGGTTCATATCTAATTTTCAAGCATATGGTAACAGGGTAATTCATCGGAACTCGTCGCCAAAAATCAATGCAATAGAACGAATATCTCCCGATTGTCACATTTAGTGAATTTGAGGATGAGGATCTTTTTGAAATCCGGCTGATTGGAAAACTCCAATAGGAGGCGATCAGATTTGTTTTTTCTGTTAAAAAGTAGTTGAAATTTATTAGGCATTGCCTTGGTCAACGATAATTTTTATAGAAAAAGCAACTATAATAAATTTAAGGTCTTTATAATAATATCTTTCATGAGCTTAAAAAATTGAGCTTACTATCTGATTTATTTTTGGATGTGCAGGAATAATTAGGGACTTCTATTCCAGATCTATGCTTCCAAATTCAGTCTTATAGGGATCGATATGAAGCCAAAGAGTAAAATGTGTAGAAGTTAACCGTTTTAATTAAATGCATTTACCAAATTCTAAAAGTTTTATGTAAGGAATACTCTCCAAACCAACTCATATCATTTAAAAACATATCTATCTTTACACAGGATATATTTAAAAATTTTGGAGCTGAAGAACTCATTTCTGAAATATTTTGCAATAACTATAGTCTCTTATGTAAGCTGCCTAATTCTCTTCCTGAACTCGGCAACGTGGACCTCATCCATAAGATCTTTTAAAACATACAGGCCTTAAAGATAAAATAGAAAAATAGTGCGTATTGGGCCAATATTACCAAAATTTTTAACATGTTTGATGTGCTTCTTTCTTTTAAAGGAAAAACCATTGATATTAATCAAAGGCAAATTTCAACGGAATTGTTTAACAATGGGTCATTTAGTCGCATTTTTTTCGAAATTAAAGTATCGAACCAACGCATTAGAATAAATAACCCTTATCAGAAGAGATGGATGTAAATTGAGCAGGTGCGATAGCCATAACTGAATAAAATAATTTAAAAGTCCTGCAATCTCTTCGCAACCCTCTGCGAAAATAGAAATTTCATCAGCAAAAGGTATGTGCATTAATATTTAAATGGCAATAATCCAGAAGGAGTTGAAGTGATGATATCCTACCTCAATGTACCGCTCAATCAGGAATTATCAAATAACCTCTTTTCACTTATCACCAATTGCTATATTGATTCTTCTCCGCGTATCAATCGCAAGAAACCATTAGCTGTCGTTATTTTTGCTTTTGCTAAGGAGCAGTCCAGTCGAATGAGTGGATAGGAAGCTGAACTCAGTGGAAGACTTAAAGATACTCTCTTAAATAAAGCGGAAAAAAGCTATTATTCTCGACCATTAAATATCTCCAACATCTTAGCGGGAGGTATGAACTTATAGCCCTCCTTAAATGGTCTTGAACTATCGCTTTTCAAATAATAGCTTAGCTAAAAAATTCGATAAAATATATGGTCAGAGGATCTTCTTCGATCAATTTCAATTTTAATAGGTTTAGAAAGCTACTCTGATAAATAGATTTTATAGGTGAAAGAAATGGTTTATGCCAAAATTTTAGAGAAGGATCTGCCCAAAAATATTATTACTTCTGCCATGGAAATATTGGAATAAATTTGTATTTATTGTGAAGAACGCGAATTGAAAAAATAAACTACTTACCTCAAATATAAATTTGCAAGTGGCATTCATACCCTAAGCGACAACGAAATTTCATATCTACTCCCTAACTCATAGAAACTTCCCAATCCTAATATTACCAATGACAAAGGTGCTTTGACATAATCGGTTTCATAGTCTCATTATACGACCCAATACCGCTCTGAGTTTAATGAGTATGTCAACATTCTCAACGGTCTCTACCCAAATAAGGAGTTTATCAATAACATTTTCTAAATGTTTATCAACGGAGAAAAGTATTCTTTTTAAATTTTGAGTTCAATTTTTAAAATGATACTTCGATTTAATTTCCCAAAATTAAACTTTATCAATTTATTGGCCAAATGCATTGTTATTACTGCTGATAACTTAACCACATTTTAGCTGCTGTTTGAACTCTATAAAAAAGTGAATCATATCACATCAATTTCATAGTATTGGCTGTGCAGTCCCAATTAAAATGCGCCGTAAGCTCACGAGTATGTAAACGAAATCACAGAGTTCACTAACTATATGTTCGATGATTATTCCCTCAATTCTAAAATTAGCAAAGATTCGTTAAAAAATAGCAGGCTTAATATTAACAGGCAATTGCTTCTGCATAACATCGGAATTCATGAAGTTATAATTGATTTACTGGACTCAAATTTCTATCACCTGGAATCAAAAACTAGAAACCAATTATCAAAAAAACAAAAAGACATTTTTTAGATCAGCTTCTAATTTCTATACTATTTTTGTCTCGGATGCCCTCAGAATATGAAGACTATGGTCGACAAAATTTAAATATTTGATAGATTTCGATCATTGGCGGAGGTGGGGCAAACCAAACTGCTAATTTTGCTTTATAGGCATCATCCCACCTTAATAAAACAAGTTCGTCTCAACATGATCGAAAAGATAATTACCAAAATCATAAAAGACCACAAAAATAAAAATAATGATATTTGCGAGTACAATCCCGAATACGTATAATTTTTGTTGTGTGCATCCAAGGTCAACGATAAAAGTTATAAGCAAAACTTATCTTTAATTTACAAGTCAATCGAAAAAGAAGTTATTCTAAAGAAGTTCTTGTTTATCGAAGAAGGGGGAGGTCGAATCCAACTTTCTCTAGATGTGTCAAAATATAGAAATGACCCCATTCAGATCCCATATTTGTATCATAAAAAAGTATTCAAACTCATTAACATTCTCATTCAATCACTGGAGTATTCGGGAAATATCCTTAAAAATCGGATAAAAGGATATATCAGTATGGATGATATATTTAAAATAATGGCTCTTCCCGATATCTATTCTCATACTGGCATTGTTCCGTAATTAAATTTCCTTCTCAAGAAGGAATTGATAACCCTGCTCAATCTTTATTTGTAAAAGAATGACTCTCTCTCAAAATTATACGAAAGCCAACAACTGGACTCCCTATTAGATCATTTTATTAATATATTTGTAACTAAAAAGGAAAAAAAAAACATTCAGGTAGAAGGCTAGCATCTTTTTATCCCTTACCTCGAAGAGTATCAGCAAAGCATCTACTATGACAAAAGAAATCAAAGAGATTATTTTTCAAATTAAGTACGACCCTTTCTGGCTAAACTTTATGCAATATTTTAGAAGATATCCAATAAAGCATACAATAAACTGTATAAAAAATTATATATCCTTTTGGATAATGTAAAACCTCAGGAGTTGGTCCAAGATCATTTGCTCAAGCAAGCAAGTTATGGAATTGATCACATTCATTTGAAATGGAGAAATTTTGTTGACGATGACGAAGATAATACAAACGAATAGAAGTTTGTAAAAAAGACTGTGTTGTAGATATTACGCCATGAAAAGGCCTATAGTGAAGTTGAAAAGGAGTTAGAGCAGTTTCATCTTCTAATTATAAAGAAATAAGAAAAATATATTAAGGTTATCAGCAAATTAATCAAAATGGCCTCTTAAGATTAAAATATCGGAGAAAAGATGCAGTAGTCTCTGGAAATATTCTATAAAATTATTCATAGCTTGGCAGATTATTTCGTGTGGAGGATGAAGGAAACCAAATTAAAAAAAGGTTGGTAAGGACAAGAGCTCATATAAACTCTGATTGGCTATATTACAAGGCACTCTTTTTAGTTTAATAATTTCTTAGCTCGTAAAACATTTTATTAAATTCTGAGAATCTTTGTTTTCTTCTTGGAATAAGATAAGTAAGGCTCTTTACTCAGGATATTCTATAAAATATTTCATGAAAATAATACCTGCTTCAGATTTTTTAATTGCCTCAGAGATTCTATTGCATAGGTTTCCGAAAGAATCGAGAGCAATAAATTCCATGAGCAAATAAATATAGCTCTTAGTTAGCTTTACCTCTGCGGAGAATAAAGAAAATGCGAACTCGATAAGCAAGCGCTAAAGTTTTTACAGTTACTGTGTAATCACGTGCCATTTACCGATTTATTAAGAAATCAGCCTTACTCCTCATCAGTAGATTTCTTAGATAAGATATACAATACATTCTATTTTATGATTAAAAATAATTAAAAGGTAATCATGCAATCATTTAGGGATTAATTATTACTATTACTGTCGTTGATATCAGCGAGGCTCTTTTGAACTGCGTACAAGCTATGCTAAATGGCTGTAACGAGGCAAATCAGAATTTTGTTATTGATAATAAATTTCCTGACATTTTGATTTAGGCTCTTAAGATTTAAGCAATTCATGATATTAGGAATAAAGGAGAAATAGCTAAAAGAGACCGACTTCTCTAATAAGTTGTACTATTTTATCAATCGAATGGCATTGAAGTCGAGTCTATTTTACTGTAAAAAATAAAATTGTTGGATTTCAATCATATTTATCTGCTCAATCGACTTAAATATAGCCTACTAAAAACTCTGCTCCAGTGTACGCTTGCAAATGAAAGATCATTGAGTAAAGTTCGCATAATGGTTCCAATTTAACTGCTAAAGATCAATCTTATCTGGATTTATCAAGATTTTAGAGAGGAAGACATCAAATACTGTGAAGATACAATTCTGAGGAAAAAAGAAGAATGGGATAAATTGATAAAAATTGATAATTTAAGTGGCACTTTTCTAATGATAGGCTTTTATTACTATCACCTCATTCAATATCATAACTAAGTTTAAAAATAAACAGACGACGACTAAGTCTAAGCCATTCACGATGTTGAGAAAGAAAAATAAAAAATTGTAAAAAAGTTTTTTAACTCTATTTCTGAGAAATAAAAGAAAAAATAGAAAATGTCCGCTCTTTAAAAATAGCCATTTGCTGAATAAATGAAAATGTTCTATAATAAATATTATGAAGCCTATGAGTTTTATAAGAAAAAAGCATTAAGTCTGGAAATAAATGTTTATGGACATCTCGTGAAGTTATATTTTCCAAAGATCCCTCT
>Ga0302280_1003535_pt1 | contig 11208 bp, 12 predicted proteins | sample III_Fen_E1_1_FD_198771 | JGI IMG/M metagenome (GOLD analysis project Ga0302280, IMG submission 198771) | Peat permafrost microbial communities from Stordalen Mire near Abisko, Sweden - III_Fen_E1_1 | ecosystem: Environmental > Terrestrial > Soil > Wetlands > Permafrost | place: Sweden: Abisko...
TGGGCTTGAACTAATGGATGATAGAAAGGCCGTGTTGATTGAAAAAATAAAAAACGTCATTATTGAAATGGTGCATTATGCGGATGAACTGCCTATTGTAAAATATTCTGATTACATCAGTGAAAAATTAGATCATGATTACACCTACTTGTCCAATACCTTTTCTGAGGTGAAAGGCATCACCATACAACAATTTATCATTAACCATAAAATAGAAAAGATAAAAGAATTATTGGTGTATGATGAACTTAGCATTAAGGAGATTTCTTATAAATTACATTACAGTAACGTGGCGCATTTATGCAACCAGTTTAAGAAAGTCACGGGGTTAACGCCAAGTTTTTTCAAACAACTCAAGAATAGAAGGCTTACTCCACTTGACAATGTGTGAATAATGCAATTTTTTCTACTTATTGTGTAAAACCCTCTTGGATATATGATTGTAACTTCACCTTTTAAATAAAAATCAAATAAGTCATGGGAAACTTACTTTACGTAGTGGCAGTAATATTAATAATATTATGGGCTATTGGTTATCTCGGCTACCACGCCGGCGGATTAATTCATATACTGCTTGTGATAGCGCTTATCGCAATAATATTAAGGGTCATACGGGGTGCAGGGAAATAGTTTGACCGGAGCCTATTGATAGGGAAGATTAGTATTGTATGATAAAGAAGGTAGCGTTAACACTTTTATTTCTGGCTATTGCCATTACTGCTTCATTTTTTATCTGGCGATTTATTAGCTACAAAACCGATAAGGACCCTAATAAAACATTTTTATTGCCGCACTTGGAGTTGTCCGACTTAGAAATAACTACACTTGATACTGAGAAAATGGAGATGACTGTAAAAATGCTCATCAAAAATCAGCTTCCCATATCATTTACAGCTGACAGTTTACAGTACCGGCTTTTTATCAACGATACAGAGGTAATGAAAGACCATTACAAAAAAGCAATTACCCTGAAAGGGAGTGATAGCAGTTTAATTTCACTTCCTGTCACTGTTTTTACCCGCGACCTTTTTTCTATCTTAAAAGCAAATGAGAAAGCAAATAATGATTCTGCTAATTATCGGTTGCAATTATCCTTCTATACGCACATTATTTTTAAAAAGCAATTTACATTAACTATTAAAAAACGCCTTCCGTTAATAACTATCCCCCGGGCAAAGGCAGAGCATATAGTAATTGATTCACTGAATTTTAAGCGTGCTGTCCTTAGGCTTACCGTTTCAATAGATAATAAAAATGGATTTGCCACCAAAGCAAAAGATATTGCCTACAGGCTTTCTATTGAAAACAATCAATTGGTTAGTGGTATAATTCCCGGGCTTACGGATATCCGCGCCAATGGTATTACCGATATCACCATACCGGTTACACTATCGCTTAAAGATGTGGGTAAAACACTATTTGATTTGCTGAAGAAAGGAACTAATGTAAGCTACAAACTACGCCTTGCTTTTAATATTGAATCAGGAAGTAATATGATCATGAACAGCAAAGTAACTCTTGAAAGTGAAGGGTCGGTAAAATCATTAATAAAAGTGGCAAAAAAAGCACAATAAGCCAATAATTGCCGAATAATAAATGAACGTCACTTGGCAAGAAGAAAAACAAGATAGTATGGAGTTTCGAAATGAAGCATCCTTCATTCCCATATTAATGGTAATTTTTACGAGGCAAACTATTATAAGACAATACCATCTATTGGCGAGGTATAACATCTATGCAGGTTCATCAATAGCAACGTGACCGTCGTATTCTATGGAAAAGTACAATTAAACAGTACGAAAATTCGAACTAACAAATCTTACATCCCCCCCTTTTATTGGTAATTTTTGCCATATAACTATGAAAAGACAATCCCAGCAGTTGATGATGTGAAGATTTTATGCAGGTACGTTATTTACGACATGTTCAGCTTTTGTTAGAACAAACAGAAGTTAACCAAGCGGATTGTCAAAGCAAAACCATTTTTTCGCACACCCATCTGCTATACTCGCCAGAAAAAAAGGTTCATGATTACCATAAAGAAGCACTCTATCATCATTACTATCCGCCCCCATTACTCCGCCATCCAACTCACTTACCCAAGCCTATTCTTTATTTGTTTTGAGGTCTGTATAACGCCATCAATCTTTATGGAATTTTCAGATATTTCCAACAGGTGGGAAGTTTTCCTTTCTATTGCTTCACCTACCAGCGATCTATAGATTTCATTGAATGTATCATGTGAAGGGTATAATTTGTGAATTTCAGGGTTTTCGTCATATAACTTTTTGCTCAATGGACTTCCCTTATCCGCGACGTAGACCTTTATACATGGGTACATACAGATATGTTTTTGCAAAACTAATAAACTTCTTAATGTGAGCTAACGGAAGTTAGTCGAGTTCCTGAAAACGCCGGTGAACAGGCGGAAGAGGGCGTGACGGTAGTAAAACTTCGTTCTGTGTGGAACGAAGTTGAGATAGGACATGTGTATTTCCACAAAAAAAATAGCCGCAGTAACTAACCGCAGCTATTTTCAGCAATAAAAATTAGTTTATATTAATGTGTCACCACCACTTCCCGCGACTCAGTTCCACTCCCCGTTACCATCTCCAATAAATAAACCCCATCGGGTAAATTTGCTACTGAAATATTGTTCTGGTAATCGGATACATTACCCGCATCGGTTGACCATACTGTTTGCCCGAGCATATTCACCATACGCAATTGCAAATTGGATGTTTGTTTTAATTGTATATCGGCATGTATAAAATTATTAGCCGGATTAGGATAGAGTTGAATAGTTGCGTTATTGCTTAGTACATTTATTCCCGTAGTTGTAGTAAAATACCAGTGGGTGCTATCGCCTCCTGCTATTGAGTCTCCGGCAATGTTATAAGCTTTTACTGTTACCCACTGCGTTATATTGTTGATATCGTAACCATAGTTAGCCAGAGAGCCATTCACCCAGGCACTCCCTTTCCAACTTTGATATAAAAAACTTGTATTGTTATTGTTTTCGTAGGTAAAGATTTCTTGCCAGTCGTTCAGCCAGGCGCTGCCGCCCCAGATTTGATATGTCTCAGTTAAGAGGTTATTGCCGGAGTTGTAGGTATAATTGTATTGATAGGCGTTTGTCCAGGCGCCACTGCTCCAAACTTGATTTAACCAATTTGTCCGGTCATTGTTAGAATTATAGGTAAAGCTATCTTGTTGGGTGTTTACCCAGGCGCTGCCGCTCCATTCTTGGTATAAATCACCTGTCACGTAATTACCAGAGTTGTAGTAAAAGCCGTAATAATTGGTATTCACCCAGGCGCTACCGCTCCAGGTTTGATATAATTCACTTGTCTCGTCATTATTGGTGTTGTAGGTCATGGTGTAATAAAAGGTATTCACCCAAGCACTGCCGCTCCAGGTTTGGTCTGTTTCACTTGTCTTATCATTGTTGGAGTTATAGGCATAAGTGTATTGCCAGATGTTCACCCAGGCGCTGCCGCCCCAGGTTTGATATAATTCACTTGTCTCGATGTTGTTGGAGTTGTAAGTATAGGTGTATTGATCGTTGTTCACCCAGACACTTCCACTCCAATTTTGTTCTACAATACCTGTCATATCATTGTTGGAGTTATAAGTAGAGATAGTTTGATAACTGTTCACCCAGGTACCGCCGCTCCAGGTTTGATCTAATTGACTTGTTTCGTAATTACTGGAGTTGTAAGTAAAGATGTATTTAGTTGTGTTCACCCAAGCGCCACCGGTCGAGTCCTGTTGTATATAACTTATCTCATTATTGTTAGCATCGTAAACAATATCAGTAGCTTTCTCGGTATAAAACCATTTCCTTGTAAGGGTGTCCAATTGCCAGTAGACAATGCTATCATATAAAGGAATGACAGAGCGGGATTGAGCAGCAGAACGTTCGCCTGTGTTATTGTTATTAGCAGGTGAAACATGACCCTTAACCGGCAAAGGAATTTCAGAAAGAAATTTTGGTGCCGGATGTGTATTGCCAAACATAGGGGGCTGTGGATTTTGCGCATAAGCCATACTTAAACTTAAGATGGCAACAAGTAGTAAAGTAAAATTTTTCATAAGCAGTAATTTTATAGGTTACAATTTAGCATTAAGGTAGAATCTATTTATTACTTATCATAGATATTTGCAAAAAACACAAGATGAATTCTAAACATTCACAGCATCACCTAAATAAAATAGCCTCCCGAAATAACCGGAAGGCTGTTTATATTATCACTTAATGGTTACTACCGCGTCACCACCACCTCCCGCGATTCCGTCCCACCACCCGTTATCATCTCCAACAAATAAACCCCATCGGGTAAATTAGCAACTGAAATATTGTTCTGGTAAGAAGATACGTTTCCCACATCGGTTGACCATACTATTTGCCCGAGTATGTTTACCAAACGCAATTGCAAGTCGGATGTTTGTTTTAATTGGATAACGGCATGTATAAAATTACTTGACGGATTAGGATAGAGTTGAATGGTTCCTAAATCACCTGGTATATTTATTCCCGACTGCGCTGTTTTAGTGAAATACCAGTGACTGCTGTCGATACTGCCATGGGCTATATCTACTTCCGACACCTTTATATTGTTGGCATCATAGTGATAGGTTGATTGAGCAGTAGTCTCCCACCCGCTACCATCCCAACTTTGATTTGAAGAAAGAGTATCTAAATCCTTAGAGTTATATGCCCATGAGTTTTGAAAGTAGTACACCCAAGCATTGCTAATATAGCTTTGAGTGGCATAATTTGTCAGGTTTTTAAAAGCATTATAAGTAAAATCAGTGGTTTGAAATTCGTTCTCCCAGCCGCTGCTACCGCCCCAGCCTTGCTGCAAACTATTTGTCAGCTCATTTTCAGAGTTGTAGGTATTTATTACTTGTCCTCCGGTATCCCAGGCATTGCTAACCCAGGTGTCAGATAAAATATTTGTCCGGTCATTATTGGAGTTGTAGGTAAAGGTTGCCAGATCATTGTTCACCCAGGCAGTGCCGCTCCAGTCCTGATTTAAATCAGTTGCTTCTAAATTATTGGAGTTGTAAGTAAATGTGTCTTTTATAGCGGGTGTCCAAGAACTGCCACTGCCGGTTTGAAATATTTCACTGGTTTCTAAATTGTTTGAGTTGTAAGTATATAACCATTGGGCGTAGTTTGTCCAGGTGGCGCCACTCCCGGTTTGTTCTGTTTGGCGTGTTATTGAATTGCCGGAGTTATAAGTCCATGACTCATGAAAATTATTTACCCAGGCGTTTCCAACCCATATTTGATTTATATAGCTTGTATCTAAATGGGCAGAGTTATAGGCGTAAGTTGTTTTAGAGCTGTCAACCCAGGCGCTGCCTGTCCAGTATTGCAAAACTTCATTCGTCAGGTTATTATTAGCATCATAAATCATACTGTCAGTTTTAGTATCGGCATTCCAGGTAACATCATACAAGTTCCAGGTAAAAATACTATCATACAAGGCAATAAGGGTGCGCGATTGAGCATCAGAACGCTCGCTTGTGCTCTTGTCAATGGGATTTGTAAAAACAATCATTCCATTCGGGGAAATTTTATAGGGCATTGCCGTTGTTGGTTGCTTATCTCCAATTACAGGCAATTGCGGCTGTTGGGCATAAGCCATACTTAAACTTAAGATGGCAACAAGCAGTAAAGTAAAATTTTTCATAAGCAGTAGTTTTAAATGGTTACAGTTTCCTATCATAAATGTCATACTTTTTTGCTAACAATAATCAAAATCATTTTTTCCAATCACTCACATCTGCTACACTCGCCAGAAAACTTCACATGGTGACCATCAAGAAGCACTCCATTACAATCACTATCCGCACCCACGATCCAGCGAAGTACCTCGCCTCGCTCAACGAAACCCTGCTCAGGACGAACCGGCGCATGCTCAACAGCGAAGACCTATTCAATGACCCCGATACCGTGACGGACATAGATAACCTCATGCTGTTGAAGGAGGAACTGTTGTCAGGCGAGAACCAATTCAATTGAAAGAAGAAATAAGAGTTTGGGAAAATTTTCCCAAATAATAAACCAATAAAGCAAGGACTATGGAAAACGCAAATGAAGTTATGGACGATGCGGTAGATCAGCTGATGAACGAGGTATACAAACTTCTAATGATGAACCACATCAGCGCATTTGACGAATCGGGCAACTTTGACTATTCGCAGTTCGAGGATTCGTCCGGCATACACAAGGGCGAACTGCTTTTTTTATTGCTGCTGACACACTTTGAGGGTAGGGATGAATTTGAGAAATGTGATAACCTTGTCAAACTCAGACTGAAATTCAGGGCGAAGTTCGGCACTGATAATATGGTTGCAAGAAAAAAAGACTGAACAGGTCGGGCTGATATGGCCAGGGATCATACGCTTTATATTAGGTAAGGTATTCTTATTAAATTATGAAGAATTCAGTGGGTCGGCTGTGCCTTGCACCTGGGCGGTCAGATGCGTCAGGAGGCTCGGCCACGTGAATGGTGAGAGAAGGGCACATCAGGGAATATGGCGCTATAATGCTCTATTATGTGCTACGTTTTTACCTGCGGAAGTTTGGAAGCCGCGCTATATGCTCAAAATAGTATGTTTAAGAATGCCATATATGTTAACGGCTAATTTGTTTATCCCTTTCCTGTAATCCCTTTATCCATGCCACAATTGTTTGTAGGCTTAGTTCCGTATTGCCAACTTGTACGTGATTTTGAGCCTGCTCTTTTTCTGTAAATAAGTGTGCTGTAAGCGAGCGCACATTTTTTAGCATTTGTATCTGATCGTAAAACTGGTGCAAGGGAACATAATGGTCTTTACTTGCCGCAAAAAGTAAAACATCCTGCTTTACCAGGTGCGACACGCTAAGGGTTTCAAATGCACCGGTCTTCTTAAAAAATTCGTAGGGGCTTTTTGCGCCCAACGTATGCATCCCCTGCTTAACACCCCACTCAATCGTCAGGTTTTGTTTCATTTTCCGGCTAATAAGTGGGTTGAGTATGAAAGAAGCGCCCAACTTCAGTAAGGTGGAAACTATCATTCGCGCAATCGGCGCCAGTGTTCTGTAAGGAAACTCCTGAAAATCTGTAACTATATCATCGCAAACTACCCTGTTTATCCTTGGCTCAAACGCTGCAGCGCGGATGGCAAGGCAGCCCCCCAGCGAGTAACCGATAAGTGTAACATCTTCCAGCTTAAAATAATCTAAAACAGCTTTGCAGGGTTTATGCCATTCGTGTGTCATAGGTATGTGTTGCTCTTCCAAAGTTGTTCCTTGTCCGGGGCCATCAAAAGTAATTACATCAAAACCATGATTGAAAAAATATAGCTGAGATGAAAATAATTCTTCAATGTAACTGTCGTAACCTCCGAAGAAAACAATAGTTCCTATGGGCGATTCAGGAGTAAACCTGTAAGCGTTCATAGTTATATTTTCGTATGGAATGTTGAAATGCTGAGACTCCTCAACCTTGTAATATTCTTTCGTCCATTGTACAAAACGTAGACGGCTGGCATCCTTCCTCACGTCATCCGGAAACATAAAGAATTCGGCGGAACGCAGATAACCCGCAGCATTAAGCAATCGGCCCTGCGCATATGCCTTTTCTGAAAGAGCCAAAAATTCCCGGATATAATCGGGATAGTTGTGGATGCGGGGCACCACTTCTCTCATTTCATTGAGCATCTGTTCTGAGCCGTCTGAGAAACGGTTCATTTGATAATTGAGTCCAATATCAGGATGGATGTTGTAATAGCCTGTTTTAAATTGCGGTGTTGTCATCATGATATATTCAAGCTTTATTTGATTACGCTTTCGGTGCAAATAACTTCTGGTCTATTCCGATTTGCCGTTCCCACTCGGTTTTTTAGGATTACAAAGTTATGATTTTAAAATAATATTACTTGGATCTTTTGCTTTTTCTTGATCCGTAACGCTTGTTGAAAGGTTCATGTAAATGTCGCTTACCTTTATTTCATTTCCGATTTGCGGCCTTTACCTGATATGTTGATTAATTATAATTATTTGAAGCAAAACATTTTTTTACACTCGCTAACATCTGCTACACTCGCAGAAAAACACCCATGATAACCATCAAGAAGCACTCTCTCATCATCAAGATTCGCACGAAAGAACCGGCGAAGCATATCGCCTCACTCAACCAGACCCTGCTAAGAACTAATAGGCGTATGCTCAACAGCGAAGACCTGTTCAACGATCCTGATACAATCACAGACATAGAAACTCTTATGTTATTGAAAGAGGAGCTATCATTTGCGGAGGAACAACCGAAACGAAAGAAGAAGTAAAAATCCATTCATAAACTGAAAAGACACAGACTATGGATAATGCAAATGAAGTAATGGACGATGCAGTAGACCAACTGATGAACGAGGTGTACAAACTTCTCATGATGAACCATATCAGCGCCTTTGATGAAACGGGCAACTTTGACTACTCGCAGTTTGAAGATTCGTCAGGCATACACAAGGGCGAGCTGCTTTTCTTCTGCTGCTGACACATTTTGAGGGGAGGGATGAATTTGAGAAGTGTGATCACTTGGTCAAACTCAGACTGAAATTCAGGGCGAAGTTCGGTACGGATGAGATGGTGGAATTAAAAAGAGACTGAACAGGTCGGGCGACTATTCCTTTTCCTTTGGCAGCTTGAAATCGAACAGTTCTAAAAGCGGTATCCTCATCGACTTGTTTTAAATTTAACTTTTGGAAAAGGTAAGTCATGAGTGCTTATTTTTGTTGCATTAATAAATCTCCACATCAATGGAAGAACAGCAAAACCCCAATGATCCTAAAAAATTAGCCCCTATCTTGAGAATTGTTCTTGAGGTCGGGTTTATAGTCTTTCTTTTCTACTCAAATCTTTTGATGGGTGAATTTACAAATTCCGGTATGGGGCAGAGTAAAGGTTTAATATGGGCCATTCAGGATATTTTTACAATCACCAATTTCATGATAGCTATCGTTTTAGCAATCATTGGATTTTTAGTTTTTGAATTTTTAAGAAAAAGATTGTAAAGGAAAGATGAAAGGAATCGACATAAAGAAAATAACGTTTGCCGGAGTATTAATTGCCCTGGGAATTGTATTTGGCGACCTGGGCACTTCTCCTCTTTATACTTTTAAAGCCATTATCGGAAACCGTCTCATCACAGAAACCTTGATATTGGGCAGCGTTTCAGCTATTTTCTGGACCCTTACTTTTCAGACTACTTTAAAATATGTACTGATCACCATGCGGGCTGATAATAAAGGGGAAGGAGGAATATTTTCCTTGTTCGCATTGATACGCAAGCAGGCGCGATGGGTAATTTGGCCGGCCATTATTGGAGGTAGCTTTATGATCGCTGACAGTCTTATTACGCCTCCCATTTCTGTTACTTCCGCTATTGAAGGGCTAAAGGATGTGTACCCGCAATTACCTATAATACCAATAACCATTGGCATACTTGTAATATTGTTTCTCTCCCAGCAATTAGGCACAGGAAGCATTGGTAAATTTTTCGGGCCGGCTATGGTGCTTTGGTTTGCGATGATCGCTGTGCTCGGGTATAGTTTCCTTATTAAAGATCCATCCGTGCTCCGTGCTTTAAATCCCATCTATACTTACCGCCTTATAGTAGAATATCCCGGAGGCTTCTGGGTACTTGGCGGAGTGTTCTTATGCTGTACGGGTGCGGAGGCCCTATATGCAGATATGGGGCATGTGGGTCGCAGAAACATACAGATTGCCTGGATATTTATTAAAATTTCCCTGTTACTATGTTATTTTGGCGAGGCGGCATTACTGGAATCTCATATTGGCCAGACGCTTAAGGATGTGGATGCTTTCTATGGCATGGTGCCCAGATGGTTTTTAATTCCTTCCGTAACCATTTCCACTCTGGGTACAATTATTGCCAGCCAAGCCCTCATCAGTGGCACCTATACTCTGTTTAACGAAGCTGTGCGCCTGGAAATATGGCCAAAATTAAGGACTAAATTTCCTACTGTATTACGTGGCCAGGTTTATATTCCCACCATTAATTGGCTGATGATGGCCGGTTGTATCGGGATGGTTTTATACTTCAGAGAATCAAGTAATATGGAAGCGGCATTTGGTTTATCGGTTACATTTACTATGCTGATGACAACAGTATTGTTGAGCTATTACCTCTATACCCGCAAAGCACCTATGGTTTTTACTTTTGCGATTCTAATAATTTATTTAAGTATTGAACTTTCTTTCCTTGTAGCCAATCTGAAAAAATTCTCACACGGAGGGTGGCTCACAATGCTCATCGGTGCATTTTTGGTAACCATCATGTTTGTTTGGCAAATAGGAAGAAGAATTAAAAACAGGTATAAAAAATATCTTCTGCTTGATAGATATATCCCTTCTTTTATAAAACTTAGCAATGATCCCACTGTACCAAAACTTGCCACTCATCTTATCTTTCTTACGTCAGCGGAAAAACCGGATATGATAGAACAAAGAATTATTGAATCCATCTTTTACGGACAGCCTAAACGTGCAGACCTTTATTGGCTGGTACATGTGGATGTCGACGATTCGCCATACACGATGAGCTATACTACAAAAATAATTACGCCGGAAGACCTGGTATATGTAAAGTTCAAATTAGGATTCCGTATTGTTCCAAGGATCAATTTTTTATTTAAAAAAGTGGTGAATGATATGGTCGCCAACCATGAGTTGAAGCTGGATAAGAATCAGTATTGCGAGATCGATCAGCACAATTCCTGTGAGGATTTCCGTTTCGTAGTTATGAAGAGTTTTTTATCTTTTGAGAATGAGCTTCCTTTTTGGAAGAATCTTATCTTGAAGTTTTATTTTATTCTTGATAAACTCAGCTTGCCTGACGCGGAAGGCTTTGGGCTTGATTATAATAATTTGATTTTGGAAAGAGTGCCCCTTGTGGTTGGAGAACCGGCAGAGGTTCACCTGAAAAAGGAAAATGAATAATTTATCAGGGCTGTCAAGTGGAGTTTATTTTATTACCATTGTAAATAAATCAGCACGAACGGTGTTTCCCGTGGCTAAACAGAATTAAGAAACTTCATTTTGAGTACGTAAGACTTCTTCCATAAACTGCCCTGAAAAGCATGCAAACCCGCACCAGTTGCGGGTTTTCTTTTGCATTTATTTCCATGTGTCGC
>Ga0302280_1003536_pt1 | contig 11207 bp, 4 predicted proteins | sample III_Fen_E1_1_FD_198771 | JGI IMG/M metagenome (GOLD analysis project Ga0302280, IMG submission 198771) | Peat permafrost microbial communities from Stordalen Mire near Abisko, Sweden - III_Fen_E1_1 | ecosystem: Environmental > Terrestrial > Soil > Wetlands > Permafrost | place: Sweden: Abisko...
CTAAGATCATATCATATAGATTTCATTATTCAAAAAAACTCAAAGAATTATTCCTAGACACCTTTTGCAAAAATAAATAAATCCGAACGAGGGAGGAACGATGCAAGGATGAACATTATAATCCGAGAACTGTTTTTAAAGAATAGATGCTTTAACATATCAGAGTAATTCCCTAGATTCATCTAATTAGACAGTATAGATTACAATGCTGATAAAGTTGGAGGAGATAATAAAAAGCTTAGATTGGTCACTGGCAATCCAAATACGCAAGATTGGTAGAAATCGAAATTAATGTTTTCTTCTTAGAATTATTCATAATAAAAGAAGCACATTCCCCTTGAAAAAATGTCAATAAAATTTAAAGGTCAAAGATGTTGAGATATTTCTCTAAAATTTAGAAATTTAGACGCCCATTTTTAATATTCTTAAAACCTATTTATCATATAAAATATTTATGAAAATAATTAATAAATATAAACTATCAGTTGCGATTGGAAGCCATTTTTTTGAGAAGTTCCTCCTGAGGCAGGTAATTGGCTGTCTGATTTGACCCTTTGAGAGCTTTGTACTTTTATTTGATCCTGAAGATGTCCTGAACGCTGATTTTCTTTTTCCTTTTGTCCTGCTCATACTCTTGAACTGCCGCCTGGTTGTTGAGGTCGAGGATATTATAGGCGTAAATGTTCAGCTCGAACTCGTTCATTTTCTATATTTTGACTGTTTTTATCGACGGAAAGATGTCTCGAATGTTGTAGCTTTCGTGCGTCGCCAGGATAAGGTTTACCTTTTTGTCAATGAGCCTGTTGAGGAAGATATTGTACCTCCCATTGGAGCGGGGCTTGATGAGGTGAAAGTCGTCGATCATGAGCATAAAGTTGGAGTTGGCGTATTTGTTGAAGGACTGCAGGGTAAAGATGTTGCCGATTTCAGAGTTCTTCAGTATGTAAGCCTAAAAATCAGACTGATATTTCTCCTCCACCTCTTTGCCGTGGATGATGTAAACTCCGTTTTCGAACAGGCCTCTCTCGATAAACATCCTGCCAATTTACTATAAAAAAGTGCTTTTCCCACTGCCGTTGTTTCCGCAGATATGGATGTACTTTGGTTGGCCTTTGTTGCTGATTTATCTAAAAACTTCGTTAATCTCTTTCCACTTGCGATAGATCAGCTGAGGGCACTTATGAAAGTCATAGTCGATGTTGTGGGCCTTGCGATAACCTGGCGAGACATCCTTATAGGTTCCTGCCACTATTTGGATCGAGTTTTCCTTGTTTTGGATGATAATTGTTGACTTTATCCTAGAAAATTTATTAAAATTGCTTTAATTTTTGATTTTCTTCTTCCAGCTATTTGTTAAATTCAATTTGTTTTGCTCGATATTTACCCCAATAATGAAAGTAAAATCTAAGTTTTATCTTTTGTAAAGACATCGTTCTCTCGAGTTCATCGACTACCTTGTGTACCGAGCTAAATATGCATTATACTTTAGAGATTTTTAGTTAAGAGTTTTTTATTATTATATAGATTTTGAAATTATTTTTTTCAAGACAAAGATTAAGATTTCTTTCTTAATGTTTCATCTTTCAATAAATATTATCAATTATACATCTGCTCAGAATTATTATTATCAATTTGATCTATAATCATTTTGGGTTGATTTTGTCGTTTTCACTGGTTTGATTCGGGAGGTAGATTTATTTTACTTATGGTTGGGGTAATTAAACTTGGAACTAAAAGCTCATTCTTATTGCACTCTTATATTTTTGCTTCCAGTTTCTTAAGATCTTATTTTATCTGATTACACTTTTATTCTTAATTTTTTAATAATGTTTATTTATCTCGAATTAGGCAAGATAATTCCTCTCTTTATTTTAAAAATTTATTTATTCGCTATAATTCAGGGTAATAGATGCAGGGTCGATCAGTGTAAAATCTTGTGTGCTATAAGTATGAGCCTTTTGAAACTTTAATAACTTCTCCCATAGAATAGCACTTGTATAAGCGACGAATATTATCTTATCTTTTGGTCACAGCCAATTATATATTTGCATTATATATTTTATTTTATTAACTGTGTATCTCTTCCCATTCAATTTAGAGAGATGATTTTTTGTCTTAATCATTTTTTAAAATTTATCTAAATAATTTTTAACCTTCACGCGAAATATTTTAAAGGATTAATTTATTTTTCTTCTTTTCCTATTAAAGTTCCATTATTTTGGACTATAAATTATGCTTTTTTTCCTATAATTTATTGAGCTTGTATTTAATCTCTTCTTTTTCATCCTCATCTGTTGTTTTTCTTAATTTTTGTTTTAACTTAAAGCATTAGTCTTCGTTTGCATCTAATTAATTTGATATCTGATTAATTTTCTCATTTATATTATCGATTTTCTCTTATATCTTTTCCTCTTTTCTTTAAATACTGTCTTATACCTATCTTTTATATCTTTTAATCCTTTGTTCCCTTGTTTATCCTCCTTGTCTTGCAATCTGTTCTTCTCTCTATCTTTCTTATCTTTTAATCCAATTAAGTATTTTCTTCAGCTTTTAACCCTGATTCTAGAATCTTGATTAAAATAATAATTACTTTTCGAATGCATTCTAGGATGACTATTCATTTACTTTAAAATATTTTTAAAAATCAAAGCAATTTTCGATTAAGAGGCTTTTTGTTTGTCTCTTTAAATACAAATCTTTTTCATTTTAAAATCTTGTAAAATTTCATTTTCAATTAAATTTCTTTAATCTTGTCCCATAATTTCATTATTTTTCAGCCTTTAATTTTGTTTTCTTATTAATTTTATTAACTCCTGTATTCGAGGTTTTCGTAGTGATAGGGTAATTTCCTCTTCCATTTTATATTCTCTTTATTGTTTTGATTAAATCAAACTGTTTCTAAGATATTCAATTTCTTCATTTGAAATTTTGAGTGTCCTTTAAAGACAATATTTTCTCTGCTTTAGGTATTATTATTTTGTTACATCTTCTTAGGTATATTTTGATGATTTTTAAAAATCTAACCGATGATCTTCACTAATAGATTACGAGAACTCTCCTTGATTTTCCTAGATTTCTTTTTTCTTTTTTAGTCTTTTATTTTGATTCACTTCTTTAACTTTCTGTTTATCACCTCCTTATTTCTAAGAAAGATTTTTTGATTCTGAGGGCATTGACAGTGTTTTGGGTTTGCTTGGAGTTAGGTTTTTGGTTGATTTTTTGATTGGTGTTAAGTCTCTAAGCATTTTTTGTTGGCTTTTTCCCTTACTTTTTTTCCTTCATTATTAGAATTATTTAAATTATCAACTTATCATTAGCAGTTGCGATTTATATAAATAAATGATTATATTTATAAATATTATTAAATTATAAAAATATCAGTAAACAGGTGATGCCTTAATTTTTGATGATAGAGTTAATTTGTTTATGTGCAATTTTAATTTTTGAGATTGAAGTGAACATTAATGTTGAGTAAAGATTATGGTCGTGCAGTCATAAACTATTTTTTAATTTTTATTTTTATTCAATATTTAATTCTGTAAAAAAATGCAAAATAGATGATTTTTGATTTCTTCTTTAAAATCTTAGAAAATAATCAGACTACTATTCACAACTTAATAAATTATACACTACAAAATTAAATTAGCAAAATTATTTCGGATCTGCTGATCACCACTTCACATAGAAGAATAAATAGACTAGTTTTAACGAAAGTAGAGGATATATCTTATTCCTGCATTTAATTCGTAATCGACGGAAATATGATTTGAGAAATTTAATACAAATTTTAATTTTATCATTATGATCATAATACCACAGATAAGTTTGGATTTCACAAACCTTTGTAAATTAAATAGTTCTCAAAGATCTTGAAAGATATTTTAGAAATAATTCTCCTCAATTGATAAATATAAACTATCAGTTGCGATTGGAAGCCATTTTTTTGAGAAGTTCCTCCTGAGGCAGGTAATTGGCTGTCTGATTTGACCCTTTGAGAGCTTTGTACTTTTATTTGATCCTGAAGATGTCCTGAACGCTGATTTTCTTTTTCCTTTTGTCCTGCTCATACTCTTGAACTGCCGCCTGGTTGTTGAGGTCGAGGATATTATAGGCGTAAATGTTCAGCTCGAACTCGTTCATTTTCTATATTTTGACTGTTTTTATCGACGGAAAGATGTCTCGAATGTTGTAGCTTTCGTGCGTCGCCAGGATAAGGTTTACCTTTTTGTCAATGAGCCTGTTGAGGAAGATATTGTACCTCCCATTGGAGCGGGGCTTGATGAGGTGAAAGTCGTCGATCATGAGCATAAAGTTGGAGTTGGCGTATTTGTTGAAGGACTGCAGGGTAAAGATGTTGCCGACTTCAGAGTTCTTCAGTATGTAAGCCTAAAAATCAGACTGATATTTCTCCTCCACCTCTTTGCCGTGGATGATGTAAACTCCGTTTTCGAACATGCCTCTCTCGATAAACATCCTGCCAATTTACTATAAAAAAGTGCTTTTCCCGCTGCCGTTGTTTCCGCAGATATGGATGTACTTTGGTTGGCCTTTGTTGCTGATTTATCTAAAAACTTCGTTAATCTCTTTCCACTTGCGATAGATCAGCTGAGGGCACTTATGAAAGTCATAGTCGATGTTGTGGGCCTTGCGATAACCTGGCGAGACATCCTTATAGGTTCCTGCCACTATTTGGATCGAGTTTTCTTTATTTTGAATGATATCAACTTTAATTTGTTTCAGCTATTCGCTCAGATTACTTCGAAGCTGTTCAAATATTTATCTGACTCCCTTTTGGCTACTGCTGATACTTACCAGCTTTTAGATTAACTGCTAAGCCAATGATATTTATGATTTAGCGATTTTGATATTGCGCTCTATCATTTTTTTTAGCTCATTTGTTCCACTTTCTCCAAGCTCTTCAAAGTTAAACTCCTCGAATTAATCAAATTATTCACTTTCAGATGAAGTTATCGCAATCATGGAAGGTGGATTTCTTAACAATTGCGACAATTTCTTTACTCCCTCATTAGCGTTTCGACCCATTAAAATAAATAGCTTTGCATTGGTTATTGGATATTTTTGAATAAACTAGGCATTGATTTCTACGAACTTTTATTTGATATCATTTCCCTCAAATATAAGGAAGACTCTATTGTTTTAAATCTTTATATTAGTGTTTAATAACAAGATAGTGCACTTTCTTTTGCTCTCTTCCTCCAGTTTTTCAGTGGTTAGGATCTAAAATTTAAGGCTGATATCAATTTTTGCATTGGTAAATATTTTTTATAGATTTTTGCGATATTTTTGTTTTTTCCTGACAGCATTTTCAAGAAGGGCGTTTTGCTTATTTGAGAGAGGAACAGCTTTCATAAAAATAAAGTTATTCACTGATTACTGCCACATCTTATCTTTCATTTCCTTTCGGATCTTTTTAATATGAACGTCAAAATATGTCAACCCTATCAAATTGTTGACTTTATCCTAGAAAATCTATTAGCATTGCTTCAATTTTTGACGTTCTTCTTCTAACTATTTGTTAAACTAAGTTTGTTTTGCTCGATATTTCCCCACTTACCATCCAATTGAAACTCCAATCAATTTAGCTCTGAGGGCCAGTTTAATCAACTTAAATGATAAAAACAATTTGGCTGCAGATTCAGCGTAACTAATAAAAATTGGAGTCATATTCTTTTTAAAGTTAAGAATAATTAAATTGCCCATATACTTGGCCGACATTTCTAAAACTTTGAAGTATGTCATTGACAATATTAATTTTCGCTTGGCATCTAAAATTTAACAGTTTTGATTTTACGCCCATTATTTTTCTTAATTTTTCCAATTTTATAATTTTTTAATAATTTCAATCAATCTATCAGCACCACCTCTTGCGGATTGCTCCACTGATTTTTTTAATTCTTTTGAATTTAAATATTCTTTGTACATTTGAAGGACTTAAACCTAAAAGCGCCATTGCTCATTAATAGGATTTAAAAGTTTAGGGCTGATTTGATCAAGGTCGCTTTTATGAAAATCACGCTGGAATTAAGTCATAACCAGTATATCAGTTTATCCTCCTCTCTCTATTTAATAGCTGGTTCTCATTAGCTTTAATTTTAAAGTTAATAATAAATTGTGGCCTGGCTTTGCAAATTTTCGAATCTGAGCTAGCAGCTGGATAGACTGTCGAATTGAGTATTGGATAAGTGAATCCTAAACATTGGCAATCTTAAGAACAGTTGGTATGAGAGTAATAAGCTTTTGTAGATATGATATTAGTATGCTGGCTTATTTTTTCCTATTTTTTTACAAATATTCATAAACCTTAGTCCAGTCATAGCCATAGATATGTAAGAAATCAAGCTTGTGATTTAAGATAAAGACTGAGGGATCACTTCCTTTTATTTTTTATCTAAGAGAAGGTTGTTCTTTCAGTATCTTCTAAAATTTGGAATTGTATTCTTCTGTATATCTCATAGATTAAGTGAGGCTGCATTGAATATAGTTATTGTCTTTGTACTTAAAAACTCCTGTTTCTGATATATCACTATATTCTAGTAATTCTTCATGAATGTATCGTTCCTGAACTAGAAATTTGAGGTATATATCGAGCATAACTGCAGTAAATGCGACAAAGATGTGTTTCATATAATAATTTTAGGCAGATTCATCCTTATTCCAAATAAAATCTCTAATGAATCGTTTGACAATAAATCTATTCCTACTAAGCTACTATAAAAAATAGCTTTCGCCCTTGAACATCAAGTCATCTTATTAAATGTATTTTATTTATTTTTGAGATTTTTAATTTTACCAGACGGTAGTTGAATGCTTTTCAAAGGAAAGCGGCTACGATTCTATGCTTTATGTTTCACTATCCTTTGATCTTTATTATGATGGTTTTTATTTATACAGCTCAAACAGGACTGCGAGACGAGCCTTCCAGTTTTTGTCAATTGGAATATCAATAGAATAATCTAATTTTTCTTTATAATTTTTTCCTTCCTTGGAGTTATCATTTCGATCATACATGCTGAGAATATTGAAATCGTTTTTGTCAACTCCTTGGGAAAATTGAGAGATAAAAATCAGCATTTAATAGCTTTCCTTGCATTTAGCTTTTAAGATATTAAGATTTTCTTAGACCAGTTTATTGAAAGCAAAATCTCCTGCTCCAAGGTTATCAATTTTAGTCTTTAAATCTGAAAGTTTAATCTTGCCTTTTATGTTTGAAAAGGAGTGGGATAAGTTTTCAATGACTTTGGGAATTTGTAATTCTTTTTTATTGGCAACCAATCCTCTAATGTCCATATACTAGATACTGATATCTAGATAATTTCTAATTTTTGAAAATAAGGCCCTTGCTGCTACATTCTCATCGAGGACCTTGAGTTCCTTTACAAAACAATTATTGTTTGTAATAATTTCCTCGTTTTATAAAGAACTAAAATTCTTTTCTTTGCAAGTAATAATAAATTTTGTGTGGACGAGCTATTTTCGTAGACTTTCGAACTCAGTCACAAAGTCAATCATCGATTGCATGAAGAATTCATCAGCATTGTCGAAAATTATTATCATAGGCTTGTTTCGAACCTCATTTAAACTTGCTTTATTGGTTGGATATCCAAATTTGGTAACCTAATTAAATTTGTTTCGGAACATATCCTTATCCTTGATGTTGTATAAGTCTATAAAAAAATATATTTCATAAATTCTCCTTTAGACGAGATAAGTGACTGTTTTTACTGAGAAAGAAGTTTTACCAACTCCTGGATGTCCGTAGAGAATGAATATGTTAATTTGTGGATCTTTTATCTTCTTCATAAATTCGTATAATTCTTGTTGCCGACCCATTACACAAGAATTCTGAACTTTTTAATGATATTCAGTTAGTTCAGGAGCAGAATAATCAATTATTTGTGTTCTAAAGTATACGTTCTTTTGTAGTTTATATAAGGGTTAAGCATTCTCTTCTTCAATAGCGAGCATTTTAAATTTGTTGCACTCACTGTGAGGTATTCTTGGCTATTTAGAATCTCCTTAAAAATTAAAGCAACAGCAAATGATAAGCTCTTTTTTCTGATTAGGCAAGTACGCTGGAAGTTCTGCCATTTTCTTCGGAAAATATTATTCTCCGTTTTTATCCTTTATTCGAAAATCTTTGTTGATATGAAATAATGAAAATCTTGCCCATTAGCAAGTTAATTTATGCCTATTGAGATTACGAAGCTAGCATGAGCATTTTTAAGAAGGGATATGATAAAGTTTATGAGCTTATTGCAATCCAATCTATTAAGAAAGTACGAGCCATCTGCAATCAACTTTATGCTTTTCTCGAGCTGTATGCCTACAACAGCATCCAAAACTATTATGTTTCATACCAACGGTATCCTTGGCTTCCCTAAAAGAAAGATCAACTTTTTCCCCTCGAAAAATATTCCGATAGAAATTTTCGCTAAATATTTGAGCTGCCTCATCATCAATTTTATCTTGAGAGTCAATCATTATAACATATTTCGCACCTACTTCGAAAAATACCTTTCCTATCAACTCTGAGTAACAAGAGTTAACAAATACTAATTTAGGAATCGATTATTTTTAGGATAACAGTATCTACCTGATTTTTGCTGTATCAATAGTACACAGTGCACCTAAAGCATACTTAGAATCATCTTCAAATTATAATTCTCCGTGCTTGGATCCATGACAAATTATATGCAAAATTTTCGGTTTTTTGATACCAATTAGGTGTTTTAAGTGTTCTTTTGTACCTATCTAGCACTCTACAGTAATTTAAGGTTTATAAGAATTCTATATAACGGAATATTTACATTAAGAGAACTATAAAGTCTTTGAATTTAAGAGCGAAAATCAACTGGTAAATTAGCCTCTTGATGTTTTTTCTCATCGTAAATAGGTTCGCTAAAGAGGATTCCAATATCTAAATCCTTATCGGGGAGAATAGGTGGTGGGAAAGAAGAAGATGCTTGATTCAATATAGGGGTTTTACTCACCATTCTTGATTCACTATCTTCTCTTATTAAAACACCTGAAAATTTGCTTTAAATAGCATCAATGCGTGTATTAATGAGATTTATTTCTTCGTAAATGAGTTCCTTGACATATTGTGTATGACTTTTGACTCTAATCATGATATAACGTCCGCGTTCTTCGATTTCGTTAATATTGAGAGTCCATTCACCGCGCATAAGATCCTATTCTTCGGAATTGAGAGACTGAAAAAACATGTAGGCCTCATATTGTATTTGGTTACCTTAGAGAAATTATAAAAACTGGTCATATACATGTGAATACAGTAATGGACCGCTGTCCAAACGCACTCCATAAGTATCTCGAAGTAGCTCTGAGTTCTCCAGGAATAGAAAGAATTAAATGGATACTTACACTGGGTATTTAGTTTTGAGCTTACCCATATTTTCACCTAATATTGAAATTATATCTTCATAATCAATTCAGCTTCAACTCATTAGTCATATATTCCTTTTATTAACATTATAAGTTGCAGCGTTTAACTCCAATTCTTTGTCATAAACATTCGATGTGTCCAATCTGTCCGTTCATAGAAAATCAGACTGTACTTCTTAAAAATGACGTTTTATGAAGGTCTCGGGTGGGCTGGAGGATAAGGAAGGGGAATTAGTCGTTAAATTTTAATAATACGGGAAATACAAGTTCAACGAAATCATTTCTCAGAAATTATCGTATGATAATTGATTAATAATCGAAAATAATAAAAATAATAACTGAATTATAGAAGTTAAAAATACCAGCTTATATCTACTAATACCTGTTGATTGATGAAATTATAAGTCAATTTAAAAAATATAGTCTCCTATTGTCTTTCCTTTCGTCATATGAATTTTTGAATTAAATAAACTTGTTTATTTGTGAGAAATATTCAAAGATTAAGACAGTAACTTACGAATAAAAGAGGTTAGTATAATAGTTATTTATTTGAAACTATAAATGTAGAGTTAACTTCGTTTTTTATTAAATATATGCAAGTTAAAGTATTTTAAATATTAAATTTATGAATGTTTTATTCCTTGATTTTGTCAAGTGTTTATGAATGAATTTTTATAAATATTTAAAAAGATATCTAAGGGGCAATTATATGAAGCTCATTTAATTTTTCATCTTTGTTATTTATCTATGATAATCCTTGAACAGTTTTAATTAAATTATATATTGTAATTTGATCTTTAATTCATCAGAATATCCCCTCAAAGATTAAAGTTATAATTTTATAAGTTAAAACCAAAATGTATGTCATTACGGAAAACACCGCAGATATCGAAAACAGGAAAATGATATAGCAAGAGTAGATTGATTAACTTTAAGGAGAGGTGGTCTTTAGATTTAATACCATCGTTTATTTGATTAAAACAGATAGAAAGATTGATTCATATTTGCAGTAAATAAATATCACAGCACTAGAATTGGAGAAGAGTTTTTCTATTATCATCTAAGCTTTTAAACAAGTTCGATCAAAGATTAACACAAATAAAGTTATCAATAGATCAATCATCAAAATATTGGCATTTCTACTTTAATTTTTGAAAACGAAAAGCATTGATCATCTTGACTCTAAAGGGAAAACGGTATGGTTTTTATAGATATAAGTCAAGTTAAGGTGCTGCTTACAATTTCTCGATTCATTTAAAGAATATTAAGACATCACAAATTCTCCACCAAGCAATTATCCTGAGGTATGGAAAAGAATAGCAATTGAAAGAGCGATTGACCCCATCCAAATTAAAAAATAATACAAGTCATTAAAGAAGATGTTACATATGGCAACTTCATCAAGCATAATTTAATCATAGTACAATTCCATTCTTTTAAAAAAATTCAGTTTTGGTCTTTCTTTTACAAAATATTTTATCATGAATGATTCAGCAAAATTAAAGAGTTTGATATTTTATCGAAATCCTACTTTAAAACTCGCTCAAAAAATATGGAACATTCCTGAACTTGGAGCAACAAGATAATTTTCAAAGGTCACCTATTAAAGTATAAAAATCAATCAAAAAATATATTTGCCTCTTGATGGGTAATTTAATAAATAAACTGATATTTTTACTTAAAATCACTAATTTATCACTGTCAGAATTCTTTATGATAAGCCATTGGTCTATTTTAATAGAGGAGAATATTTTTAAGGCACAGAGGTACAATACATTGATACT
>Ga0302280_1003538_pt1 | contig 11206 bp, 9 predicted proteins | sample III_Fen_E1_1_FD_198771 | JGI IMG/M metagenome (GOLD analysis project Ga0302280, IMG submission 198771) | Peat permafrost microbial communities from Stordalen Mire near Abisko, Sweden - III_Fen_E1_1 | ecosystem: Environmental > Terrestrial > Soil > Wetlands > Permafrost | place: Sweden: Abisko...
CAAACGAGCCCATTCCTAATCTGTCAAAATAATAAGACTCCCATTGTTCTGCAAAAGAAAGATTTTTGTAAGCACTATTTTGTGTTTTATTATAAGCATTATATTCATCAATGATTACCCTTCCAACTCCACCACCCAAATCCAGGTATTTACCTAATGAATGAATGGGCCTATTGCCATCAAAATTAATGCGGATATAAGCATTGTATTGCAAGGATGAAACAGTAAATGATTCAAAAGTATGCGGTTGTGATTTTATACCAAAAATTGAATCAGCGTGATTTCCATTTGGGTTAATCCCATAATCATCTAAATTATAAGCCACGTCAATGCCAACAGAGAAGATATTATTCAGTTTTTCTTTATATCGTACACCAATGGCATAATTAAAAGAATTACCGGTTTTAGAATAGACTGTATTATTTGCTTGTCCCGTGATGACACCTACACGAATAAACGGATTTGCATAAAATTTGCAATTTGGTCCAAATTTGGGGTTATAGGCATTATGTTCAGGGTCTTCTTTTAGTATGTATTGAGCTTTGGCATTCAAAGACAAAAGCAAAAGTAATATGACAAGAATATTTTTCATTCCTTACAATTTAACCTTTTCTGTGAATCCATCAAAAAAAACAACCAAATACGCACCTTTCATTTCGGGAGTGAGGGTTAATGTAGCCGCTTTTTTCTTCTTAGGTTTTACCACATAATATTGTCTTATCGTGCCCGCTGCATCGGCAATATGGTAGTATAGTAATTTCCCATGCGCTTTATCCTTTTTGTCAAACGAGTGTAAGATAATTTCCACCTTTCCCTTTGCATCCATTTCAACACTAAAAGTTGGTTTTTCTATGCTGTCTTTTTTCCGAAGGAAATACCCAGCCTGTGAAATGCCGTAGCCATTGGCGTAATCATAATAAGGATAGAGGCTACCTGATTTTTCAAGTGAATCCGACAGTTGCATATTCGTCCAACTGGGGTGCATCTGCCATACACAGGCAGCAAAACCCGTTACCAATGGCGCAGCGAACGATGTGCCTAGCTCTCCCTGGTATTTACCATTTGCCAGGGCAACCATGTCATGGCCGGAAGCGGTAAGATTTGGTTTTACCTGCCAGTGGTAATTAGGCCCAAAAGAACTTGTAGGCACATGTGTCCCGGTTTCCGGTTTCACGGCGCCTACTGTTAGCACACTATCAGCATCAGCGGGCGGGCCAATATATTTTATGTCTGTAGCCCCTTCATTTCCTGCTGCGACTACGACCAGCATTCCTTTTTTGGCGGCAAGGTTTGCAGTATATGTTTCAATGCTGATCTCGTTGTTATGCACCATATCAATATAATCCGGATAGACGTATTCAAGCGAACTATTAACTATCTGTGCACCCTCTTTATCAGCCCATTCAAGTGCAGCCACCCAGTTATCATCATTTGTGTTTACAGAGCCATAATTTCTGCCAACAATAGCCAGTAAAAAATCAGCATCAGGGGCAAGCCCCATTTCTTTGTCCTTATATTTGCCTGCAATGCACGATAAAACCATTGTGCCATGGGCATCTTTGGAAGAATAAACGGAGGAATCATTCGTATTAAAATTTCGCATTTTAAGGATGCCCTTTCTTTTCATCAGATCAGAAAAAGCCGGATGTATATCCGAATGTGAAAAGCCATTATCAAGTATAGCTATTTTAATCCCTTTCCCCGAAATATTTTGCTTTGCAAACATTTCGCCATGCATACTTTTTATCTGGTAATCAAGCAGGAAGCTATCTTCTTTGTCTAGGGTGATTTCACGTTCTTTTAACTTACATTCAACTGCGCTGCCTCCCATGATTGAAGTGCTTCTCACAAAGGGCATTGAATTTATTTTGCTTATTTCTTCCTCTGTAGCCCAAACCGATATTGCATTGAGCCAACGGCTTTGAAGGTGTATAGAATCAGCGATGGCGGAAACAGCTATAACATAGTTTTGATTTAACGAAAAATCCGTTGAATCACAAAGAGGAAGGTTTGCATTTTGCCTTCTTTGAATGGCTGCATTGTTAAAATATTGATAGGGATTGAACACTGCGCCGCTTTTATCCTTAAAAAATACCCAGAATTTTTGCTGGGCGGAAAGATTGCCACAAAGGCATATAGAAAAGAGGACGATAAAGCATATAGATTCCGGCTTTCGCCGGAATGACGTACTCCTTTTAGAGGTGAAAGAGGTTGCGAGCCTTCGGCTCGCAACCTCTTTCACATTTCCCCATGCCGTCATTGCGGGCTTGACCCGCAATCTGTTTAATGATTTTCGTGAACCAGCTATTACTCCTTTATACTTTGTTTCCAATGACATTTGATTTCTCCACCCAAACTTACGCCTTTTTAAAAAAACAAATGGCAGCCACTTTCGCAACTGCCATTTTGTACATTTATATTTTTATATTTTTTACCAAATCCTGGCCCTTTTATCTTCAGGGCGCACCATCGGGACGCCGTCCTTCAGGGAAAATGCCTGCTGAAATTCCGGCATATTGCTTAACGGGCCAAGCACACGGTATTTGCTTGGAGAATGGGGATTCGTAAGCAACTGGCGGGCAAGGGCTTCAGGGCGCATCTGACCCCTCCATAGCTGCGCGAAGGCTATAAAAAACCTTTGTTCAGGGGTGAAACCATCTATCTTATCTTTGGATTTGCCTTCAAGCGATTTTTCGTAGGCATAATAAGCAACGGTAATGCCACCAAGGTCCGCGATATTTTCGCCAAGGGTAAGCTTACCATTTATATGTATTGTATCTAAAGCCACATAACCGTTAAACTGATCAACAACAATTTGGATACGTTTGGCATAGTTGGCAGAATCTTCCGGTGTCCACCAGGCTTTCAGGTTACCCTGGGCATCATACTGGCGGCCTTCGTCATCAAAGCCGTGTGTCATTTCATGGCCTATTACGGCGCCAATACCACCATAATTAAGTGCGTCATCAGCATTTGCATCAAAGAACGGATATTGTAAAATACCGGCAGGGAAAACAATCTCATTCATTACCGGGTTATAGTAAGCGTTAATTGTTGGCGGCGTCATGTCCCATTCTGTACGGTCAATTGGCTTGCCAAATTTATCCATGTTGCGCTGGTGTTCAAATTCTGAGGCGCGCATTTCATTTAAGACAAATGACCCACGGTCGATATTGAGACTGGAATAGTCAATCCATTTATCAGGATATCCAATTTTTATCATCATAGTGGAAAGTTTTTCCAGCGCTTTTGTTTTTGTAGCCGGGCCCATCCATGTGAGGGCTTCTATCCTTTCTTTTAATTCTGCCTGCAGGTTTTTCACCATGGCAAGGGCTTTTTCTTTTGCTTCAGGCGGGAAAGCCACTTTCACGTATTCCTGGCCAAGTATTTCTCCAAGGTTGCCATCTGTAGATTGAAGTATTCTTTTCCAGCGGGGCTGCTGCTCTTTCACACCTGACAATACCTTTCCATAAAAGTCAAAATGTGCTACTTCATAATTGCTGCTCAGGGCGGAGGCCATGCTGTTTATCAGGTGCCAGCGCATATATGTTTTCCAGTCGGCAATAGAAACACTGTCAAGTAATTTACTTACGGCCGCAAAAAAATCAGGCTGTGCCACTATTACTTCTCTTACTTTAGAGTTAATCCCGGTATTTTTCAAATACACTTCCCAGTCAATAGAAGGGGTTGCTTGGATAAGATCATCCACACTCATTTTATGATAAATGGCCTGCGGGTTACGCATTTGCACGCGACCCATAGATTTGGTAGCAAGCGATGTTTCAATGGTCATAATAGTTTTTGCACTTGCATCTGCTTTTGCCTGGTCATCGCCCATAAGGGTAAACATTTTGGAAATATACGCGACATATTTTTCGCGGATATTTTTATTGCGGTCGTCCTGGTTCAGGTAATACTCCCTGCCGCCCAATGAAAGGCCGCCCTGGTTTAGTTTTGCTGCATACTGGGTGCTTATTTTATCATCCGGCTCTATGTAAAAGCTAAATAAAGCGCTTGCACCAATTCGGCTGAAATGAGCCATATTCGCAATGATACCTGCTTTATCAGTAATGGCATCAATTTTATCAAATTCACCCTTCAATGGTGCAATTCCAAGTTTTTCAATAGACGCGGAGTCCATTCCGCTAAAATAATAGTCACCTATTTTTTGGGTATTGCTACCTTTAGCAGCGCTGGTATTGGCGGCAGCATCTTCTAATATCTTGCGAAGAATGGTTTTATTTTTATTGTCAAGTTCATTAAAACTCCCCCAGGCGCTTTCAGCAGCAGGAATAGGGTTGTTTTTTATCCAGTTGCCATTGGCATAGTCGAAAAAATCAACACCGGGGTTGACGGTTGTATCCATAAAGGATACATTGACGGTCTTAATGTTTTTGTTATCCATTTTACAATCCTGTAAAGCAAACATAAATAAAGATATGCCGGCCATAAATGCCAGCCTGGCAGCAGTTGTTTTATTAAAAATCATATAATCTATTGTTTATAAGTTGTTTATTGGTTTTCTTATTATTATTTGCCTGCAAAACTACAAAAATACATTATGTAAATATTAAGTAAAAGGTTGTTGGGGGGTTAAAAGAAGTTAAAGTTTGTGAAAGAAGAAGATATTTTTCGGAAGGGAAATAGAAAAATAGGTTTTAATTAAGAACAGGAAAATCAATTTCTAAGCCGATTTCTAAAAAACAGATATATTTGCTAAATAAAATTAAAGACCGGTACAGCTATGAGTAAAAACAAAGCCAAAAATACCCTCAAAAAGGCTGAATCGTTGCCGGGCAAGGTTGAGAGCAAGAAGCCGTTGCCAGAAAAGCCGTTGAAACTTTTAAATAAAATTAAAGTTACAAGCGCCCCAGGGCAAAAGCAGATAAAATACCTTGCGGCAATTTTATGTTTTATATGTATAATTTTGTATGCTAATACAATAGGTAATGACTACGCAGTAGACGATGGTGCGGCTATAACCAAAAACAAAAAAGTACAACAGGGAATTAGCGGCATTCCCACATTGCTAAAAACAGGTTTTCTGTATGGAATGTATGGGTTAACCAGCAGTAAATTCTCTTACCGGCCCGTTTCCCTTATTTCATTTGCTATTGAGCACAGTTTATGGGGCGATAACCCACATATAAGCCATGTAATTAATATTCTGCTTTTTGCCCTGACGATAGTTTTGCTTTTTTATTTATTGCGAAAAATACTACCGGGAAAGCATCGCACCATTTACGCTTTTGTTATTTCGGCATTATTTGCTGCGCACCCCATACACACAGAAGTAGTGGCTTATATCAAGAGCCGCGATGAGCTATTTAGTTTTCTTTCCCTGCTCCTATCTATTCTAAATGCGATTAGGTATTTGGAAACCAAAAAGAACCTGAAATTAGTGATTGCTTCCCTCTTTTTTTTCCTGGCCCTTATGAGTAAAGAAAGCGCTATTACATTCATGGCTATTATCCCTTTTACATTGTATTATTTTTTTCGGCCAACAAAAAAACAATTGCTAGCTATTTCTATAGCAATGGCAGGAAGCATGGTAGCGTACCTGCTACTGCGGGTAAGCATATTCGGCGACCTTATTCATTCAGAAGAAAAATTTGATATAACTGATAATTTCATGGAGTCTTTGGGCTTTGCAGCCCGGTTGCCAATTGCTATCACTATTATTTTCAAATACATACTTAAACTTATTTTTCCTCACCCGCTATCTTTTGATTATTCATTTAATATGATCCCGGCTTATAATTATGGCAGTTGGGAATTTATAGTTTCACTATTTATTTGTCTTGCACTCGTTGCTTATGCTATATATGCCTTTAAGAAAAAAAACATCCTTGCATATGCAATTATCTATTTCTTTATCAGCATTGCTGTTGTTTCTAATATCGCTTTTGTAATCGGGAATGCTTTTGCCGAGCGTTTTATGTATGTTCCTTCCCTTGCGTTTTGTATAGCTTTGGGTTATGGCATTATGTTTTTATATAAAAATAATAATGAAAATACAGGCTTGTTTCCATTTAGAGGCCAGCCTGTTCCTCTTTTATGCCTTTCAGGAATATTAATATTATATAGCATAAAAACAATTACCCGAAATCAGGACTGGAAAGATAATTCTACCCTTTATTCACATGATATAAAATATGCTGATAAAAGCGCCAGAGTTCACTCGTTGTTAGGCTCCATTTATAAAGAAACAGGTGAAAAAATTGTAAATAACGAACCTGAAAAGAACAAATGGTTTACAATGGCGGAAAACGAATGGGAAGCCTCTATTAAGATATATCCGGACAATAAAATTCTTAAGAGGGACCTGATGGACCTGGAAATTAACCGGGGGGAAATTGATAAGGCAAATGCAATAATGGGGGCAGGAAATATTGTTTATGATTCGGTTACTGCTAAAGCAGCTTATGATATCGGGGTTAAATTTTCTGCAGACAGGAATTACCCGGCCGCTATTTCAAAATACAAAATGGCTTTAGCTGTAGACCCGCATTTTGCTATCGCATATATCAATTTAGGTTTGGGCTATTACAATATGCATATATACGATTCTGCCATTGAGTCGTTTAACAAAGGACTTGCCATTAACCCCAAAATGGCATATGGCTATATAGGCATGGGGCTTTGTTATTCTTCAAATAAAGAATATCCAAAAGCTGCTGAAAACTACAGAAAGGCCCTGGAACTTGACCCTAATTCCCCGGAAAGTCTTTCTGGGCTTGGCAATATTTATTTTGCTAATAATAACCTGGACAGCGCCATTATTTATTTGGAAAAAGCACACAAGCTAAACCCCAACGACCTGAATACCATAAATATAATTGGAGTATGCTACCTGAAAATGAATAAATATGACCTTGCCATCCAATATTTTAAACAGCTTGAGGCAATCGACCCAAATAACCCAGGTACAAACTACAATCTCGCCTATGCGTATCATATGAAAGGGGATGATTCTAAAGCAAATGAATACAGGAAAAAAGGGGATGAGCTAAAAGCGAAGACAAATGCGGGGCATTAAAGTACCCTTTAAGTCTCCATCAGGAAAACGCAGTAGGAAAAGAAAGTGAACCTATATTATCATTCTTTTCCGGTGCTCTGCTCCCCAGTCACGGAGTGCATTTATCACAGGTTTTAGCGACCAGCCATATTCTGTAAGCTCGTATTCTACGGTCACAGGGGTAGTATTATATACGGTACGCTTTACAAGATCATTGGCTTCAAGGTCTTTGAGTTCCTGTGAAAGCATCTTTGCAGTAATGCCGGTTATCTCACGCTCCATTTCTTTAAAACGTTTGCTTCCAAAAAACAATGCCACTATAATAGTAAGCTTCCATTTTCCGCTAAGTACATGCAGCGCATCCCGTACCGGAAGCAGGTTTTTAGCACATTCGCTCTGGGTTTGGGGTTTGATGTCACTTTCTAAATCCAACATAATCAAATAACTATATTTTAGGTAACTGGTTTCTTTTTGGTAACTGGTATCAAAAGTATAGCAAATATACGTAAGTTTGTACCACAAAACAAAATTAAAGTTATTGTGTTGTCAAAATAAATACCAAACAAATTTACGATTGGCATCGCAAGAGTAAAAAATAAACAATAAAAAAAACGGAAAAAATGAAAGCAATTGTATTGATCGGTCGAATTCTCTTCTCTCTTATTTTCATCATGGCGGCCATGGGCCATTTTTCAGCAATGGGAGTTGCTTATGCCACCTCACAGGGCGTACCGGCAGCATCGTTCCTTGTGCCATTATCCGGGGTGCTGGCAGTACTGGGCGGCCTTAGTATTGCTTTTGGATACAAAGCTAAAATAGGAGCATGGCTTATTGTTATATTCCTGATACCCGTTACTTTCATGATGCACAGATTTTGGGCAATAACAGACCCTATGATGATGCAAATGCAGATGTCAATTTTCATGAAAAACCTGTCCATGCTGGGTGGGGCGCTGCTCATCACTTATTTTGGCGCCGGGCCAATGAGCATCGATGCGATGAGCAAAAAAGCAAACTAATCAATTAGCTGTTTTTTAGCACGTTATGCGCTATGGCTTCCATAGCTATGCGATAGCTTTGACTAATGACCAACTGGAAACAATGAATTAAGACAAATAAATTTTTATATAACAAAATAAATAAACAATAAAATGACAACAACAAAATGGTCTATGGACCCAACACATTCAGAAGTACAATTCAAGGTAAAACACCTTTTGATTTCCAACGTTACCGGGCAGTTCAAAAAATTTGAGGCCTCTGTAGAAACAAATGGCGATGATTTTTCAACTGCTAAAATAAATTTTTCAGCTGATATTGATTCAATATCAACCAATAACGAGCAGCGCGATGCCCACCTGAAAAACGCTGATTTCTTTGACGCTGAAAAATTTCCAAAACTAACTTTTGAAAGCGAAAAGCTTGAAAAAGAAGGGGAAGATACCTACAAATTGCATGGAAACTTAACTATGCTTGGCGTTACAAAACCAGTTACACTGAATGTAGAGCTTGGTGGAGTAATAAACGACCCATGGGGCAATACACGCGCAGGTTTTAGCGTTCATGGTAAAATAAACAGGAAGGAGTTCGGTATGGCGTTTAATCATGTTTCTGAAGCAGGTGGCCTTATGCTTGGCGAAGAAATAAATGTAAGCGCTGCCACTGAATTTGTAAAGCAAAAACAGGAAATTCTGCAAGCTGCATAAAATTTCATTAGTCCGATATTTATCTGAAGCCGTGGCGAATACTCGCTACGGCTTTTTTATGCCTCAATATTTTATGTTCCCTTTTGCAGGCCAGTTATGTTTCCTGGAAACCAGCTTCCCGACCGCCCAGCCTAATGGAGCGCTAAATAGCACGTCGCTAGCCCAATGGTCATTGTCATGGATGCGGGACAAACCTACCAACCCCGCAATGGTATAAGCTATAACTGGAATAGCTGGTTCGTCATGGTACCCGGAAGCAATAACTGAGGCAACACCGAAAGCAACCGTAGTATGCCCTGACGGGAAAGAAGTAGCTCCTGAATTGGAAAAGGATGTGCCGAGAAATATCTTTGGATTATCTGTCATATATGGCCGCTCACGATGGAAAACATACTTGGCAACCTCTACTCCACCCGCACATATAATGAAAGATTTTATGGCAAGAAGCGCTGTTTCTTCCGCTTTCTGGTTTTTACATGCCAGGCCGCCAAAATAAAGTAATGCCATAGAACTCATTGAATAAACCCCGCTGCCCCATGGCTCAAGCCCATATTTGCTGATGTCATTGGTGAAAGGCGTCCGGTTTCTCTGAGCAAATTCTTTTATGTTTTTATCTTCTGTAAATATAACCACAGCACTCACCGCAGTTACTGAAGCAGCCCCTATCCATTGTTTTGCCTTCCAGTGAAAAGGAGCAACAATAATATCCTTTGTATCATGAAAATAAGAAATGAAATATGCCTTGTCGGGCACTATGGCTTTATACTTCAATGAGTCCTGGGCCTGGCATGAGAGAACAATAAGAAAGCTAAATGCTGCTAACTTTATTCTCTTTAATTTATAATTCATAATTTTTAATTTCCCTATAGCCCCATTTTTTGGCAAATCACATTGGCTGAAGAATCATACGCACCATTGAAATCATGATTTACATCCAGTTCATATAGATGATATTGGTTAGCAAGGCTATCAGGAATTTTCCTGCAAAGCGCCCTTTTGTATTTGTCACAGATAATGATAGCTTTGCCGCCAAGTATCTTTTCGATCTCAGGCAAAATATTGTGGCTGCCTTTGGAATCATAATCATAAATAGGGTTTACTTTAAAATCAGCCAGGTAAGAAGGGGCAATCAGGTCAAGGCTAACTATCTGTTCCTGGCATTTTTTGTCAATTTTATTATATACAAATGGCATCAGTTCGGCGCTGAAAGAATATGCCGCCAATATGACTTTATGCCTGTGCCACACGTGCTCAAAATTATACATTACCCTTTGAATGTCTTTGGCTACATCGGCAGGGTTTCTCTCGTCATTAAAGTAAGGAATAGTGTTAAAACCCACAACGGGTGTGCCGCGTGCCTGTATTTTCCTTCCGACTACGTCAATAAAATCGCGCCAGCCGCCATCGCCGGGAAATAAAATAACAAATACATCATTTTTCAGGCTATCCTTCGGAAACAGCAAAAGAGGCAGGTCGGTGAGGTCATCTTTCTGAAAAGCGCTATCTTTGGCGAAATCCTCTTTTATTTTTCCGGACTGGTTCCGGTCTACATGAGAGACCTTAATTAAATATAAACCTAAAATAATAAATGATGCAATGACGCCAAAACAAATAAGTAGCTTCTTCATTTCTTAACTTTGCAGCAAAGATATTATATAAAGTTAATGAGTTATAATGTGTGTCGGGTTATAGGTTCAATGGCGCGAATTTACTATATTGCGGGCTAAAAAGATGAAGCTAATTCAGGTGGAGTTTAAAGTTAATCCAGAATGGACAGCAGATGAGAAATTTAAAGCAGAAGTTCTTTCAGATGAAATTAGGGGGCGTTTAACTTATATTGATGATTGGATGGTGAATGATTTAAAACGAAAAACCGGCGTTTTTATTGCTTTTACTGTCATTCCTGAAGTTAAATGTGATATATCGGGATTAAACTGGGAAAGGATACAAACAGCCGTTAATCTTATTTTGAGATGGCCACCACCTTATCAGTTTGAATAGTCTTTAAAAGTTCATCGGCTGTTATTCCGGTATTGGTATGATGCTTTTTCATAAAATATCGAGCAATAAATATAGAAAAACGGGCAATCATGTTTTATGAACCAACATCCCGACACACATTATGAGTTATTAGGTTATTATATTATTAAGGATAGTGGATTTGCAGTTATTCTTAATAATTTGCAACAAATTACTATATAACTTATTAACCTAAAAACAAAACCAAATAACCGGATAAGTCCAAATATGAGTAGTAAAACACTCCTCTCAGTACCGATAAATAGAAAAACCCTTATCCAGATAGCGGTAGCAGCCGTTCCGGTAGTATTTTGTATATATTTTATCCGCAAAGAAGGCCCTGAACTTGGCAATGCCATGAGCCTAATCCGCCACCATTCAAGCCTTGCCTGGATCGGAGCAGGCCTCCTGGTTACAATAGCCTATATCCTGTTTAATGCCCTCATGTATTATTCCAGCTTTC
>Ga0302280_1003539_pt1 | contig 11203 bp, 4 predicted proteins | sample III_Fen_E1_1_FD_198771 | JGI IMG/M metagenome (GOLD analysis project Ga0302280, IMG submission 198771) | Peat permafrost microbial communities from Stordalen Mire near Abisko, Sweden - III_Fen_E1_1 | ecosystem: Environmental > Terrestrial > Soil > Wetlands > Permafrost | place: Sweden: Abisko...
CGTGTGTAATTTTTAGTAAAAAGACTTAGCAGTTTTTCAGACCTGCAGCTGAATAGTGGTTAAGAAGCCACACACTGCGTGTGTAATTTTAATCAAAAAGACTTAGCAGTTTTTTCAGACCTGCAGCTAAATAGTGATTGAGAAGCCACACACTGCGTGTGTAATTTTTAGTAAAAAGACTTAGCAGTTTTTCAGACCTGCAGCTAAATAGTGGTTGAGAAGCCACACACTGCGTGTGTAATTTTTAGTAAAAAGACTTAGCAGTTTTTCAGACATGCAGCTAAATGGTGGTTGAGAAGCCACACACTGCGTGTGTAATTTTAATAAAAAGACTTCGCAGTTTTTCAGGCCTGCAGATAACTGGTGATGGAGAATCTCACACTGTAATTTTAAAATGGGTTGACATTCACTTATGAAATATTTTTTTTTTTTTTTTTTTTGAAAAGGCAACCAAACTTAAACCCCAAAAGTCCAAAACAAAAAAAAAAGCTAAAACCAAAATCAAACAAAAAAATGTTTTGGACTTTGGATCTTTGAGATTGTGTTTGTCGACAATCTCAAAAAAAAAAAAAAAGATAAACCAAAAAAAGGACACCCCCCCTTTTAACACGACAAGACAAAGACAAAATATGAAGATCCTGACGGTGGCGACGCAGGGCAAGGACTACTACGCGGTGTTCGTGCGGCAGTGCGCGGCGCTGGGCCTGCCGCTCACCACGCTGGGCTGGGGCGAGGCGTGGCGCGGATTCAACTGGAAGCTGAAGCAGATCGCGCGCCACCTCGAGACGCTTCCCGAGGACGAGGTCGTGGTGGTGCTGGACGCGTACGACGTGATCCCGCTCGCCGCTGCGGACACGGTGATGGCGCGCTTCCTGGCCTTCAAGCGGCCGATCGTGATGAGCACGGAGCTGGAGCCGACGGGCCTGTCGGGGTACATGCACGCGCGCGTGTTCCCGTCCAAGCGCGACGCCGTGACGGGCGAAACGCTCCACCTCAATGCGGGCGCGTACATGGGCTACGCCGGGTACGTGGCGCGACTCTACCGCGAGCTGTACGCCAGCTTTGACGGCAGCGACGATCGCCTCGACGACCAGCGCATGATGATGCATTTGCACACGCACGACAATGCGTTTTTCCGCGCGCACGTGGCGTTCGACGTGCACTCCACCATCTTCCTCACCGTGACCCCGGGCCTGTTCGGGTTCTCGTCGGGCGTCGACGCCGTGAAAGACGCCCACTTTGTGCGCAGCCCCACCACCACCACCGAGATCGTGTCGGAGCGCACGGGCCTGACGCCGTGCTTCGTGCACGGGCCGTCGTCCGCGAACCTGGACTGGCTGCTCGCCATTTACGGCATCCAGTGCAGCGCGGATGAGCAGAAGCCCACGCAGGACGTGCTGCGGCACTATGGCAAGATGTTTGAGTACTCGCAGTACTTCTGGCCCGAAATCCTGGTGGCTATCTTTATCATTGCCATCATCGTCGTGGCCGTGATGGTGTTCAAAAGGAGACACGATGTCCCCTTCAACCCCTCTCGTTCTATCTCTCTAACAAAATGCGTTCACACAAGAGCGCTCGAAAAAACATAGTTTCACAAACCGAAAAAAAAAATATTGCGTTCAAGCGCTCAGTCTCAAAATTTGAGTGGAGGACTTCTTTTTTTTATTTTTTTATTTTTCAACTTGGTGATTGCCAACTTTTCGACTTGCAAAAAAAAAACAAAAAAAGATTAAAAGTTAAATCAAAAATTGTTTTGTTGCATTTGAACCAGGCCAAAAATAAAGTGCCTGCAAAAAAAAAAACATGAAATCTGGATGTTCCATTTATGGTCCCCGTTAACGCATAAATGTGATGCCAAGTAGCGAGGACGTGTTGGTTGTGTATGTATATGCGCAAATCCGCTATATATCTATCAACATTGTACTTCCTAGTGTCTTGCGCTCGGCCCTCAGAAAACGTAAAATCGCCATGTTACATGATGACCCGTTTAAGCCCAGATGCAACGCCAAGCAACGAGGAAGTGTTGGTTGGGTGCGTATGTGTGCAAATCCGATATATGGTGATCAACATTTGGTTGCCTGGTCCCTTATGCTCAGCCCTCCGAACGCGTAAAATCACCATGTTACATTATGGACCTTTTAAGCCTTAATGTGACACCCAGTAGCGAGGAAGTGTTGGTTGGGTATGTATGTGCGCAAATCCACTATAGATCTATCAACATTGTACTTCCTAGTGTCTTGCGTTCGGCCCTCAGAAAAACGTAAAATCGCCATGTTACATTATGGACCTTTTAAGCCTTGATGTGGTGCCAAGTAGCAAGGAAGTGTTGGTCGGGTGTATATGTGTACAAATACACCATAGAATGATAATCATTAGTCTGCCTAGTGCCTTGAGATCGGCCCTCAGAAAACGTAAAATAGCTGTGTTACATTCTGGTCATGTTAAGTGCAAATGTGATGCCAAGTGACTAGGAGGTGTTAGCAGGGTGCATATGTGCGCAAACCATCCGTGGATTGATCAACATTAAGCTGCCTAGTGCATTGCGCTCGGCCCTCAGAAAAAAAAACGTGAAATCACCATAACTCAGTTAAGCCCAATTTGATTCCATTTTTTTCAACAAACCAGAATTGCATTTTGGTCTTGATCAATTTAACAAAAAATTAAAATTAAAATTAAAATATTTCATCAACTTGTTTTTTTGTGTTTTCGAATTGATTGTTTATTGTGTGATGTTGACTTTCTGATGTCTTGCGCTCGGTCCTCAGAAAACGTGAAACCCCCCCCCCATGTTTTTACATTATGGCACTTTTAAGTATAAATGTGATGCCAAGTAGCTAGGAAGTGTTGATAGGGTGCGTATGTGCGTAAATCCGCTATATATATATAGCAATCAACATTAGGCGGCCTGGTGCCTTGCTCTCAGCCCTCAGAAAACCCGTAAAATCACCATGTTACATTATGACCCGTTTAAGCCTAAATGTGACGCCAAGTAACAAGGAAGCGTTGGTTGGGTATGTATGTGCAAAACCCCGCTATATAGCGATCAACATTCGGATGCCTGGCGCCTTGCGATCGGCCCTCAGAAGAAGAAGAAGAAGAAGAAGAAATGTGGCCTGGCAATTTCGCCCATCTGAGTGTCGACATGCGAGGCACTAGAAGCAGCGTAATTGCTTAGTTGCCTAGAATGTTGTGCCAGGGCATGTAGATGCACGAATCCACAAGGAAATGGCTTCCTATGAAAAATACATGCAAAAAAACATGGGGTCCGCAAACACATGCGCAAACGCATTCTCTTCACAAGAGCACTCGAAAAAACATAGTTTCACAAACCAACAAAAAATATTGCTCGAAAGAGCTCACTTTGAAATTTGGTTGGGTATGGTTCCTTTTTTTTTATTTTTCAACTTTTGTTATTGTCAACATTTCGATTTGCAAAAAAAAAAAAAAACAAAAAAAGTCAACTCAAAATATGTTGTTCTGAGTCAACCTGAAACTTTATTTATTTTTTTTTAAACCACCCAAAATGGAATGAAATTTCAAATTGAGTGATTGAACGCAATATTTTTTGTTGGTGTGTGAAACTATGTTTTTTCGAGTGCTCTTGTGAAGAGAATGCGTTTGCGCATGTGTTTGCGGACCCCATGCTTTTTTTGCATGCATTTACGTAGGAACCTATTTCTTTGTGGATTCGTGCATCTACATGCCCTGGCACAACATTCTAGGCAAATAAGCAATTATTCTGCTTCTTATGCATCGCATGGCGACACTCAGATGGGTGAAATTTACCTGCCAAATTATGTTTTTTTTTTGATATAGTGTGTTGCCTATTTGCACGGATACACTATCAGAATGTCTATTTGCGAGGATACGCTAACAATATACCTGTGGGTGCGAATCTGCTAGCAAGAACATAACCTGAGTAGATCTGCTGCCTCACATGTTGACACTCAGATGTGCGAAATTGCCATGCTAAATTAGAGTATGTGGTGGGAGACCATCAACACAATCTTTGTCTTGACTTTTTTTTTTGGCCAAAACCAAAACACCAAAACTCAAAAACCAAAAAAAAAATGTTGTAACTTTGTTTGCCTTCTTGGGCTTTTCGATTTTGCAAAAAAAAAAAAAAAAAGTCAAATCAAATTTGGTTGTGTTGCAATTGAACCTCGTTGGCCAAAAATAAAAATAAAAATGATGGATTCACTCATTCACTCTTGAGCAGGCGCCGCAGAATGGTTCGGAGTGCATGCAGACTCGACATAAATCCAGAGTCTACTAGATTGCGTCGTCTTGTCCTTGTTCAAACTGTGCGACTACTGACGATGACGACGACGATGATGATGATGATGATGATGATGATGATGATGGCTTTTGTTCGGAAAGCATGATTTGATTGTGGAAAAACGTCAAGACGTCTTCTGCAATTTGCTTGGGCGATTTTGTGATGCCTTTCTTACGATCGCGGTTGTTCGGTTTGCCCGAGAGCTTCGAGCCCTTCTCTGGATCATCGTTTTCAATGTCGACGGTCGGCGCCCCAGGAATATTTTGCGAGCGTCAGTTTCATGCCCTTGCTCGCGCTGTCGTAGGACAACTCCACTGGCAATCGCCCGATCCCTCACTGTCACCGGGAGAGCATAGCGCATCAGATACACGCAGCGCTCATCGAACTTGGGACGCGTTTCGTAAAACTCTCTACCGATGGCGCGATTGAAGGCCGCCGCACCAGCCCCATCTCGCAAATCGGGCCAACGTCATTAATTTGTTTACTTGTAGTAGGAGTAGTGGCGCTTGGCGTCGGCTTTGCGTAAAATTTTTTTGTCTTTCGGCATTGTACTGCTCATGGAACCCTGAGTGGCTCTGTGCTGGTATCACGATGGGCGATTTAAATTCAATTGGTGCTTTGAACGTCTCATTCGGATTGCACTCACGCCATCCGCATAAGACGATGCTCGAATTTGTTGTGAACTCATGTTTTTGTTGTTTTTGTTTTTGTTTTATTGTGACCACCAGAAGAAACTTCACCCAAGACTTGAACATTTTTTTTTTTTTTTGTGTTTGCATCTTTTTGAGGTTTAGCTTTTCGAAAAACAAAATAATAATTGATTTGACAATTGATTTTGAGTTTGGACATTTTGGTTTTTCAAAAAAAAAAAAAAAAAAAAGGAGATCGTGTGTGATTTTCATAAAAAGACTTGCATGGCAATTTCACAGATCTGAGTGTCGACATGCGAGGCAACAGATATAACTCAGGTTGTGTTCTTGCTAGCGGATTCGTGCCCACAAGCATCCTGATAGTGTATCCGCGCAAATAGGCATCACACTAGATCATAAGCAGCCTATAATTTGGCCTGGCAATTTAGCACATCTGAGTGTCGACAGGCGAGGCAACAGATATAACTCAGGTTGTGTTCTTACTAGAGGATTCGTGCCAACAAGCATCCTGATAGTGTGTCCGCGCAAATAGGCATCACACTAGATCATAAGCAGCCTATAATTTGGCCTGGCAATTTCACATATCTGAGTGTCGACATGCGAGGCAACAGATATGCTCAGGTTGTGTTCTTTCTAGCGTATTCGTGCCCACAAGCATCCTGATAGTGTATCCGCGCAAATAGGCATCACACTATATCATTAACAGACTACAATTTTGGCCTGGTAATTTAGCACATCTGAGTGTCGGCAGGCGAGGCAACAGATATACTCAGGTTGTGTTCTTGCTAGCGGATTCGTGCCAGCAAGCATCCTGATAGTGTATCCGCGCAAATAGACATCACGCTAGATCATAAACAGTCTATAATTTGGCCTAGTAATTTTCACATATCTGAGTGTTGATCGGCGAGACAACAGATTTACTCAGGTTGTGTTCTTACTAGCGGATTCGTGCCCACAAGCATCCTGATAGTGTATCCGCGCAAATATACATCCCACTAGATCATAAACAGCCTATAATTTGGCCTGGCAATTTCACATATCTGAGTGTCAACAGGCGAGGCACCAGATATACTCAGGTTGTGTTCTTACTAGCGGATTCGTGCTCACAAGCATCTAGACAGTGTATCCGCGCAAATAAGCAACACACTAGATCATAAACAGCCTATAATTTGGTCTGGCAATTTCACATATCTGAGTGTCAACAGGCGAGGAAACAGATACACTCAGGTTGTGTTCTTACTAGCGGATTCGTGCTCACAAGCATCTAGACAGTGTATCCGCGCAAATAAGCAACACACTAGATCATAAAACAGCCTATAATTTGACCTGGCGATTTATCACGTCTGAGTGTCAACAGGCGAGGCAACAGATATACTCAGGTTTGTGTTCTTGCTAGAGGATTCGTGCCCACAAGCATCTTGTTAGTGTATCAGCGCAAATAGACATCCCACTAGATCATCAACAGCCTATAATTTGGTCTGGCAATTTTCACATATCTGAGTGTCAACAGGTGAGGCAACAGATATACTCAGGTTGTGTTCTTGCTAGAGGATTCGTGCCCACAAGCATCTTAGATAGTGTATCCGCGCAAATAAGCAACACACTAGATCATAAACAGCCTATAATTTGGTCTGGTAATTTAGCACATCTGAGTGTCGACAGGCGAGGCAACAGATATACTCAGGTTGTGTTCTTGCTAGCGGATTCGTGCCCACAAGCATCCTGATAGTGTATCCGCGCAAATAGATATCCCACTAGATCATCAACAGCCTATAATTTGGCTTTGCAATTTAGTACATGTGAGTGTCAACATGCGAGGCGTCAGAAGCAGCGTAATTGCTTAGTTGCTTAGTTGCCTAGAATGTTGTGTCAGGGCATGTAGATGCACGAATCCACAAAGAAATAGCTTCCTATGGAAATCCATGCAAAAAAAAGCATGGGGTCCGAAAATACATGCGCAAACGCACATGTGCTTCACAAGAGCACTCGAAAAAACATAGTTTCACAAACCAACAAAAAATATTGCGTTCAAGCGCTCAATTTGAAATTTCATTCCATTTTTGGGAGGGTTTAAAAAAAAGTTTTAGGTTGACTCAGAACAAAATATTTTGAGTTGACTTTTTTTGTTTTTTGTTTTGTTTTTTTTTTTTTGCAAATCGAAATGTTGACAATAACAAAAGTTGAAAAATAAAAAAAAAGGAACCATACCCTACCAAATTTCAAAGTGAGCTCTTTTGAGCAATATTTTTTGTTGGTTTGTGAAACTATGTTTTTTCGAGTGCTCTTGTGAAGAGAATGCGTTTGCGCATGTGTTTTCGGACCCCATGATTTTTTGCATGTATTTTTCATAGGAAGCCATTTCCTTGTGGATTCGTGCATCTACATGCCATGGCACAACATTCTAGGCAACTAAGCAATTGCGCTGCTTTTAGTGCCTAACATGGGGCGACATTGACCTGCCAAATTATAGTATGTTTTTTTTTTTTGATATAGTGTGGTGTCTATTTGCGCGGATACACTGTCAGGATGTCTGTTGGCACGAATCATCTAAAAAGAACACAATCAACTCGTTGTTGGCCAAACATAAAAATAAAATACAAAAAAATAAAAAAAAAAATGATGGATTCATTCATTCATTCACTCACTCTTGAGTAGGCGTCGCAGGATGATTCGGTCACCACTCTCCCCAAGGCGGAGTGCACGCAGACTCGATATAAATCCAGAGTCGACTAGATTGCAGCAGGTGATGGTGAAGATGACGATGATGAGGATGATGAGGATGATGACGATGACGATGACGATGATGAGGATGAAGATGACGAGGATGGATAGAATGCTTGTGCAGCAACGACCGTGGCTATTGGCGCTACTGGGTTGCTTTTGGACACAAGGACAGAGGCTTGCTTTTGCGCCACAGCCGCGGTCAGCAAACTGGACAATAGGCCGTCACCTCCACTGGCATCGCGCCTGGCAGCTTCGTCTCTGTATCCCTGCATTTCGGCGTTGAACTTTTCAATGAGCCCCGCGTTGCTGCGTGCAGGTATCACGATGGGCGATTGGAATTCAATTGGTGGTTTGTACGTAATGCCGCAGTCAGCCTTGCACTTGGCCAAAAGCGAGACCCCTCCGTCAGAGCGCCGCGTTTGCATCAGTGCCAGCAGCCTGTCCGCATAAGACGATGCTTGAATCATAAAGAGACAGTACCTGTCCCCTTAAACCCCTGCGTTTTTTTTTTGAAAGAGAGTAAAGAGGCAGGACCTGTTCCCTGCGTTTTTTTTTTTGAATTTTTTTTTAAGAGACTAAAGAGACAGTACCTGCCCTTTTAAATATTTTTTTTTGAGTTTGCATCTTTTTGAGGTTTAGCTTTTCGAAAAACAAATAATAATTGATTTGACAATTGATTTTGAGTTTGGACATTTTGGCTTTTCAAAAAAAAAAAAAAGGAGATCGTATCTCGAGAGCCCCACACACTGCGAGTGTGATTTTAATAAAAAAGACTTGCATGGCAATTTCACATATCTGAGTGTCAACAGGCGAGACAACAGATATACTCAGGTTATGTTCTGCTAGAGGATTCGTGCCCAAAAGCATCCTGATAGTGTATCCGCACAAAATAAGCATCACACTAGACCATAAACAGCATATAATCTGGCCTGGCAATTTCACATATCTGAGTGTCGACATGCGAGGCAACAGATATGCTCAGGTTGTGTTATTGCTAGCGGATTCGTGCCCACAAGCATCCTGACAGTGTATCCGCGCAAATAGGCATCACACTAGATCATAAACAGCCTATAATTTGGCCTGGCGATTTAGCACATCTGAGTGTCGACAGGCGAGGCAACAGATATGCTCAGGTTGTGTTCTTGCTAGAGGATTCGTGCCCAAAAGCATCCTGATAGTGTATCCGCACAAAATAAGCATCACACTAGACCATAAACAGCATATAATCTGGCCTGGCAATTTAGCACATCTGAGTGTCGACAGGCGAGGCAACATATATACGCAGGTTGTGTTCTTGCTAGAGGATTCGTACCCACAAGCATCCTGATAGTGTATCCGCGCAAATAGGCATCACACTAGATCATAAACAGCCTATAATTTGGCCTGGCTATTTAGCACATCTGAGTGTCGACATGCGAGGCACCAGAAGCAGAGTACTTGCTTAGGTACCTAGAATATTGTGTCAGGGCATGTAGATGCACGAATCCACAAAGAAATAGCTTCCTATGAAAAAGACATTCAAAAAAAAGCATGGGGTCCGAAAACACATTCACAGGAGCAGTCGAAAAAAACATAGTTTCACAAACCAACAAAAATATTGCTCGAAAGAGCTCACTTTGAAATTTGGTGGGGGGTGGGTTCTTTTTTTTTATTTTTCAACTTTTATCATTGTTAACTTTTCGATTTGCAAAAAAAAAAACAAAAAAAAAAGATAAAAAGTCAACTCAAAATATTTTGTTCTGAGTCTGCCTGAGACTTTTTTTTTAAACCACACAAAATGGAATGAAATTTCAAATTGAGCGCTTGAACGCAATATTTTTTGTTAGTGTGTGAAACTATGTTTTTTTCGACTGCTCCTGTGAAGCACATGTGTTTTCGGACCCCATACTTTTTTTGCATGTATTTCAAGAGGAATCCATTTCCTTGTGGATTCATGCATCCACATGCCATGACACAACATTCTAGGCAAATAAGCAATTACGCTGCTTCTGATGCATCGCATTTAGACATTCAGATGGGTGGGGGGGGCGAAATTGACCTGCCAAATTATAGTATGTTTTTTTTTTTGATATAGTGCGGTGTCTATTTGCGCGGATACACTGTTAGGATGTCTGTTGGCACGAATCCTCTAACAATAACACAGTCCGAGTATATATCTGGCGCCTCGCATGATGACACTCAGATGTGATGGATTCACTCATTCGTTCTTGAGTAGGCGCCGCAGTAAAGAGACCGTACCTGTCCCCTTAAACACCTGCGTTTTTTACACACGCAGTGTGTGAGCTTCTCAATCAGCATTTATCTGCAGACATTAAAATATGATAAGTCATTTTACTTCAAAAAAAAGTTAATCCTAAATGCAAAAAAATTTAAAATCCAAAATCTAAAAAATTCAATAAAAGCCAAAATAAAAACGCAGGGGTCGAAGGGGAAAGGTACTGTCCCCTTCTTAGGCAATCGATATCTCCACCATGTAGCCGCTCACCTTGAGCGTCTCCGAGTTGTTCGCGACGATGCTGGCGTAGTACACGAGCTGGTCTCCGGCCTGCAGCTGGAAGCTCGACAGCAACGGCGCGGTCGGGCTCCCGGAAGATTGGAAGCTCGAATCGCGAATCGTATCAGTCACTTGCGGCGTCGTGCTCGTGGTGACTGGGCTGCCATTTACTGGGACCGCCATCCATGCGTGCATGACCTGCGTACCAGTCAGGCCGCCGCGCATGATGCGGACGCCGGATATCAGATCGGTGCTGGGCCTGGGCGATGTGAATCCGATGGCATACGCAAAGGGCACGAACGCGTTCATCGTCACGGCCGAGGTGAACGTGCCCAGCGAGAAGCTGGTCGTAACATTGCCGCTGGCGTCCGAGAAGAAGAGGGGCAGCGCCGGATACGAGGAGGCCGCAGTCGGAGTAAAGAAGGAGTTCCCCGTCGTCGAAGTGATGGCACCGCCGGCAGTCGTCTGTCCAAACCCAGCAACAAAAATGCGACTCGTCCCTGTACCCGTTCCTGTTCCTGTCCCAGTTCCCGTGCCTGTCCCTGTTCCTGTTCCTGTTCCTGTTCCTGTCCCAGTTCCCGTGCCTGTCCCAGTTCCCGTCCCCGTGCCTGTCCCCGTTCCCGTTCCCGTTCCCGTGCCTATCCCTGTTCCTGTGCCTGTTCCCGTTCCAGTGCCTGTTCCTGTCCCCGTCCCCGTCCCCGTTCCCGTGCCTGTCCCTGTTCCTGTGCCTGTTCCCGTGCCTGTCCCTGTGTCCGTATTAGTAGTAGTGCTCGTTCCAGTGTGAGTGGATGTCGATGTATTGACTGGTGAGGCGAATATAATGATGAGCACAATGATAATGACGACACACAAGATAGCAACGCCCGCAATAAGTAGAGCGTTGGATTGTGGTCGACTGGACTGTGCTGCCACCACATTCACGTTTTGTGAAAATCTGCGATTGCTTCCTGACACTCGTCTTGTTGCATTGTTTGTATTGTTGTTCATTTTGTTTTTTTTTTGAACCCTGCCGTTCTTTTTTTATTTTTTTTTTGAGGATCCCAAAAACACATTTTG
>Ga0302280_1003542_pt1 | contig 11196 bp, 8 predicted proteins | sample III_Fen_E1_1_FD_198771 | JGI IMG/M metagenome (GOLD analysis project Ga0302280, IMG submission 198771) | Peat permafrost microbial communities from Stordalen Mire near Abisko, Sweden - III_Fen_E1_1 | ecosystem: Environmental > Terrestrial > Soil > Wetlands > Permafrost | place: Sweden: Abisko...
CCGAACTGGCGGAGCAGAAAATCGACCTGCTGGTGACTGATATAAAAATGCCGGGGATGAATACCCTGGAGCTTTTTTCCATCCTGAAAAACGATTATCCCCGCCTGCCGGTGATCGTGGTCACGGGTCACTACGTGAATTTAATGGAAGAGTTCAAGTCCAAGGGATTTGAGCTGAAGGCCGTACTCAATAAGCCCGTTTCGGCGGGTGTGCTGAAGGAAAAGGTTAGGGAAATTCTGAAGATTGAGAACGTCATCGAGAAAAAGTAGTCGGGTCTTGAGCCGCGAAGGTTCTGTGGACGCGGCTCAAAACCTTCCCCGCCTGTCACGACCGCCCCGATTTGAATCTGTCTCCCGAGTTGTTGTTTCCCTTTCCCTTGTGGCGGGAGGACTATGGTGCCGGCGCCATAAATCCATGGCGCCCCTTTCCAAAAACCTGAAAAAGTGCCCATTTTAAGCCATTTTAACTTGGCACCACCGTTGCCTTAATAGAGTTGTCGCCAGTTGCAAAACTTGAAACAGGTTAAAGAGAGGTTGTTATGGTTACGAAGATATTGGTGGTGGCTTTCATTCTTTTCACGGTAAGTCTGCAATCCGCTTCCGCCCAGGAGACCACTCAGGCCGCTATGAATGAAGCCGGACATCCGAGGATGGTACAGCTCAGGGATCAAATTAAACGCCAGCGCGAACGCATTGCGCAGGGTTTAGTCCGGCACAAGATCGACGCGGACCAGGCCAAGAACCGTCTTCGGGTTTTGACTACGGTGGAAAATCAGATCAACAACATCGCCGCTTCGACGAACGAAAGCATGCCGGAAGAAGGGTACGAAGCCTATAACTCGTACCTGGATGTGAACGCGAGTTTGATTGACTCGGAAACCCAAAGCCTGGTCGCTTTCGCGAAATAACCGGTTGTGAGTCTTAAACTAAAAAATAAAAAGGAGTCGGTCATGATCAAGAACACTTTGCTGATGGCAGTCATGCTTTTAGCGGGGAATACGGGCTGGGGATTGGCGCAGAACACGATGGTGGCCGCTCATAAAATTCCCCGGTTCGACATCCAGGACCGCATCCAGTACCAACGGGAACGCGTCAAGGAAGGTTTGGCCGATAAGACCATCAGCGCTGATCACGCGCGCTATTGCCTTGCGGATTTGATGGTGGTGGAAAATCATCTCAAACACGAAAATCTGAAAAACGTGAACGCCATGCCGCAAAAAGAATACGGCGCTTATAACAAGTGCCTGGACGCTAACTCGGCTTTTATCCATGAGTCCAAACAAGCCTTCTTTTACTACGACCGGTTTTCGATATTTAAAATATAAAAAAGGACAGGCCGGGAAAGGGGAGCGCCTGGGGGCGTTCCCCTTTTTTTATGCCTTTAAACCGGGAAAGCTGCGCTTTTTCATACAATAACCGCTCATCCTCAAGCCGATTAACTGACCTCTGTCATGTACCTCGGGAGAGAATGGGGTTAAAATGACGTCTTAGTCTTTTCTTTGTTTGCCCCAAGACTTTTGAGAAAAAAGCAAAAGGACCTATGAAAACCATTTTGGTCATCGATGACGATCCTTTAATCCGCAAACTGCTCCAGACACTGCTGGTGAAAGCAGGCTATCACGTGGTTACCGCCGAAGACGGGGCATCTGGTATCGCTCAGGCCGCGCGGGTGGAGCCTCAAACTGTGGTTCTGGATATGGATCTTCCGGATATGAACGGCCTGGAAATTCTTCAAAAGCTTAAAACCAATCATCCCCAGCTTCCCGTTGTCATGCTCACCGGCCAGACCGATTTACAAACGGCCATCAAGGCCATCCAACAGGGTGCCTATAACTATCTGACCAAACCTTTTCAAAACGACCACTTTCTGATTACGATTCAACACGCGGTGGAGCAGGATGAACTGCTCAATGAAATGAAACAGCTCCGCAAAAAAGCGGGCAGCAGTCCTGCGGTCGGACGGATTTTGGGAAAGAGTCAGGCGGTGCAGGATCTGATCGGACAAATCCAGAAGGTCGCCGATTCCCAATTGACGGTTTTGATTCAAGGCGAAACAGGGACAGGCAAGGAACTGGCGGCTCGGGCTTTGCATGAGGAAAGCGAACGGCGGGACCATCCTTTCGTGGCGATTGATTGCGGCGCCATCGCGGAAAACCTTTTGGAGTCCGAACTGTTTGGTCACGAAAAGGGAGCCTTTAGCGGGGCGGACCGTAAAAAAGAAGGACAGCTGGTGTTAGCCCATGGGGGCACGCTTTTTCTGGACGAGGTAGGTAATCTGCCTCTAGGACTTCAATCCAAACTGCTGAGGGTTTTACAGGAACGCCAGGTGAGGCCCGTGGGGGCCAGCCATTCCCAATCCATCGATGTGCGGTTTATCGCGGCCACCAACGCGCCCCTGGAAGAAGAAGCCAAGGCGGGGAAATTCCGCCAGGACCTCTACTATCGGCTCGCTGAATTCACCATCCAGCTGCCAGCCTTAAAAGACCGGCGAGAGGATATTTTGATTCTGGCCAAGCGGTTTCGCGAAGAAGCCTGCGTGGAGTTGAAACGAACCGTGAGTTCGATCTCCCCGAAAGCGTCCGAAATGCTTTCGGCCCACGACTGGCCGGGAAATATCCGCGAACTACGCAATGTAATCCGCCAGGCGGTTTTACTGACGCCGGATTTTGAAATTCACGAGGAGCAGATTAAACATCTGCTGAAAACCTCAAAGACAGCGCCTTCGCTGGTGGAAGTGACCGTGCCGGCTGGGTGGTCTTTAAAGGAAATCGGGGTCAACGCGGTGGAAGAGGCTGAAAAGCAGGCCATTAGCCATGTGCTTCGGTCCACCCAGGGCAACAAAAGCCACGCGGCCAAGATTTTAAAAACCGATTACAAAACCCTTCACGTCAAAATCAAAAAGTACGGGCTGTAAGTTAAAAATAATCTTTAACCACCATCCCCTTATCGGGGAACCGGGCGCTAAGGGCTAAAAAATCGTCTTCTTTGGATCGGCAAACCCTAGAAAATCATCTGTTAACCCGTTTAAGGAGGCCGTATGAAAAAATTTGAGGATGAAACCGAGTACATTCTGGCTGTGGACGACATGCCGGCCAATCTGCGGATTCTGGTGAAGACTCTTCAGGTTAAAGGTTATGTCGTCAAGACCGCTGAAGACGGCAGGAGGGCGCTGGAGATGGCGCGCGCTGAAATTCCCGCTCTCGTTCTGCTCGACATCAATATGCCGGAGTTGAACGGGTATGAAGTCTGCGCCGAGCTCAAGAAAGACCCGAAACTCGCCGATGTTCCCGTTATTTTCATCAGCGGCAATGATCAAATGGACGAAAAGATAAAAGGATTCGAGGTCGGCGGCGTCGATTATATAACCAAACCTTTTCAGAGCGCCGAGGTGAACGCCCGGGTGGACGCCCATATGCTGAACCGCAGGCTTCAGCTCGAACTGGACCAGCACGTCCGTCATTTGAAGGTCTTAGTGACAGCTCAGGTGAAGGAGATCGCGGATTCACAGGCCGCGACCATTGTGGCGCTGGCCAAGCTTTCCGAATACCGCGACGAAGACACGGGTAATCATATCCTGCGGGTTCAGTACTATTGCAGGGCCCTGGCGGAACAATTAGCCGCGGACAGGATTTTTGGAAATCTCGTCGACGATCAATTTATCGAAAACATCTTTCGGGCCTCTCCCCTTCACGATATCGGCAAGGTGGGCATCCCGGACAGCATTCTGCTGAAACCGGGCCGGTTGACGCCGGAAGAATTCGTGATCATGAAGACCCACACTGTCATCGGCGCCGATACCCTAGCCGCGGTGGACAAGCGTTATCCGGGCAACAGCTTCGTACGGATGGGCATGGAAATCAGCCGGTCCCATCACGAGTTCTGGGACGGCGGCGGTTATCCGGATAATCTTTCCGGCGACACCATCCCGCTTTCGGCGCGTATCCTGACCCTCGCGGACCAGTTTGACGCCCTTCGAAATAAGAGGCCTTATAAGCCCGCCTTCGACGCGGCGAAGACTTATCAGATCATCACTGAAGGCGATGACCGCAGCAGTCCCGCGCATCTGGACCCGCGGGTTCTGGCGTCTTTTAAAAAAATCACCCGCGAGTTCAACAAAATTTTTGAATCGTTAAACGAAAACTGAACCAGGTTTAAAATCTTTAATCACTATCCCTCATCGGGGAACCGGGCATTCCGAAGGCCGCGCCCCCGATAATTCTTTCAAACTATGGTCTTTCTACTATGGTGTCGACGCCATAGTTTCTGTCTTTGCCCGCCTGAAACCCTTTAAAAATCCTTATTTTTAGCCAATTTTACATTGGCACAGCCGTTGCTTTATATAACCCAGTTGTTTCAATTATTCATGAATGAAAGGAGGTTCTTATGAACCTCTCGAGATTTTCGCCCCTACTGGAGAATCTGGATAAAACCATCGATTTACAGGAATCCTTCAACAGCGAGCATTTCATAAACAAATTGAGCGATTTAATGCCGAAACTTTTATCCGGTGCGGGCACCGATGATCCGAAAGACGGTTTGATTCTCTCGCTTCATGAAACCATGAAACAGCACAGAAATTTTGTGGAAATGATGCCCATCGGACTGATGCTTCACCGCGCCGGCCGGATTATTTATACCAATCCGGAATATCGGCGTTTACTGGGCTACGAAAAGGCCGAGGAACTGATCGGCCAATCCGTGATGGCTCTGGTTTCCCCCGAAGACCGCGAGAAAATAAAGAACCGCATCCATAACCTGACGGACAAAAAAACCGACTATAACGGGCCGATGGAATGCGTGGCTCTTAAAAAAGACGGTGAAAAAGTTGATGTGGAAGCTGAGGCAGCCGCGATTATGCACGAGGGGGAACCGGCCATCGTGGTGATCACACGCGACATTTCCTTCCGTAAAAAAGTCCAGCAGGATTTGAGAAAGTCCGAGGCGAATTTCATCAATATGATCGTGCAGATGCCCGACGGCATCATGATCAAGGATGAAAACCATGTTCTGTTTACCAACGCCAGTTTCGCCAAAATGATGGGATACGATTCTCCGGAAGAAATAAGGGGAATGGAAAGTCTTCAACTGGTTCATCCGGATTTCCGCGCTGCCAGCCGGGAAAGATTACAAAAACTTTTAGCCGAGGGCGGGTCCAATCCGCTTTGCCAGTTTAAAATGATAGGTAAAGACGGAAAAATCGTGGATGTGGAAACTTCCTCGATCGCGATCGAGTTTTTCGGTCAAAAGGCCGTCATGGCGGTTTTACGCGACACCACCCTTCAAAACCAGATAGAGCGCCAGGCTGTGATGAACGACAAACTGGCCACCCTGGGCACCATGGCCGCCGGTGTGGCCCATGAGATTAACAATCCTTTGACCTACGTGCTGGGCAACCTGACTTTTTTACAAGAACAGATGGACGAGATCAAATCCTGGGCCCAACGCAAAGGCGCCATGGACGCGACCTGCCAGAAACTTTTGTCCGAAATGACCGAGGAGCTGAACGAGATCAATCAGGGCGGCGAGAGAATCCGCGACATCGTTAAGGGTTTGAAAACCTTCGTCCGCGGCAATGAGGATGCAGTGGAAAAGGCTGATTTAAACCAGATTGTTGAATCGGCCATTAATCTGACCATGCATGCCGTTAAAAACAAGGCCCGAGTCGAGAAGGACATGGCGGTCTATCTGCCGGCTTTAACCGTCAACGCGGGCAAGCTCCAGCAGGTCATCATCAATCTGCTCATCAACGCCGCCCAGGCCATCGACGGCAACCATCCGGCGGAGAATAAAATCCACCTCCGTACGGGCCGGCACAACGGAAACCTTTTCGTGGAAGTGACGGACACAGGCAAGGGCATCCCCGAAGCGGTTTTGCCCCGTATTTTCGATCCTTTTTTCACCACCAAAGCCGCCGGAGTGGGTCTGGGCCTTTCGGTTTGCAATGAAATCCTGAGGCACTATGAGGGCACCATACAGGTCAGCAGCCAGGCCGGGGTCGGAACGACCTTTGTCATTCAACTGCCCCTGGAAAACGGTTTCACCGCCAAAACAGCGGAACCGGATCTGCCGGTGGAGAAGAAAAGCATCCGGGTGCTGGTAGTGGATGACGAACCGGGCAACCTGGAAGTTTTGAGCCGGAGCCTGAGAAAACAATATGAAGTGCTGTCCGCCATGTCGGGAGTGGAAGCTATGACACTTCTGGAAAGAGAAGGAGGCAGGGTAGACGCCATCGTGAGCGACATCAATATGCCGGAGATGGATGGAATGGCCCTTTACAAGGCCATGGGAGAAAAGTTTCCCGGCTTGGAAAAAAAGGTGGTTTTTATCACCGGCGGAATCTTCGCCGGGGATGTCACCGGGTTTCTGAAAACGGTCTCCAATGTCTGTATCGAGAAACCTTTCAACCAGAAGGATCTGCGCGAGGCGGTTGCCCGCTGCGCCGAATTGGAAAAAATGGAGTATTTGTGAGCCGGAGTTGTTTCAAGCGGGGATGCACCCGGGCTTGACCCGGTATCAGAAATAAAGGGAGAGACTCATGAAATTCTCAGATTGTTCCATTATGTTCGCCGAAGATAATTTGATGATTCAAAAAATTTATCAAAAGAATTTTATCCGGGAAGGCTGCCAGGTGGTTTTGGCCGAACACGGCCCCAGGGTTCTGGCCGAATTGCGGGAACAGAAGGTAGATCTTCTGGTGACCGATCTGGAAATGCCGGGCATGAATACCTACGAGCTTTTGGACATCCTGAAAAATGACTATCCTGGATTGCCGGTGATCGTGGTGTCGGGACACTACATGAACATGAAAGAGGATTTCACCGACAAAGGTTTCGCGATCGAGGCTTTTGTGAACAAGCCGGTCGCGGTTTCTGAACTAAAGGAAAAAATCATTAAGATTCTCAAGATCGAAAACAATTAACCGAACGGGGATTTTCGAAAGCGACGGCCGCGGACACTCGATCGCGTCCCGGGCAGATAAAAGATAAAGGAGTCTAGAAATGACAGCGCTCAAGACCATCACCGTAAAAGATTGGGAAACCCAGGTTTTGTCCGGTGAGAAACCGGTTCTGGTCGACTTTCAAACGCCATGGTGCTCCGCGGTTGAGCTCCAGCAGAAGGCTTTCCTGCAGATGGCCCAGGAGGCCGGGGACAGGGTCAAACTCTTTCAACTGGACGCGTCCCAGTTTCTGCCGATTGCCATGGCTTACCGGCTGATAGATTTTCCGGCGCTGGTGCTTTTTAGAAATGGAAAAATTATCAAAGCCTTTATGGGTTCGGACCGGGTAAAGGAAATGAAGAAGGTTCTTGAGACTTATTTTATCCAGACGGCCGATCATTTTTAAAATACCCGGTTGAGTCCTGAAAAAAGCCTTTGGCCCGCGGGATGTATAAACCATCTCCTTCCAATCCCATTTACGAAACCTTTTTTGATAAGGGACTCGGGTTTTCGCCGCCTCCCGGATAAATTTTTTGTAGTTAATCTGTCTCATTTGGATTTTTTTGGAATATAAATCCATCAATTTGAACGATTTATGTCCTAAAACTCAGTTGGTCGTCTATTACCACGACAATTCGGCATAAAAGGTATCTACTAAAGAGGTAGGCATTTTTGTGCGCCTGTCCTGCCAGCACAGCGACTTCTTTTTTTGACGACCACTCACCATTACCAGAATCATTTACTTTCAAGGTTTTTCCCGCTCGGAGTTTGTGATGAATAACCACGTTGAGTCAACCGCCGTCCGCTTAAAAGATACCCGGGAAATGTCGTCTCTGGACGCGGCTCAGGCGATTGAAAACATTAAGGATTACGCGATTCTAATGCTGGACCCCACAGGGAAAGTCCTCACCTGGAACGAGGGAGCAAAGCGCATCAAGGGCTATAAGGCTTCTGAAATTGTCGGAAAAAACATATCGGTATTTTATACCGCTGAGGATCAGGCCAGGCATCATCCGGAAGAGATATTGAAAAGAACCGCCAAGGCAGGCCGGCTTGAGGATGAGGGCTGGCGGGTCAGAAAAAACGGTTCCCGCTTTTGGGCCGATGTGATCATTACGGCTTTGAAGAATAAAAACGGGAAATTGAGGGGGTACATCAAGGTAACCCGGGATGTAACGGAAATCAAAAAGGCCCAAAAGGATCTTCAGGAAAAAACAAAACTTCTAGATATGGTTATGAAAAACATGAATGAAGGAGTGGTGGTAACGGATGAAGAAGGCCAAATTCTTATTTTTAATCCGGCAGCGGAAAAAATATCCGGCGGTTCGGTCGAAAAAGTCAAAGCGGGTCTTCGGCTGAAACATATTGGAGTTTTCCTGCCGGACGGAGTGACCCCTTTTCCCGAGAGCGACAATCCGCGCAGGAAGGCCGTCGAGGGCGAGGAAACGAATAATGTCGAGATGCTGGTCAAAAACGAGAAGCATCCGGACGGTCTTTCGCTTTTCGCTTCCGGCAGGCCCCTGCAGGACGAAAAGGGAAACAACCGGGGGGGCGTGGTCATCCTCAGGGATATGACGGAGATCAAAAAAGCCCAAAAGAAACTTCAGGAAAAAACAGAACTTTTGAACTCCATTTTAAAAAATATGAACGATGGCGTGGTGGCCGCGGATGAAAAGGGCGAATTCATTATTTTTAATCCGGCGGCCGAAAAAATATCCGGCCGGTCGCCGGACGGCGCCAAGCAGGGCCGATGGACGGAACAATTCGGCATCTTCCTGCCGGATCAAACCACCGCTTTTCCGGACAACGATAATCCTCTGGCAAAAGCCATCGCGGGCGTCGAAACCAACAACGTCGAAATGTTTTTGAAAAATCCGGGCCATCCGGCCGGCATTTTGGTCTCCGCTTCGGGCAGACCGTTGCTGGACGAAACGGGGAATAACCGCGGGGGAGTTGCGATTTTTCGGGATGTCACGGAAATGAAAAAAAACCAGAAGGAATTACAGGAAAAAACAGAGCTTTTGAATTCCGTTTTGAAAAACATAAAAGACGGCGTCGTGGCGATGGATGAAAATGGCCAATATTTTCTTTTTAATCCCGCCTCTGAAAAAATGCTGGGAAAGATGCCGAAAGGCATCCAGCGGGGCAATATTATGAAAAGCTTCGGCGTTTTCCGTTCAGATGGCGTCACCCCTTTTCCTGAAAACGAGAGTGTGCTGGCGAAGGCCATTCAAGGCGCGGCTACCAATGATGTGGAAATGTTTGTGCGAAATCCCAGCCATCCGCAAGGCATTTTGCTCAACGTATCGGGAAGACCCCTGCTGGATGAAAAGGGCGGCAATCAGGGGGCCATGGCGATCTTTCGGGACGTGACGGAGATCAAAAAGATCCAAAGGGAACTCCAGGAAAAAACCGAAGCGGTCGACGAGATCAAAGATTATGCCATCTTCATGCTGGATCCAGCCGGAAATGTTCTGACCTGGAATGAGGGCGCGGAACGCCTCAATGGTTATAGCGCGGCCGAGATCATCGGCAAACCCATGTCGACTTTTTATACGCCTGAGGACAACACCAAAGGCCACCCGCGCGAACTGCTAAGAATGGCCACGGCCGAAGGCCGCGTGGAGGACGAGGGCTGGCGCGTCCGCAAAGATGGCTCCCTGTTTTTGGATAACGTGGTCATCACCGCCTTGAAAGGTGAAAAAGGGGAACTCAGGGGTTTCATTAAAGTCACCCGTGATGTAACGGAAATCAAGAAAGCCCAGGAGGAACTCCGGAAGAAAACCGAATTGTTGAATTTGGTTTTGAAAAATATCAATGAGGGGGTTGTTGCTGCGGATGAAAAAGGCCAATTTCTAGTTTTTAATCCCGCCGCCGAAAAGATATCCGGACGGGTGGGTGAAGGCGCCCGCCATGGCGAATGGACGAAACAATTCGGCATTTTTCTGCCGGATGGAGTTACCCTTTTTCCAGAAGGTGATAATCCGCTGGCGAAAGCCATTCAGGGCGCGGAAACCAATAATGTTGAAATGTATTTGAGAAATGCCAATCATCCGGACGGCGTTTTGGTCGCCGCTTCGGGCAGGCCCCTTCTGGATGAAAAGGGAACCAACCTTGGCGGTGTCGCCATCTTTCGGGATATCACCGAACAAAAACGCCAGGAAAACGTGAAAATTTATACCAAGGCTCTGGAAGCGAGCAACCGCGATCTTCAGGACTTCATTTTTGTGGCGTCACACGATTTGCAGGAACCTTTACGAAAAATTGAATCCTTCGGTAATTTTCTGAAGGAAGAAGCCGGACCGGTATTGAATCCCACCACCGCGGGCTATCTTTCGCGCATCCAGAACGCGGCCTCCCGAATGAGCGTATTAATTGACGACCTGTTGCAATTGACCAGGGTTACCACCAAAGCCAAGCCTTTTGAGCTGGTGGACCTCTCGGAAATTATTAAAGAGGTCAGGGTCGACCTGGAGACCCGGCTGTTTGAAACCGGCGGCAAAATAAAATTGGGTGAACTGCCGAAATTGGAAACGGACCCGACGCAAATGCGCCAGCTTTTTCAAAACCTGATTTCCAACGCGCTCAAATATCACAAACCGGACGTCCCTCCTGTGGTGAAAGTAGAGGGTGATATCGATACTCCAGCTGGTCTGTGCCGTATTCGGGTTATCGACAACGGCATTGGGTTTGATCAGAAGTACGCGGCTAAAATTTTCAATATTTTTCAGAGGCTTCACGATAAAGAGGAATATGAAGGGACAGGCATCGGTTTGGCCATCTGTAAAAAAGTAGTGGAGCGTCACGGCGGAACGATCACCGCCCGGTCAAAACCGGGAGAAGGCGCTTTGTTTGAGATAACGCTGCCGATCCGTCAATTGAAATGAGGAAAAGAGAATGACTGAAAAAAGAAAAATAGCGCCCATTTTAATGGCCGAGGATGACCTGGATGACCGCTTGCTGGCCCGAAGGGCTTTGAACGAAAACTATGTGGCCAATCCCCTGATAACGGTCAACAACGGTGAGGAACTTTTGGAATATCTTCACCAAAAAGGAAAGTTTTCAGACCCGGCCACATCGCCCAAACCCTGTTTCATTCTTTTAGACCTGAATATGCCGAAAATGGACGGCAGGGAAGCCCTAAAAATCATCAAAGAGGACGAAAATCTCAAAACAATCCCGGTCGTGGTTATGACGACCTCCAAAGCGGAAGAGGACATTTTCGAAAGTTATAACGAGGGCGCGAATTCTTTTATTACC
>Ga0302280_1003543_pt1 | contig 11195 bp, 14 predicted proteins | sample III_Fen_E1_1_FD_198771 | JGI IMG/M metagenome (GOLD analysis project Ga0302280, IMG submission 198771) | Peat permafrost microbial communities from Stordalen Mire near Abisko, Sweden - III_Fen_E1_1 | ecosystem: Environmental > Terrestrial > Soil > Wetlands > Permafrost | place: Sweden: Abisko...
TCCCCCTGAAGTAATTCCAGTAAGAAAATTTTTTGATGTAGCAGTAGTTGGTATAACTGCATTGCTATTGGCTGTCTGGGGTATTGTAAATAATTTACTGTTACTATTTATTTGTCCAGATAAACTAGTTAAATTAACAGATACAAATGTAGGAGTAGAACTAGTTCCTATAGGTTGTGCAGTATTTAGGGCAATTCCTCCTGCAGAATTTGTTACTGTTACACCAGTAGTAGGTGAGGTTGCTGTAATATTAGAATTCACCCATTTTCCTGTAGTAGCATTCCAAATCAATAACTGCCCATTTGCTAATCCAGCTTCAGTAACATCATTCATATTTGAAATTCCCAGGGAAACCGCACCAGTTTGACCATTTACACTGGATACGTTTGATGCGGAAATAAACCAATTACTTGATGTTTGTCCTGGTGTAGTAACCAATGCGGTGATAGTATTTCCCGGAACTACTGGCATTCCGCCTAGAGTACCAGCTACAGTGATAAGCCAATAATTTCCTGCCTCTATTGTTCCACCACCACCAGAACCTCCGGTCGAAGGAAATAAATTTGTTGATGCGTTGTATCCTCCTCTAAAACTTGAACCACCTGTAATTGCGTTGTTAACATATGTTTGTACTGCCAATGCAGTAGGAACCTGATAATTTGATGCCGACGAAAATGTCGCATCTGCTGATATATCAACTCCACTGTCAATTGCCTGCCCTGTAACTGAGTCTATCAAAATATTGCCATTCACTGGGGAAGATACAAGATTTTGCTTATTATTAAATGTATTCCAATCAGTACTTCCCAGGTATCCAGATGTTGATGTATTTGCTTGAGACACTTGTATAGTTGTATTATTTAGTAGAGATTGTGATCCAGTGATAGTTAAAATGGAAGAAACATTTTCACTTAATGTACCTGTTGGATTATCAGATACATTAGCAAGAACTGCACTATTGTTTCCTTTCCAGGTATGTGCCCCTGCTTCCGCAAGTTTTGGATTACTTACTACCCCGGCTTGTATAGTTGTAGATCCAGTATTTGTAATATTGACATCTCCATTCATTGCTACTGGTATCGCTGTGTTTGAAGCATTTCCTACTAAGATATTACCATTTGGTAGTGAATTTGTTGCCAGAGTTCCTGACGTAGGTAAGGTCACTGAGGTGGGTCCTGTCATAGTCAGTGTTGAGGTATAGGCACCTGAGGTAGTCAGAGATCCCCCTAAGGTTAGTGTGCTACTTGCATTATTTACTCCAGTCCCACCTCTAGTAGGGGCTAATGTTCCAGCCCATCCTGCTGTAATGGAAGTTGCTTGTATCAGGGCGGTACTTGGTGATCCCCCCAATGTCAACGTGATATTAGTATCATTTACCTCAGTTAAGGGAGCACCAGTAGGTATTTGTGAGGTTGTTGCTAGGGTTCCTGACGTAGGTAAGGTTACTGTGGTGGGTCCTGTCATTGTTAGTGTAGATGTGTAGGGACCTGAGGTAGTCAGAGACCCCCCTAAGGTTAGTGTATTACTTGCATTATTTACACCAGTCCCACCTCTAGTAGGGGCTAATGTTCCCGCCCATCCTGCTGTAATGGAAGTTGGTTGTAACAGGGAAGTACTAGGAGATCCCCCCAGTGTCAACGTGATATTAGTATCATTTACCTCTGTTAAGGCAGCACCAGTAGGTATTTGTGAGGTTGTTGCTAGGGTTCCTGACGTAGGTAAGGTTACTGAGGTGGGACCAGTCATTGTCAGTGTAGATGTGTAAGGACCTGAGGTAGTGAGAGATCCTCCTAAGGTTAGGGTACTACTTGCGTTATTTACGCCAGTCCCACCTCTAGTAGGAGCCAGTGTTCCAGCCCATCCTGCTGTAATGGAAGTTGCTTGGAATAGGGCAGTACTTGGTGATCCCCCTAAGGTCAAAGTAATGTTAGTATCATTTACCTCAGTTAAGGGAGCACCAATCACTGAGGCAAATTGCCACGTGGCTGTAGTTGGTGATGTAGCAGTAAGAACTTGACCGGTAGAAGGAGGAGAAGCTATATTAACAACTACAGGCGAACTAGTAGTGCCTAAAGAATCTGATAATTGTGCTCTATTGACGTATAAATTTGGAACTAATGTGGTACTGGAAACCACCAAAGGAGCCACTCCAGTTGGAATAACAGAAACTAGTGATGATGCGGTGACTATTCCTCCCGTTATAGTACTTCCAGCTCCATCTGAAAATTCTGGGGCAGTCAATATGTTAGAATCCCAAGTTAACAGAGCCGAACCAGCAAAGGAACCACCAGAATTATATTGAACTTGTGTATTTAAACCACCGGGAGTACCGCCACCCCCACCCATAGCCCATTCTACATTATAATCAGTGTCATCGATCTTAGTCAAAACCTGCCCAGTTGTCCCACCGGGAGGGAGACCTTGTGTAGTAATTTGGACATCTACATATGATTTATTTGCGGCATCAGAGGAACTGATGGGAGCTCCAACATTTACAATATTTTTTCCATGAATATTGATTATTCCTGTTGAAATACTTGAAAAATTAGCATCACCCTGGATCAAAGGCCCACCTGGCACTGACAGAAAACTCATTTATTTAGTACTTTTATAATAAAATTGCGGCAAGTCATCAATTAAAGTATTTGTTTCTTTAAATGGATATTGTATAGACAAATGGGTAAATACAAAAAGTCGAGGAGTTTATAATCAAACATGCCCAATTTGTAGAACACAATTATTTGTAAATATTGAAGATATACAATATTGTGAAAGATACCCTGAAGCTATAATGCCTAGAATATTAGAATTTGGGTCACGACGTAGAAAGTCACGACGTAGAAAGTCACGACGTAAAAAATCCCAGCATAAGAAGCGTTCCAAAAAGCGTTCCAAAAAGCGTTCCAAATAATAACTTTCATCCATTAAACATCACCCTGGATCAGAGGCCCACCTGGCACTGACAGAAAACTCATTTATTAATAGATGAACGCATTAATGTTCCGAAGATCATAAATCATAATACATAATAAATCACACATGGGTACAACTAAGGACGTGGAAAATGAAAGGATTTAAACAAACTTAAAAATTGTTTAAACCAGGACTTTTTTGGTTCCTTAATGGGTTCAGGCTCAGGTTCCTTGATAGGTTCAACAGGTTCCTTGATGGGTTCAGGTTTCGTTACAGGTTTAGGTTTCTTTACTGGTTCTTTCTTTATTATAAACCAAATAGTATTTCCATTAAAAGTCTCAAATTCATAGTCTGGATTTATTGCCAAAATATCCCTTACAATTTTTGCTACCAAAGGATCTTGCTTATCTAAAGCATTTAGAGAATACGCATAATTACCGTCTGATAAATGAAAAGAAAAACTTATATTTGGGCTACGATCTTCTGCATATTTTAATACGGCTTTGTTAAACTCGTCAAAGTACATTTGTGGAGAAATTTCAAGATTTTTCATGATTTTTGCATTTCTTAATTCTTGTTTTTTGGCCATCACCTCCTTTTTATTCAAGGCATTTTTAATCACCACCGCATCAGGAATGTTAATTATTGGTTGAGGTGGTTCGTTGTCTGTCAACATTTTCTTATAAAGGGGAATATTCTAATCATTTTGCAAAATTGTACCCTAGGGTAATTTTTTTTTATTTTCTTACTATCTAGTAAATGTCAGTCTTTATTCCACAAGGCCCTCTGATTCCAAGCTCTGTAAAATTCTCCAGTGGAGAATTCACAAAAGATCTTAAAGTAGATGGCAATCTCTATGCAAACCTAGCTTCACGTAGTTATTTTACTACGGCACCAACTAGTTATACAGTACCTTCAGTTATTCAACCATTAGATATCTTAAATGGAATCATAAGTGCCCAAGGAGAAATAATACTTACTTTCCCCACAGCTACGGATCTTATTGCCGCTATACCTGGAGTATATATTGGCCAAACATTTGATTTTTTCGTGGCTAATACTGGAGCAGATACTGTATGGTTTGCCCCTGGAACTGGATGCACAATAAATAATTCAAGTTATTTAAGTGACGATGGATCTAGTATGAACGTTCCACTGAAAATCAGAATAAATACACTAACTACTTACATAGTGTACTAAGCGTTTTTCGGATTAAAATATTTTATTTGAGGTGTTGTGACCGAGTGGTAAGGTTTTATGCATCAGGTGTAGGTTCATTAGCCGGCCTGCACACACGAGCATAGGTGGCTTTGCCCATGGGGGTTCGACTCCCCTACACCTCTTTCTACATTCTACATTCTACATTCTACATTCTACTCGGCAATGGATCATTTGTCCAGCCGCAAGTTATGTCAATACCAAATCTGTCACGTAGTTCATAACTAGCGTCTAGGTATTTTGTGAACTCATTGTAAAATTGAACTACCCAAGTATCGTGACCCCCTTTATGATTCATTATTCCAGTAACCATTCCCACAACGCCATGCTTTGCGAGAATCATGGGAATAAGAATACGGGCCTCTGGGTGATTGAGGGTCTTCATTCTATATAAGAATTAATAGTTTCTTTAAGCTTAAAAATTTTAAGTTAAAAGAAAGTAAAGATTAATTAGGTTTAAACCAAGTCCCCAAGCTAAATGACATGATAATGCACATAGCAGAAATGCTCCCACTCACAAGCATCCACGGGTGTTTGATTTGTCCTCGCCATAACGTAATGCATATTAGTAGAGTAATATTGCTAATTGCAGCATAGGGATACACATTGGCCAATAGTGTAGCGTGCCAGATATCTTTTTTGACAAGTCTTCCAAGGATGTACCCGGATTGAAAGGTTCCACACGATAAGAGAATAAGCGACGTGCCAAAGATAATCTTGTCCATGTCGTTAGTTACGCCAGTGGTCGTTATTAATTTTAATTTCCCAGGGACTAAGCCTATAAATTTTTTCTTCTTCTGTGTGACTTTCTTCGGCGTGACTTTGATTTTCTTCTTCTACGCGATTTTGATTTTCTTCTTCTACGCGATTTTGATTTTCTTGGGGATTTCTTCCTAGATCCAAAATTGAAGGTTCTACATATTGGACACTTTAAACTTTCTTTGTATAATTTCACTTGTAAATCAACAATGTTATCAATATATTGATAATTGGTTCGATTAGCTATTTCCTGGTCTATTTTCTGGTCAATTTCTTGTTTAAGATCCTTAATTTGCTGTGTTTCGCTGGTTTTTTTATATTCTTCCAGACATTTCACATGAAATAAATTTTTGCAAGTTTCATGCATTAAAATTTTGTTTTTATCTGCTACATACGAATACATATCATCACAATTAATATCCTCAAAACATATAGAACAATGAAAGTGCTCATGCAATGATTCGTATGATTGTTTGAATTTTTCACATTCTGAGTTAAATAAGGTACGATATAAAGGAGAATGAAAAAATCTTATTTTATCGATGCCCCTTGCAGCACTTTCGACGATACTATTAATCTCAAAAGGAAGTGCTCCATGTCTATAATAAGCCACCGGCAATCCAATAATAGAACCATTTTTTTTTAGAAAACAAGCTGGATGCATGATTAATGGCTCAGAATATACATTAAATCCTACTATATTGGTCTGTAAATTTATCTCATTTTTACATATAATACATTTATTTACATAATGGCGATAGTAACGCCATTCTTTATTCAATTTGCCTATATATAGATCTATAGGAAGAAGTTTCGGAGTATCTGTAACTTTCCAAGTATAAGGTACGTAATCATATTTATATTGTTCTTTTAAAGAAGGATTACTGAGCATAGAGTATTGTTTTTCTTTAGGAACTGGTGCGCGATAATGTAAAAAAGGTTTATTATAAAAAAATGGACAATTTTGCTTAGTCCATTCGGTATCATCTCTTATGACAGCAAGATACTCTAACAGTTTTTCTACAGATAATATTTTTTTAAGATTATCAATACTTATATCTTCATCTGTCAAATCCTGAAAAGGATTCATTTATTTACACAAATAATTATAAATTGCTTCTTATTTGACTTTTTCCATCCACGCGTTGTCTTACTTGAAGAAATTTTTCTTTCACGGCATTCAATGTCATTATCTCGTCTTCACGAAAGTATAGTTCCATCCAACCTGAATTTGTATGGTATAAATGCACTAGACATCCTCCACTTTGAAAGATATGTATATGTTCTGGTAATAATTCAGCCATATTCATATATTTGACCCATGTCTTAATTTCTGGGAACATTATACTGATATGTAAATTACGTACTTGATATCTAGACATCTTAATTATTCTTGATTCAATTTCTAGACATTTCTAGGGGTTTATATTCTTCTGTTGCCAAGGTAGCCGTCCATATTTTTGGATATTCTTGCATGGGGTAATCTTGTATATCTTGTATGTCTTCCATCGGTATGGCTTGTGGAATTGAGCGTTCTTTGCGTTCTTTTTTCACTATTCTAGTTAGACGGGCATGTGCTTTTATTACATCTGGTTTCTGTGTATGAAAATCAAAAAATATTACTTTATCGTCTGTATGTCCTCTAGTTGTAATCTTAATACTATAATAAATTCCTGCGCAACAATCAAAATGTTCGCATATCACAATACTAACTATATTATTTACTTGAATGTCGATAGTTTTTCCCGGACTAACTAATACAAGCATCTTTGTGATTCACCTAGTTTTTTGCTAAGCCAAAATTTTTTTTACTTATCACATTGATTAGCTCTCTCCAGACTGATCAATTTCTTCTCTGTCTCAATAATAGTTTCATCCAAAATGAAAAGAGTCATATTATGAATACTCATGGTATACTCTATCAGGGCCATTTTTTCTAGAACTTGTAATTTAAGGGCTCGACTCTGGTTTAAGATTTCTTGTTCTCTTGAACAAGACGCCATAATTATATGAGGTATGAGGAAAAAGAAGATCCGCATTTTGATTTTCTATTCCTATTTTGATTTTCCTAGACAGGTTAGACGTTTTAAACTAATTAATTAACACAATGTCCACTCAAGAAGAAACGGTAAAAAGATTAGCTGATACAAAAACCATTGACGAACTTGTGACTATACGAGAATCTCTTAAGGCAAGTCTACTTATTGCTCCACCTGGAGAGTATTATGGCAGACTATTTGAAGGTGTCTTGAGAGTAAATTTGGCTATAGATCTAATTAAAAAACGCGAGAAACCCTAATTTTAGTGATAAAAGATTAGAAGATTAAAGCACATGATTTTTTATATTATTAACGTCTACGTCTACGTGATCTACGTTTGTGAGGGCTTCGGCCAAATCCTCTATTTTGTACTTGTTCTAGCAGTCTTTCTTTGCTTCTGTCCCCCAATTTTATCAATGTTTCGAAAAAACAATCTTTGTGCCAATATAAGCCCTCTCCATCTTCATTCCTTGGATAATTACCACCCCATTGATCTGCTTCCTCACCAGGTTTTAACCATCTGTCTATTTCATCGCCTAATCTATCAAAATCAGCACGTATCCATACGGAACATTCCCCATGTAAAATTGATTCTCCGCAATAATAGCATATATTACGATCATCATTATTGGGAAATATAAATAAAGAATCTTGATCCCCTGTTTCAGTAAGGGATAACATAAAGTCTAAACCATATACTGGTTCATTGACTAAAAAAATTCTGGCGATATCACAATTAGGATAATAAACCTTGCGAGTTCGTTCTCCGGTTGGCAAGTATCGCATTTCCCCACCTGCTGCTCTATCTGCCATTTACCTTACTTTCTTATAAGCAAGAATTAATTACGTGATCGACATTTGCTTCGACGTCTACGTGACCTGCGTTTACGCGATCTACGTCCAAAACGCTTTTTCCTCACTAGGTAGCTTGCTATTCGTTTTTGCAAATCCCTGGGCAGATGGCCCAAATGTTCAGTATCCTGTCTTACAGTGAGGGGCTTTTCATTCTCAAGTAGGGGTCTTGTGGAACGAACGTATGGAGCTTTAGCCATCACATTAAGTAACAAATCTTTTGTATATCCTTTGGTAGTTCTAACACAAGTACAATGGGTCAACCTAGGAAATTTTTCTCCACTGATATCACTAGGTACTATATATAATCCAGATCTTCGGCAAAATAACGTCCTCAATGTTGGTAAATTAGGTAGAGTCTTCAACGCAGTGCATTCAGTACAATCTAACCACTCAAGCATAGGTAAATCAGTCAAAGTACTCAGCGCCGTGCATCCAATACATTTCAGCATATCTAATTTCGGAAAATCAGACAAAGAAGTTAAAGCAGTACAATTCCCACACCCTAAATTCTCCAACATCGGTAAATTAGGTAGAGTACTCAAAGAAGTGCATCTATCACAACATAAATACAGAAGCTTAGGTACATTAGTTAAAGTACTCAAGGCAGTACACTTCCTACACTCTAAACTCTCCAATATCGGTAAATTAGATATAGCAGTCAAGGCGGTACATCCATCACAATCTAACCAATTAAGCATAGGTAAATTAGATATAGCAGTCAAGGCGGTACATCCATCACAATCTAACCAATTAAGCATAGGTAAATTAGTCAGACTAGTCAACATAATACACCCAGTACAATGTAGTTGATAAAATTCAACAAATGATTGTAATGCAGGTAGTTCTAAATTAGTCAAGAAGGTACATTTGTTACATTTTAAAGAAAGTAGGGGATAGTCGTTGTTAACAAATTTTGTTAGTATTTCATCCAGAACTTTTTCAAATTCATCCTGACTTATTTGTTTATTTGTGATGAATATGTCTATGCGCTTACGCTTACGTCCACCCCAATTTAAATAAATGTTTAATCTATAATTTTCTTCTACTATATGATTCATTTAATAATTACTAATAAATAAACAACAGATGTTCAAGGTAGCAACTCACGTAGTATCTTTTTCGGTGGGTTTTATCATCGGAGCTAAAATGCACGATACTGTAGACATAAGTGCAGGAAAAATCGAAATTTTCCAGGGAGAAATTGACAAGGTTAAGATCAAGATTAAAGACAAAGGGGATAGGTAATGATGGAGGGGATAGGTAATGATGGAGGGATATATAAAGCAGTGCAAGTAGCCTTCGGCAAAGCGGCTACGAGCCGAATACCCTTCTGCTCCAGTACCAAGTTTCCATTATTCCTCTGGAGCAGAAGGGTATTCGGCCCGGTAGCCGCTTGCTGAAAGCGTCAGGCACTGCTTTACCTAGCTTTGCATAGCTTTACCTAGCTTTGCATAGCCTCCCCCTCCAAATTTTTTTTTACCATAGTGCAAATTCCTAAATCTCAAAAAATGATACGACAACGCCACGGTGATGAACCGGAGAAATATGTCATTGCCAAAGCTACCTTTGCGCAAATAGCCGAAGAAAGTAAAAAACGTCAAATTGCTAAAGAAGCTCTGTACAAACGTGAACGCATACCCATCATAATCAAACAAATTGAGGATAATTTTTTCCGTAAATGCACTGAGATTGAAAGTTCTCCTAATATTCACCCTGGTTTTTCAATTATATTTCAGCCATCTACAGCAAAACATGGAGAATCTGTACTTCAACCTAGTGATCGCAATTACATGGATGAAATCAATAAATGGGCCGTAGAACATGGTTTTACTACTAAATTACATCAGCTACATCTCATGTTTAGTGATTCTGATCATCCTACTGGACCATGGGCAGTTGATTTTGAGTAAGGTTAATCACTTACCAATGTATCTAGTTCATTAAAAAAGATCTTGTCATAGTTTGTTTCTAGTTCCGTACATACTATACTAACCATATGATAATCATCATCTCGAAAATGATCAGAATGTTCTTCGAACTCAGAATATAATTCATCATAATTTTCTTTAACTTGTTTTTCCGTGAGCATTATGATTTTCAGGGCAAAATTAGTATAATTCCTTGCATTTTCGTAGTTATCATCTTCGTCTTCTAATGCATTTTTAAAATCCTCGAGGTCAAATTTAATTGCTGCCAAAAATGCAACTTTTGCACTTTCGGTAACACAATCTGGTCCAGAATCTGTATTATGTGTATCCCACGAAGTCATGACTACGTATACATAGGTTTTATCAGACATTGGTTTGAACGTTTTTTACTTTTTTCTTTTACTTTTACTTTTTCTCTTACGCTTATTTAGTTTTTTACATTAATCATCATCATCTTGCAATGGAAAACATTCTTTGGTACGGGATTTGGGATTTACCATCCCATTTTTGTAAGCATCATAAAGCATGAATTTTAATTCTTTTCGTGTGTCCTCATTGAATTGTTTTTTTCCTACTTCCTCGAGATATTCTACAAAGTCATTTTCATATTCTCGACGATTTTTCTTGGCCTTGACCCATTTATCCATGAGGCGGTTACTTTGGGTGATGATTTCGTCCAAAAATTTATCCTGATCTTTGGTGATCCATCCTTGTTCGGTAAATACTTTAGCCAGTTTAGTTTTAAGATTGGTGATACATAAACTATGATTTTCTGGCAATTCATCATTAAGATGCAGACGTTCTATAAATAAAGGAATCGATTTTCTTTGATTCCATGCATCTTCATAAATATCGTCCATATCATCAGGTAATTTAGGATCATTCCATGGTCTTAATTGAATAATGATATTTTGAGTTACATTATTAGTAATGTTTATAGTAGGTTTTTGGGCTAATAATCCTTCTAATTCTTTAATTTTTGCATCTTTCTTGGCGAGATCAGCTTTTAAATCTGTCTGCTTAACTTTACATGTCCTTAAGTGACGTTTTAAATTAGGTTGTGTGGAAAATTCTCTAAAGCAGTATTCACACATTATTTCCATCGGTATTTCTAGTATTTCTGCCTCACCTGGGCCACATTTATTTTTATTACCTATATGTGTTTTTACATGCTTTTTCCATTCACTTTGATATCCGCATAACGAACAAGCAAATTCCATTTATTAATTAATATTTCTTATTCTTAAGTAGGTTGCTAGTTATTTGCTAACTAATTGCTAGCAGATGCTAGCTATATTTTCGGTGATTTGTATAAGACCTGGTTTATTTTTTATTTTTTATATTTTGTGATCTTAATTCTTTATAATTGCTAGCTAAAAAAGAGGGGGGGGAATCTCAAAACCATTAGGTTCTAGTGAAATTATAGTGACGAATTTTCATTGGTCTAAATAGGTAATTCTGGCGGGCCTACCTAATATCTTAT
>Ga0302280_1003545_pt1 | contig 11191 bp, 9 predicted proteins | sample III_Fen_E1_1_FD_198771 | JGI IMG/M metagenome (GOLD analysis project Ga0302280, IMG submission 198771) | Peat permafrost microbial communities from Stordalen Mire near Abisko, Sweden - III_Fen_E1_1 | ecosystem: Environmental > Terrestrial > Soil > Wetlands > Permafrost | place: Sweden: Abisko...
GAAGTATTTGGTGAGGGGTGCAGTATTAGAGAGGCACTGCAGGCAGCTATTCATGAAACAAGTATTGCCTAGATTACGTAATCCCACCAAACCCTGTTTGCTTCCCTTTTATATTGTCATATCTATCTTCTTGTTCAGTTCTTCCATTTCGGCGTACTCGCACACTCGAAGATGAAATTTTTTGTCTTTCTCCTTGCATTCTTGTGTACAGTAGGCTACCTTCTCACAGGGACAGGGAAACTTTAGATCTGTGATGTCAAAGCATCCTTCGCATTTCTTCTCGTTATCCGATTGCAAAAACCAGCGACGATTCTTGTCCTTGACCTCGACAACAAAGAAATCGCCCTCTTCCATCTGCAGATCTTCAATACGTGCGTCTTCTTGCAGTTTCTTGCCGAAACCCTTGATGCGATATTAATTAGTGGCCCTATCTGCAGCTGCCTTCAGATACTGGAAAAGGGTATCAAGATTCTCCTTCTTGTCGACTCGCCATAATCGTTGATGGTAGGATAGTTCATGCTCCTCGAGAGCAGCTATCCTATCTGACAAGTCGCTAACTGTCGCATTTTCACTCTCCTCCACATTTTTCAAGTGGAAGTCTGTGCGACGTTTGTTCTTCATATCAATCTGTTTCAGATCGCTGTTGGTGATACAGACATATTGATATGTGTTCAGGTATATGGGAATTCGCTTTTCGTGACCGATCTTTATTGCTGTACGCTTCAACTCCTCTCCCTGAAATTCTTGGAAAATAGAGTAGGTGTCTTGACTCACCAACTAAAAATCTTACTTCTCTTTTAGGTCAGCTCTCATGCGGCGAGTGATTGGATCGATGAGGTCAGAGTTAATGGGAATAGGGCACCGGCGTGAAACCTAATGACTCATGCAAAAGTCTCTCCAATTTTCTAAAAATTTGGTTGACACGATGAAATATGTTTTCTCTTCGCTTGAGTTAAACTCTCTTTGATCTAGCTAAAACTGCCTCTCGAAGGTTGCAAGGCTAGAATGATACTGATTAGCCTGTTGAGGGGTAACCATTCTGAGTGGGGGGCTATCATTGTTGACGGTCTCTTCGTTGTCCATACTCAGTTTGAAAATGTATAAAAGATATATGGATGACCAGTATTCAATAATTCTAGATATCTAAGCTTAATAAGAAAATGATATAAAATATCCATTTAAGCAATAATTATTTCAAGATAGACTTCGGCTATTTGATTAAATAAAATTATTAGGGCTTGCGACTGCTAAGATAATATATCTCCATCGAGGTTATAAATATATGATAAGGAGGTTAGTATTGGTCTGCCTCGTACTCACGCTCATCGTGGCGGAGAAGGATTATACCAGTGTAGTCAAACAGTTCCAGTCTGTCATGAAATCTGTGCTCTATAAGCACAGCGCCTACGATAGACTCGCCTACATCTCCGATACCTATGGACCGAGAATGTGGGGCTCCAAGACCTTGGAAACAGTTATAACGGAAATGGCTCAAATGGCTGAGAAAGAGGGCTTCGACAATGTCCACTTGGAACCAGTAAGAAACTTCACCAAGTGGATCAGGGGCAAGGAAGAGCTTATCCTTCATTCACCTCGTCCAACTCCTCAAAAGCTGGACCTTATTGGTCTCGGAAAATCTGTCAGTGGGTAATTTCATTTTGATGCAGTCACGTCAAGGCTAATGCGATAGTGTTTAAAAGTTTCGATGAACTGGAAAGCAGAAAAAATGAAATTAGTGGAAAGATAGTGGTTTATAATCAGGCTTGGACCACTTATGGAGATGCAGTACAGTACAGGGCTAACGGTGCAGACAGAGCAGCAAAATATGGAGCTGTTGCAGCTTTGGTGAGATCAGTAGCTTCATCCTCCATCTCATCTGTGCATACTGGCATTCAGTACAGCACAGCAATTCCCATTGCAGCTATTACAGTGGAAGATGCCGAGATGTTGCAGCGCATGCAAGATAGAGGACAAACTATAACCCTCGAACTGACAATGGAAAACCAATTAGTCCCCAATACAAACTCAAACAATTTAATCTTCGAAATTAAAGGATCGTAGAAGCCAGATGAAATTTTGCTGATGGGAGGGCACATTGATTCCTGGGACACTGGATCACAAACCGGTGCTAATGATGATGGAGGAGGCTTTATCACATGCTTTGATGCAATGAGACTAATCCTAAAAAACACAGTCAGACCTAAAAGAACTATCCGCTTCATTGCCTGGAGCGGGGAGGAATGGGGAGATCCCAACAATGGTAACAAGGCCTATCTCGCAGCACACATTAATGAGTTGGATAAACACATCGTGGCTTTCGAAGATGACCTCGGCAGCACCAAACTTTTAGGGTTTGGATATTCAGGAGAACCAAGTGGAAAGGCTGTTGTGAAGATGATTGCTGATACCTATCTGTCTTTGATAAACGCAACTTTAGTGACTGACAATGGATAGGCTGTCGACACTGGACCACTACGAGAGAAGGGCGTTCCAACTATGGCCAACATGGTCCAGGACAACGATAGTCACGATTTCTACTTTTCTTATCATCACTCAGCCGGGGACTCAATGACAATGATGAACGCTGATGATCTGGACTCCAATGTACTCGGAGTAGCAGTGATGTTCTACATCTTGGCGGACCTCTAAAATACAATTCCTCGTGCAACAACTCCTGCAGTGAATCTGCGTGTGAACTGATCGATCATGCTTTACATCTTAATCATCATGCTAATTTATTGACTGTTGCTATAAATATTGAAAATCAGTAAGGAGATTAAATTTAGTATCAATTCTTATCAAATATGCAAGATTAATTATAGGAGTGGAAATAATAACATTTCTAGAATGAAAATAAAATAGTAATTGAAATGCTTCCCAAGAAACAAGAAAATAATGGGAAATCAGTATTGGAAAGACGACTTCAAACGCAATAGAGAAGGCTTAGGACCTTTCCAGAAGGCACTTGAGGCAGTCTCTGGCCGCATATTTGAAATTTAGACTCGACTGCTCAAGCCCAGCTGCGATGGCTACTCTTTGTTTGCACCTCTAAGGCCCCACCCCTCTGTTCTCCCTGGCCGAAACTGTCTTTGATCTTTTCTTTCCTTTTATCCGAACTGGCTGACTGTCTTTGAGTAATCTTCTTCCCTTTCCCTCCATTTATCTCCCCTTTCTGCAACGATCTGCTGGGCAAATATAGGTGTCTATTGAAGAACTCTATCTTTTTTGCTGCCAATACACTTCCTAAATTGCTGCGAGACGGTCTTTTCGAATTCATATAATTGATCGACGATATTGTCAATTTCTCTCTTCAGTTCGGATATGTTACGACTAAAGGTAGCCACTCTGTTATTTATCACTGTTTCCTTCGAATCGATGACTTTGAGTTTATCTCTTCCCGGTGAGCGATTGCTGCTTACGTCATCTCGCACACTTGTTAGGAGGAAGATGTATTCCTCCAGCATTTTGTTCTATTCAAGATACGACTCCATTGTCTATTCGCTAAAAAACACTCGTTGCACAACTTATTAGATTAAACCCTACAAGTGGGTTTGCTATCGGCGGATGAGTTCGATCAATAGTGGGGAGTCCACTTGCTAGTTAATTAGCCATTCCTGTATGGGGTTATCTCCTCCCTTCTGGAGAAGAGAGAGAATCTGTTCCTTGGTGCTGAGGTAGGCGGACACTCTTTAGATTTTAGTATTCAGAAGTTATAGTTTGGGCGAGGTACGAAGATGCTCGAGGTTAATAAGCAGTTATTCTACGGCCGAGTGGCAGGTCTGAATTTGCTGCAGAATAGTGGAGGCTGCATTCTTGGTCAGTTCTGTCTCGATGAATTCGTCAATAAGGCTCATAGTTTAAACTATAATCGAAGTAACTGCGATTGTCCGAACGGAATGCAAAATTGTTCAAAATATTCGTTAGACAATATGAGTCCAATTATCATAAAAATCATAAATAGTCTCTTCCTTTGCATCATATTCAAAAATGATTTAAATCCATACCCCTTTAACCCCATTACCATTCTTGATAGCATAGAGGAAGGGAGGTCTCCAAACATTGTAATCCATTATCACCCATTATCACAGTCATTAAGTTATCCAAACTACTTGCTGTATATCCATATTTCATGATATATAATATATTCTGGCATCTTTTCAGTTAATACTTATTTTTCGTGAGATTTTCTTTTATATATATTTGTTGAAATGCAGAAAATCGAGCAGAAGTTTGTTGCTCAGGCCGTACGCGAAACTCTATCCGGCTTTTTTGGCAAAGCCTTTGGAATCAAAGCAGACGTGTTGCTACAGCATGGTCCTAAAAACGAGTTCGAATATGTGTCGCCCTCAGCCATGAAAGAATTCAACGTTAATCGCAACAAAAAGGAAGGAACCAGCTTTGGATGCAAAACAGTGGCAGAGTTCGCTCAGCGCGTTGCTCAGAGTTACTATGAGAACGACTACATAGGATCTATTAAGGCAAACGATAAAGGCTTTCTCCAGATAAGAGTCAAGGACTCCTTTGTCGAGGAACGTGTTAACAGTTTAGTACAAGATCTCACCTATCCTGAAATCAAGAAGCAAAAGGTAATCGTGGACTTCTCTTCGCCTAACATTGCCAAAGAAATGCATGTGGGTCATCTCCGCAGCACCATCATCGGTGAGTCTGTCTGCAGAATTCTTGAGTATATGGGAAATGAGGTGGTGAGAACGAATCACGTGGGAGATTGGGGCACTCAGTTCGGCATGCTTATCGCTTATATGCGTGAGGCCTACCCTGACTATGAAACATCATTTCCAGATATTAAAGATCTTGATGGATATTACAAAGAGGCTCGTGCTAAATTCGACTCTGATCCTGTCTTCAAGAAGCTGTCGCAGGAGACAGTAGTAAAACTGCAAGCTTATGATGAGAATTGCATCAAAGCTTGGAAAATGATTTGTGAGGTGTCGAGGGAGTACTTCCATCGTATCTATAAGAGACTCAACATCACTATTGATGAATATGGAGAGAGTTTCTACAATCCTCTTATCCCTAAGATCGTTGAGGAGCTCACAGGTCTCGGACTGATTCAATAAGACTCGACCACAACTAAAAAGGGGAAGAAGGAGTAAAAGAAAGAGTAAAAGAAAGTGGAAAAGAAGGTGGAAAAGAAGGTGGAAAAGAAAGAAGAAAAAATAGAAGAGGATTAAGATGTTTAAAAATTTGAAGACCTCCCTAATACTGATGGTCGCAAAGCCAAATGCATCTTCCTCGACAAATTTCAGATTCCTCTCATAGTTGTTAAATCAGATGGTGGATATAATTATGATAGCACTGACCTCGCTGCCATTAAATATCGTCTCCATACTGCCCATGCTGATAGGATCATCTATATCACTGATTCGGGACAACGCGAACATTTTGAAATGATCATTGCAGCTGCTCGCAAGGCGGGCTGGTTAACTACTCAACGTGCTGAACATATGGGATTCGGATGCATTCTGGGTGAAGATGGCAAGAAATTTAAAACCAGAGCTGGAAAATCAATCAAATTGTTAGATCTATTGAACGAGGCGAGAGATCAAGCTTTCAAACAACTCAAGAACAGAGAAAAGGGTGTAAAATAAGAGGGAGAGGTCGAATAGAAAGAGCGTGATCAAGTCTTTACCTCCCTCAAGCCTGAAGAGTACGAGGATGCAGCCTAAAAGTTGGGAATGGCATCGATTAAATACTACGATCTCAAGCAAAATCGTATTTCAGATTACATTTTTTCCTTTGAAAAGATGTTGGATCCCAAGGGAAACACTGCTGTTTATCTCATCTATGCCTACGTGAGAATGTGTTCCATTATCCGTAAGTCAGGATTAACTAGCGAGCAAATCACTTAACTATCCAAGAAGAAGCCCTATCGCATTACTCACCCCGATGAGCGTAACCTTGCCGCCATGCTTATCAAATTTTATGATATCCTTGAAGACTCAGTCAACGATTTGGCTCTAAACAAACTCACAGATTTCATCTATGACATCTGCGTGAAAGTGCAATAAAATTACAAGAAATACCGTATCGTCGGAGACGAAAATATGTAATCCAGAATCATCCTCTGCGAGGCCATCCGAAAAGTATTGAAATAGTCCTTTTACTTTGTAGGCATCATCCCCATCGACAAGATATGATATATATAATCAATATCATTATGTTATTATGGAAAACAATAGATCATTCAATTTAGTTCGGAGAGCTAGAAGAATTAGAAGAATATTCTGACGATGAGACCATGGAGAAGTCCAATTCCATATCCTTGTTATTTGGTTGAGAGAATTTGGCTGCTCCTCCTTATATTTTATGGGTGTTGTCGATCATACACTCTTCGGTGAGACTGACTATGTTGCCGTCCTTTTCATTGCTGACGATTGAACTTACATCTCGAATATCCACCATCTACAGATCTTAAATTACCTCTTATTAGAGATCTCCCTTACAAATCCGCCATAAAAGGTAACTCATGTCTGTAAGAATCCAGCCAACCACTACGAAGACTGAGGCGAGGATTATTGCCATGGCTGAGCCGAAAAACTGTTGATAAGTAAGCAGATAACTTTGAAACAGACTATCAGTGCAGGATGAGGCTGATGCAAACCAGTTATATGCTTTAGAGCAAAGACTATGAAAGATAGAAAGGGTGATGAGTGCACAGACTGAGAATAGTTGTACAAATAAAAATTTAAGGATCTATGTGGTTCTATTTCGAGGAAGACTACTTTGAGGGTTTATTTTTTTGATTTAATAGTTCTTCAGGAACAAGTAGCCGTGCTGATGTTTGGCTCGTAGATGGAGGTAAGCATCAATCCAATAGCAAATCACAAGAAATAAGGCAAGTGACAGTAGAGCGGTCATCAAAATTTAGGATGTATTGAACCAAGCTGTTATTGTGGTTAGACTCAGATATTAGGTGGTATAAATGAGATTGTATGTTCCACTACTTCTACAGGAGTAAGTCCAAGCAGGATATCTCACAAATCCAAGTAAATAGTGAAAGTGATCATCGGGAAGGGGATATGCAGGTAAAGTCTTGATAACATCATATACTTCTAAATGATGTGAAAGATACGAGGATTGGCTGCAAAAAATGATGGTTCTGTCTGCTAGTCAATGATAATAGTTCTGACATCCGAAGTATTACATTCCCATCTTAATGTATTTTCAAGGGCATAGTTGGAAGAGCGTCCTGGTGACACTGCATCTTGATTGAAATCTTAACAAAACTAATATTCAGCAATTCTAAACATAGCGATAGGGTAGTTACTCTACTGTGTAAACGAAAATCCAAGCTGAGGGATTGATTGATTGAGAGAGGAGTCATTTTTTATATCAGTGATGGGGCAGGGAATCACTGATATTAAATCTATCTCGTAGTCAGTACCTGAAGCACATTCTTTCTAGGAATAGTTGTTAACATTCATGATGTCCGCAAATAAAGAGTAGAAGGTATAGCCTTGGAGGCGTTGCACGCATAGCTGCGTGGATGGTTTCCAAAAAAGATAGGGGGAACTGGTATAGGCAGGAATTGATTTACAACCTTTTGAAAATTACTTTTGATTGCATCTTCCCTAAGTAGTTTATGGTATACTTGAAGCACTGCGGTGTAATCCCATATACCTATATTTACCTCACAGGAACAGCCTTCAATAGTACCTGACCAGTTATAAGCCGAATATCGTTCGTAGCCACTCGGGCAATTATATCCGCTGACCACTCTGAAGTCTACTATGATTTCTCCATAAATAATCAAGTACCTTCCTTCCACAGTTGCAGGTTTTATTGTGTCCGCTGATAACTGTTCGAAGAGGTAAGTGACGCTAGATTGATAGAACGTATCATGGCAAAGACAGCGATGACTAATGCCATTTTGGTGACGAGGTAGACTACACCGATGATAATCATAACGAAAAAGGCGCGTTTGGACTTGTCCTCGTCTTCAGGCTGGCTGTGATCGACTGTGGATTCGGTCTTTTATTATAACTTTACCATAATCTAATAAATAAGATCATTTTCATTATATTAGTCATCAATTCGTCATCAGCTTAATTTTAATAAGAACATTTTAAAGAGAAAAAATAAAATATAAATAGAGAAAGATCACATAAAGGAGAGTCAAAGGTTTGGATAGAAGGAAATACACGATAAAAGGCTTTAAATCCTAGGAAATGAAGTGAAGTCATAGAGATGCATAAAAATTAAAGAAGCACTCCTCTATCGTTATTTGATGGGAAAAGTTCCTTTTAGTGCTATTTATGCTGGATATTTTCTTGCCAATTCTTAAATGTTAAAATTTTTGTTTAAATTTTATTGAGTTTTATGATTATATTGCGATATAATTCACAACATTCAATAAAATTGATGCGGTAATTCAGTTGACTTTTAATTTCTATTCATCAAAGACAAAACATTCTTATTTTTGAATTTCAATGCATTTCAGGTGGTGAATTCACACAATTTGAGAAAATACAAAAGATGATGTTTGAATATTTGTTTGAGTATGACAGTTGGATCCAGAGACTATCAAACGGGCCTCGCACTTAAGAATATTTTAGTTTTGATTAGTCCCTTTCCTTAAAATATAGCGAACGACGAGACAACTTAACCTTTTTTTCAAAAGTATTCATGTTGATCAATGATTAGTCAAAGGATTAAGGTCAAACTCAAGGGTAACGCTATCACGACTTCCACCATACTATCCTCAAAAAATTAAATTCGTCAAGTATATTGTAAAAAAATAGGAAAATGGAAAGGGCATTCCCACTTATGAATTAATTATGAGCTCTTATAAATATTTGCAGCCCATTTCTTCATTACCATCGTAATACTACTAATAGGGTCATAAAATAATACTCCTATCCTTCTTTGACTCAAACCAAAATGAACATGAACATTCTCTTCGCAATTCTCGTTTGCCTTTTGGGACTCACCCAAGCTCTCAAGATCGTTGTACGGTTTATCTCAATAAGAATTTTGGTATCTATTATTTAAGTTAGATCTCAATCAGAGTAAGTCAATCATGATGAAGCCGTTTGAGTACTTAAGTGGCCACTTTAGAGTTGGTAAAAAATCCCTTATTCAGAAACATTTTGACTCAGTTAAGAGTAACTCTTAAATAAATTAGCGTCAATAAACTCTTAATTCAGATTTAGAGAGGACAACACGTAAAAATTGATTAAATCAGCGTAAAGATTAAGCAAATCAGTCGAAGAAGTAAAATAATTTTTATTTAGAGTAACTATTGAAAAAATCAGCCGAAGTATAGAATTATTGACTTAGTGTAATGATGAAAAAAGTTAGCTGGAGAAGTATAGGATTATTAATTTAGTGTAATCATTAAAAAAGTTAGCTGGAGAAGTATGGAATTATTGATTTAGTGTAATAATGGAAAGAGTTAGCTGGAGAAGTATGAGATTATTAATTTAGTGTAATCATTAAAAAAGTTAGCCGGAGAAGTACATAATTATTGATTTAGTGTAATAATTGAAAGAGTTAGCTGAAGAAGTATGAGATTATTAATTTAGTGTAATAATCAAAAAAGTTAGCTGGAGAAGTACATAATTATTGATTTAGTGTAATCATCAAAAAAGTTAGCTGGAGAAGTATGGGATTATTGATTTAGTGTAATCATGGAACGAGTTAGAAGGAGAAGTACATAATTATTGATTTAGTGTAATCATCAAAAAAGTTAGCTGGAGAAGTACATAATTATTGATTTAGTGTAATCATCAAAAAAGTTAGCCGGAGAAGTATGGGATTATTGATTTAGTGTAATCATGGAAAGAGTTAGCTGAAGAAGTATGGGATTATTGATTTAGTGTAATCATCAAAAAAGTTAGCCGGAGAAGTATGGAATTATTGATTTAGTGTAATCATGGAAAGAGTTAGCTGGAGAAGTATGAGATTATTGATTTAGTGTAATAATCAAAAAAGTTAGCTGGAGAGGTATGGAATTATTGATTTAGTGTAATCATGGAAAGAATCAGCAGCTGAAGTATAGAATTATTGATTGAGTGTAACCATGAATAAACTCAGAATCATCAGAAGTCAAAGTATAGGATTTTTGATTTAGTGTAATAATGGAGAAAGTTAGCCTCAGCAGAAGTAAAATATTATTGATTTAGAAAGTATAAATAGTATGATTCCAGTGTATCTTAAACATCACTTAGGAGTAACAAAGATAAAACGAAGTGTACGTCTTTTCTTAGAGAGTTGTTTGATAATTCTCACAAAATCCTAATCCCATCTTTGTCCTTTGATTTCTATACATCTATACTTGTCATTTAGACTTCTATCCATTAGATTAGTTTTAGTTTTTTGCTTCAAAAAAAGGAAGAACATCCATAAGTAACAGAAAGTAGTTTAGGTTAGATAATTGATCTCTCTCTCTAAGATGAAATCATTCTAAGTCATTATAACAATCTATCACGTTTGACATCAACTAACTTTAGTCTTTCTTTGATATTTTATATTTAATTCATCAGATATTTACAGATGGAATAGTCGATGGGAAGCGAAAAGTTTACCTTTGGAGAAGTCTAAGACACTGAGTATGTTCCCTTTGATGTCGTCAACACCGAGCTGACACTTCCCTACAATCCTTTCTTCTTCGATCTCCAGCTCAGTATCCTAAAATCTAAACCAAACTACGAGGAAGTAGCGACTATGTATCCCCTTTCTCGAAATAAAAAGACAGTCTTCTGTCGAAAGAAGAAAGTGCAGAAGGAATGGACTGACCCTGATTCAGTTCCAGTCTACCTAAGTGCCGAGATTGTGAGCGAAAAACATTTCAGTATCAATTAAAAGTACGTCTTACGAGACGAGGGAAGCAAACACGGCACATATTTTTGGGTAGACCGTCTCCACCCTCTCAAGATTTCGTTTAACTAAACCTTTCTGATTGGAAAGTAACCCCTTGTGATAACCAAAGTAACCCACCAACCCAAAACAATGGTGGAATTTACATACCTCGGCAAGATTACTCAAGTCCCTGACCAGAAACGACTTTTTCTCATTGGAAGTCATTATAAATGCGATTTGAGGATTCCCTCTCTCTATCAGTTTTAAATATGTATTAATCCAAGCAATCTTACTATCTTCACCTATCTTGATTAGGAGCAAGCCTCTCCCGAACACGGTCTATGGCTCAAATTACGCAGTAACCGCCCAG
>Ga0302280_1003552_pt1 | contig 11177 bp, 10 predicted proteins | sample III_Fen_E1_1_FD_198771 | JGI IMG/M metagenome (GOLD analysis project Ga0302280, IMG submission 198771) | Peat permafrost microbial communities from Stordalen Mire near Abisko, Sweden - III_Fen_E1_1 | ecosystem: Environmental > Terrestrial > Soil > Wetlands > Permafrost | place: Sweden: Abisko...
GCGTCCAACGAGTGCCTACCACCGAAGCCTCAGGCCGAATCCATACATCCGCCGTCACAGTTGCTATCCTGTTTGAACCAGAAGAAATTGATCTTGAGATAAATCCAAAAGATCTAAAGATTGATGTGTACCGTTCATCCGGTCCTGGTGGTCAAAGCGTTAATACAACAGATTCTGCCGTACGGATCACCCATTTACCAACCAATACAGTCGTTGTTTGCCAGGATGAACGTTCTCAGCTTAAAAATCGCGCCAAAGCCATGCGCATCTTACGGGCCCGTATTTTGGACCATATGCAGCAAGAAGCTTTCCAAAAAGAATCCGCCTTACGTAAGTCGCAAGTAGGATCCGGCGACCGCAGTGAAAAAATCCGCACCTACAATTTTCCCGATAGGCGTGTAACCGATCATCGCATCGGTTTTACCAGCCACCAGCTTGAAAGCATCTTAAACGGTGATATGGATGAGCTAACCAATGCGCTCATGGCCGCTGAAAAAGACCTCAAAGAAAAAGCTGAAGTTAAATAACAGTTCTTACTTGCATTGACAAGATTTTCCAGGGCATGTATATTAAAAAAATGGATTCTTGGAATCAGCAACCGGTTATTCTCGTCTATACCATAACTGATGGGTTGGGAGACTATTTAGTCATGGGGGATTTGATGCGTAAGGCGAAAGCCCTTTTGCCTATGGCTAAAACCCTCATGATCCATCGCGCTAATAATCACTCAAAACTATGGCCCGATGGTAATTTTCAAGAATCTTTTTTTAATATTTACTCTCCTTTAGATGTTTTACGTTTGATCAAAATTTTATCTTCCTATCATCGTCAACACTACATCATTTTTGGCATGCAAATGTCGCCAGGTTCTCTTCAAGGTTTTTTGATGTACTCTTGGATGAAGAAATTTGGATTTTTGGATTACATAGTCGATTTTAATCTGATTAATGCAGATATCATCACCGCTCCAGATGGGAAATATATTTTAGACCAGCATTTAAATCAATTACGTGATTTATTTAAGATCAGTATCCCACAGGATTTTTATCATCTAAAGCTTCCTATAGCTGATAAACAGGCTACAGTTTCTCCTTTATTAAAACCTCCTGGCCGTCGACTGGTAGGTATTCACCCTTGGAGTCGTAGGGGAACGCAATCATTTTTTTGGCCTTTAGCAAAATGGATCGAATTAATTCGATCTTTAATAAGCATTAAGGATATTGATTTTGTTATTTTCGGTCGTGATAAGAATTTTAAAATATTTGAAGATCAAATTCGGCAAGAATTTCCAGAGTCCTTATCACGTTTATCTTTTGTCCCTGCTGAATCAGTGACACATTTAACTGAGATTATATCTGATTTGGACATAATAGTGACTGTTAACACAGCAATTGTGCATATTGCCTTTGCCTTTGATAAGAAAATGGTTGTGTTATCAGGTCTTTCTCAGGAATTTTGGAATCCTTTGATACAAAAGCAAAACTTAAAGGCAGTGATGGCCAATCTTCTCTTGACCAGCGTATGCCTCAAGTAGCTAGAATAACAGTGCAACAGGTAGAGGAAGCATTTAAAACGATTGCATGAGTCATGACCCTATCAATATTGCAGCTGCAGCAGATGATCGTTATGCCCCTCATCTGGGGGTAACAATCAAGTCAATTGTAATAAATAACCCACTCGAAACGTTTAATTTTTATATTATTGATGCGGGTATTACCCCAGAAAATAAACAGAAACTCAATTCACTTTTTATGGGTAATTCTTTAATTCACTGGCATTGGCTAAGCTGTGATGATTCTTCGTTAAATCATGTAAAAGTAGACAAATATATTTCAAAAGTAACTTATTATCGTATCCTACTGCCATTACTTATTCCAGATTCCGTTGAAAAGATTTTATATTTTGATTGTGACATGTTAATTCTTGGAGAGATACGGGTATTATGGCAAGAAGATATTAGTGATTATGTGATTGCGGCAGTGCAGAATCCTGACCATATTGGGCATATTTCAAAACTTGGGATTAAATCCCCAGATGATTACTTTAATGCTGGGATGATGTTAATTAATACAAAAAGATGGCGAAAAGAGGATATAACCAGCAAGGTTTTAAATTTTATTGCATCTAACCCTACATTTATTATTTTTTGGGATCAAGATGCCTTAAATGCTGTTTTATATCATCGGTGGAAAAAGGTGTCACATCGCTGGAATGAGCTATCCTATATGTTCAATAAAAATGGATATTCTCGTCCCAATATAGAAATGATTAATTTTTTTTTAAATGACGTTGTGGTGATTCATTTTGCTGGTCCTGTAAAACCGTGGAATTATGCGTGTCAAGATTCCCTGAGATTTCTATATTTTGATGTTCTTTCACTTACCCCTTGGGATCAAATGGGTTTTAATGACATTAATTTTAAGAATCGATTGCTTAAGTGGGCTTTTGATTATTTACCCAGACCAATTATTGTCTTGTTAATGAAAATTTATCATTTCTTTATTGGTAAATAAAGGATTAAAGATGCTTAATAAGGATATCCATTTAGTTTTTTGTATTGATGAACACTATGTACAACATTTAGCTGTACTAATTAAATCTATTGAATGTAATCACCAGACATCAGCCAAATTAAACTTTCATGTATTACAACAAGGGATACCGAAAGCGAAAATTGATAAATTAAGATCAATGCCCTTAAAAGGCGAGTTAAATCTTTATGAGATTAACTTTGATGCCTTTGTTGGACTTCCAATTTGGGGCCATTTTTCAGAATCAATTTATTCAAGGTTTTTGATTGAATCGATCATTCCACAAAGTATTGATAAAATAATTTACCTTGATGTGGATATGGTCAATTTAGTAGATATTCAAGAATTATGGGATCTGCCCTTAAATGGGGATCTTTTATTGAGGGCTTCCGTTGACACAGGTTCAAATTCCCCTCATATTAAAGAGAAATTTGGGCTAGTTAAATATTTTAATAGTGGTATTTTATTAATCAACCTTAAGGAATGGAGAAAACGTCATATCTCTTCTTTATGCATAGATTTTATTAAAGCGAATAAGCGTGAGGTTGAATGCCCTGATCAGGATGCGTTGAATGTGATCTTAAAAGGACTTTGGATTGAGTTAGATTTTTCTTGGAATTTTCATTCTGGCCATTATGTTTTAAATCCTTTGCCAAAAGATGTTATTGTTAAAATAGTTCATTTTGCAGGAATTTATAAACCATGGCAATACGTAAGCTTAGATCCATTCCGTGACAAGTATTTTCAATATTTAAAATTAACGCCATGGCATGATTTTAAGTATAGTGATAAGACATTTTTAAATATTATAAAACGATTTATATTTTTATATGTCCCATCAAAGATGATCTTTAAGATTATACCGTTTGTACATGGCTTTAGGGTGTTCTTTAATAAGCAATTTAGAAAATTTATTCATTAATCTTAAGAAGATTTTATGCTCACAGATTTAATAAAACCATTGCTTTCATTCTTGGGGATTGAAAAAACCCTGAATTTAGAGCGCGTTCTTTTAAATTCAGGCTGGTTATTTTTAGATAATATCATCAGGTTATTTATCGGACTTGCCGTTACAACATTCTTAGCAAGATATTTAGGTCCTGATAACTTTGGACGTTTTAATTATGCCCTTGCCTTTGTATCGTTATTTAGCACTTTTGCAATATTTGGACTTAATGAAATAGTTGTTCGAGTGCTTGTTGAAGATCAACAGCGAAGGAATGACATATTAGTCACAGCGTTTAGTTTAAGATGTTTTGCTGGCTGTGTTGCTTTGATTTCTTGTTTATTCTTTATAAATCGTTTTGGTCCAACGGATGGGGTATCACGCAGCTTGGTAGATATTATTGCCGTAGGATTAATTTTTCAAGCTTTTGATGTGATTGATTCCTATTTCCAATCCCAACTTCTGTCTAAATACACCATTTGGGTTAAAAATTCCATATTTGTCATTTTATCTTTTTTAAAATTATATCTCATATTCATCAAAGCAAGTTTAATTGCATTTGCCTGGGTTGGATTGGCTGAATCAGTTTGTGGGGCAATCGGTCTTTTGATAGCGGCCCGTGCCATTAATGTGATAACTGGAAATTTTAGATTTGATAAGACCATTGCTGTATTATTAATAAAAAGCTGTTGGCCAATTATTTTATCGGGAATAGCATTTGCTTTTAACATGCGCATTGATCAGGTTATGCTTGAATACTTTAAAGGCCCCCATGAAGTAGGGGTATATTCCTTAGCAGTGAAAATATCAGAAATTTGGTATGCTTTAGGAGTTATTATTGCATCAGCTTTCCCAATTATCGTGAAACTAAAAAATGAAAATGAAATTATTTATCACTTGAAGTTAAGACAGTTATATAAAGTTCTCTATTTTTTAGGTTTTTTGGCGTCTTTGATTACTATCATTTTAGCAAAACCTGTATTTCACCTGCTATTTGGAAGTGCCTATGAACAATCTATTCCTGTTTTAATGATTCATGTATTAGGCTTAACTGTCATTCTTTTTGGTGGGGCAACTACTTATATTTTAATCGCAGAGAATTTACAAAAATATCAATTATATAGAACCTTAATTGGATGCATCAGTAATGTCATATTCAATCTGATTTTTATTCCTCGATGGGGAGTCCAAGGTGCTGCCTGGGCTTCCGTGATCTCTTATACAGTCTGTGTTTATTCCATATATTTATTTAAACCTGCAAGAAAGATTTTATGACAGGACAAAACAAAGTCATTCATATTGTATTTGCAACAGATGATGGTTATGCACAACATGCAGGGGTTGCAATTACCTCTTTAAAGCATCAACAAAAATCAGGTTTACCTGTTCATGTCCATTTATTAGATGGAGGGATTTCAGCTACTAATATTGAACGGTTAAATCAACTTAAAGATGAATATTTGAATCTGACTATTTATGGAGAGAACATTGATGAATATGCGAACTATCTCATCATGAAGCCTTTTACAAAAGCAATTTATTTGCGCTTATCGATTGAACAGGTCTTGCCAGCTGAAATCGATCGGGTTTTGTACTGTGATTGCGATATGATTTTTTTAAAACCAATTGATGACTTATGGAATGTAGATCTAGGCAAAAACTGGCTTGCGGCAGTGCTTGAGGGAAAAGATACTGCCAATTATTTACGAACTGATTTAGGGATTGATCTACCAGGGCGTTATTTTAACTCAGGGATGTTGCTCATTGATTTAAAGGCTTGGCGTAATCATCAGGTGTGTCAAAGGGTGAAGGATTTTATAAAATCTAATTGGGGTAAATTAAAATTCCCTGACCAGGATGGTTTAAATGCTATCCTTTACAAAAATTGGCTTCCATTGGATAAACGTTGGAATACATTTACATTTACAGTAAAGAATAAAACATTAGCGGATGTGTGTATCGCACATTTTACTGCTGGATTTAAGCCATGGCATTATTTAAGTCTCGATATTTATAAGGATGATTATCTAAATTTCTTAAGTCAAACGCCTTGGCGCGATTATCAATTTCCTGATAAAAACTTTATAAATTGGTTAAGGAGGATAGTTGTTTTAAATAGTCCAAGACCTTTGATAGAATGTGTGCAGTTCTTTACGATTAGATGGAGAGAATTTCTTTCTTTATTACGGCGCAAATTAGGGTTACTGAAGGTCTATCGCTATGGAAAGCATTAAAAAACATATAGTTTTTTGGTTATTTAAACTTTTTGGAATCCATTTTAGTTTTTCTGCCATTGTTCATGTTGGTTTAAGAAATGTGAAAGATTTTTATTTTGTTCAAATTGGTGCCAATGATGGTTTGGCATTAGATCCCATTTATCATGCCGTATTAAAGAATAAATGGAAAGGGGTTCTGATTGAGCCGCAAAAAGAATATTTTGATAAGTTAAAAATCAATTATGCAAACCATCAGGAAGGATTGATTTTTCTTAATGTGGCAATCGCCGAAACAAATGGTAAAAGAAAACTTTATAAAGTTAAAAAAGATTGCATGAAACATCCGTGGGATTTTGGAATTGCGGCTCTGACTGTTGACCGTGGAGACATATCAAAGTTTGACAGTAATGATCTTGAGGTTGAGGAAGTAGACGCGATGACCATGAGCTCTTTAATACACGATTATCATATTAAAAAAATTGATTTATTGCAAATTGATGTGGAAGGATATGATTATGAAATTATTAAACAAATTGATTTTTATCAATTTAGCCCTGCCTTAATTCGGTATGAACATTATCATTTAAAACCAGAAGAGCAGCAGGATTGCGAGAATTATTTACGTGCCAAAGGGTATAATATTTATAGAGAATTAATGGATACTGTAGCTTATTCTAAGAATTTTAGAAGTTTAATGTAAAAAGCTGTATTTTGGGATCTTAGTATCTCAATGGCAACAGCACCTTAACAGGTAATAGGGAAAATGAACAATTTTGATTCTAATAATGATTACCGAAAGGATCTGATTGCTTTTATATTATGTCTTTTTGCATGCATTCTTTGGGTAATACTTTTAAGTTATAAATATTTTCATTTTGGTTATGATGACTGGGATTTGGCCTATTTTTCTCAAAGCATGTGGGATTTAAGTCATGGGATTAGTTATAATTCATTGTTTGATGCTAATTTCTTTTCCAATCATGACAATCTAATTGCCTATCTAGTTCTACCTATTTATCAAGTATTTCAACATCCATTAATCTTAATATTCTTAAAAGTGTTTTCTTTTATAACTGCAGCTTACGTGCTGTATATAATTGCTAAAGAAAAACTTGGGGTTAATGTCGCTTTAATCATCTTATTTTCTTATTTAATATACACCCCTAATGTCATCGGGATTGGGTATGATTTTGATTTTGAGAGCTTATCACCTGTATTTTTGATGTTGATATATTTCTTTTATATCAAGGATCATTGGTGGGGATTCATACTCTGTGCAGTTATTTTAATCCTCATCAAAGAGAATCTACCGTTAATTGTATTAGCTTTTAGCATTCACGCTCTTTTTGTTAAGAAGGATAAAATCCAGTGGTCAATCATTCCAGGCGCATTAGCCCTGATCTCGTTTTATGTTTTAATTTTTGTTTTTACTCCCTTAATGTCTGGTAGACCATTGGGGGCAGAGCATGGGTACTATATTGGTCAGAATTATAAAAGTTTCGGTGGTTCAATTAGCGGTATTTTATTTTCTATAATCTTTCATCCAATTATTATTCTTAAAGGTGTTTTTTATCCCTTAAACCTGCGTTTTTTGTCAGATATTTTCGAATCATTTTTTTGTTTGCCATTTCTTTCTCCTGGAACTTTATTTTTAATATCTCCCATTTTCTTACAACATTTATTGTCATCTGCTCTAACGGAGCACAGTATTTGTTATGCGTATGTTTTGCCTATAGCCCCATTTCTTTTTTTAGCGACAATAAATTCTTTAAAATTTTTATCTGAACATTTTAAAAAAGTGTATTCTTCATGTTTAATGTTCTTTTTTCTTTTTAGTGTCATGTGTTTTTGTGTCAATTTTCAGGGTATTAAAATACGGTTCATGCCCAAAGAGCTGGTTTATCAAACAGAAAAATTAACTCAAGAACAGTGGGAATTAGTCAATCTGGTCCCACCCAATGTACCAGTAGTTGCATCTTTTTCTTACCTAGCACCTTTGTCTAAACGGACTGATTTATATGCGTTTATAAAGATTTACGATTCTAAATATCAAAATAAATATTGGTCTTATCAATTACCATCTGATGTCAAATACGCCTTGATTGATATGGGGGATCCATGGTTATGGGAAGCAAGTGATTCAAAAGAGGATTTACAACGCATAAGAAAATTCCTAAAAGATGGGCATTGGAAAGTGATAAAGCGATTTGATCGTTATGCTTTGTTTAAAAGAGAGGTGCTATGAGAATAATTTTTGATCTTTTAAGGGGTAAGCAATGGGTAAAAAATATTTTTTTAATTTTCCCTATCATTTTTTCTGGACAGTTTAATGAATGGAAATTATGGATTGATTGCGCTCATGGAATCATATCATTTTGTTTAATTTCAAGTGGTATGTATATCATCAATGACATTATTGATTTAAAAGAAGATCGCTTGCATCCACATAAATCCAAAAGACCTTTAGCGGCAGGCAAGGTCTCGGTCCGAACAGCTTCAATAATTGCTATTGGTGTGCTGGTGTTGGGTTTATTCTTATCAATAAAAATAAATCGTGATTTCCTTATTTTTGCAACCACTTATATTTTATTAAATATTCTTTATAATTTGCGCACTAAGCATGTTGTTATTCTTGATGTCATCATGCTGGCATTTGGTTTTCAAATTCGGATTTTAGCTGGAGCTGCAGCTACCCATATTTTCCCCTCACTGTGGCTTTTGATGTGTGTCTTTGTGCTTGCTTTATTTCTTGGTTTTACCAAACGTCGATATGAAATTTCAACTTTAAAATCTGATGCTTCGACTCATCGAGGTGTTTTATCAGAATACTCATCATATCTTTTGGATCAATTAATCATTATTTCTTCAACGCTATCTATTGTTTTTTATGGCCTATATGCCATATCATCAGAGGTTGTCCAACGGATAGGTGGCTATGAAATGTTTTATTCAACTCCATTTGTTATATATGGAATTTTTCGCTATTTGTATTTAGTTCATGTCAGGAAATTAGGTGGAGAGCCTGAAGATATCTTGGTTACAGATATCCCTTTATTGATTGACATATTCTTATGGATCACTTTCATTATCATTATTATCAGTTTATCTAAACTCAGATGAATAATAAAATTTCCATACTAGATATTTTTCATTCGCATGCTTCATGGCGAATTAAAGTGATCAAATTAATTGATTATCTTGTTGGAGGATCAATAGCATTTTTGTATCCTTCGTCTTCAAAAGGAATAATCCCTTCAACTGTAAAAAACATATTGATCATACGTCCAGGTGGGATTGGTGATGCGGTATTTATATTGCCTATTCTTCATGCGTTAAAGAATAAGGATATTACGGTCGATATTCTATGTGAAAAAAGAAATGCAGAAGTATTTACATCGCAGCCGTCCTTAATCAGGAAGGTGCATTGTTATGATCAAACATCATTTGAGATTTTTAAAAATACATACGATGTTATCGTTGATACAGAGCAGTGGCATTATTTAAGTGCGGTAACAGCCCGTTTGATTAAAGCTTCTTTTAGGATTGGTTTTGCAACGAGACCCCAACGTGTCAAATTATATAATAAAGCTGTTGACTATAACCTTGATGGTTATGAATTAAATAATTTTATAAAGTTATTTGAAGATTTTATTCATCCTGAAGATATAAAAGGGATAGAGGAATCTTTTAATGTTGATGTGCTTTGGCAAGATTGGGCTCTTAAACAAATACCTCAGAGGTTTGTTACCCTTTTCTTAGGAGCCAGTATTACTATCAGGCGATTAAATGAAATACAGATAAGATTCATTATTCAGCATTATATAGATAAGAACTTTTCTATTGTTTTATTGGGCGGCGGTGATGTGGCTCAATTTGCTGAAGAAATAACAAGTAAAATAAGTTCAGCTAAAGTCTTTAATTTCGCAGGTAAGGTCTCTTTAATTCATAGTGTTGCTCTTATTAAACAAAGTTCATTATTTATAGGTCCAGATTCAGGTTTTATGCATTTAGCATCAGCTGTAGGAACACCAGTAATCGGAATCTTTGGCCCTGGGAATCTAGAAAAATGGGGGCCAAGAGGACCACTGGATAAAATTATTTCAGATAGAGTTTCTTGTTCTCCTTGTACACGATTTGGGTATACAATACCAACCTGTCAAAAAAGCTATCATTGTATGAATCATTTAAAACTTGAAAGTGCGATATTAAATTTTGCTGATGACTGAAGATGAACTTATCTTGACCCATATCTTGCAATGCAAACCTATTGATTTGCACCTCAATAAGCTGGTGTTGACTGTTTTGCAACAAAAGAAAATTGATGAATATAAGCGCAGGCGACAAGAAGGTGAGCCGTTGCAGTATATTCTTGGGACTTGTAATTTTATGGGTTTGGAGCTTACGGTAAATTCATCAGTTTTAATCCCAAGGCCAGAAACCGAGCAATTGGTGGATACTGCTTTAAAAGAATTTAAAAGTGGCGTTGCGCTAGATCTTGGTACAGGTTCAGGCAATATAGCCATTGCCTTAGCCAAATTTGTCCCTCAATCCAAGTTAGTTAGTATTGATATATCAGCTAAAGCATTGGAAGTAGCCCGTGTGAATGCAAGAAGTCATGGTGTTTTAGATCAAATTAATTTTATTTGTGAGGATATGCTTGTCATCCTGAGCAAAGCGAAAGATCTTAAGGAGCCTTTAGATTCTTCAACTACGCCTCAGAATGACAATAAATTTGATCTTATCATCTCCAATCCGCCATATATCCCAACAGAGCAATTAAGTCATCTTCCCTTGGATGTTCAAGAGGAACCTGTCAGGGCTTTAGATGGTGGAAGCGATGGTTTGAATTTCTACCGGAATATTATAAAATATACTCCTCACTTGCTAAGAACAGGCGCTTGTCTTATGATGGAGTTTGGCGACGGACAGGCAGAGGCCATCAAAGAGCTATTTCAAGCTGAGGAAGCTTTTTCAAATATTACCATATTTCAAGATTTAGCAGGACGGGATAGAATCGTAAAAGCAGTACTATAGAAAGGTAAGCATGGAAAAATTTATTATTGAAGGTGGAAAACCGCTTAAAGGAGAAATCAGGGTTAGTGGTTCAAAGAATGCAACCTTACCGATTTTGGCAGCAACATTATTAACTGACGGTGTTTGCGAAATCCGAAATGTACCCAAATTACGCGACACACTAACCATGTGTAAATTACTCCGCTCATTGGGTAAGACGGTTGAGATTAGTGCTAATAAAGTAACTATTTCAGGCAGTACAAATAATCATGTGGCAGATTATAAATTGGTGTCCACCATGCGTGGGTCGTTTTGCGTACTTGGGCCATTACTGGCTAAATTAGGCAAGGCCAAGGTGTCTATGCCAGGCGGTTGCGTTATCGGTGTGCGTCCCATTGATTTGCATATGAAGGGGATTATGGCTTTAGGGGTTAAGGCAGATTTTGATGGTGGTTATGTGATTGCAACAGC
>Ga0302280_1003555_pt1 | contig 11170 bp, 10 predicted proteins | sample III_Fen_E1_1_FD_198771 | JGI IMG/M metagenome (GOLD analysis project Ga0302280, IMG submission 198771) | Peat permafrost microbial communities from Stordalen Mire near Abisko, Sweden - III_Fen_E1_1 | ecosystem: Environmental > Terrestrial > Soil > Wetlands > Permafrost | place: Sweden: Abisko...
AATTAAAAAATGTATGTATGACATTAGGATAAATAATTGGATTAATGATGGCCAACCATTGATTGAAAAAAAAGGATTTTATAATCCATATATATGGATAATATCATTTGCCATGGGAGATTTAATTAGTGATGATCAACCAACTGGATCAGAAAATTTTGATAATGATATTGAAATTGTATTAGAATGTAGTATTTTTAATAATATAACTATAAATAGTTGGATAAATTGCTACAATATAAATCGTGAAATGAGTGGTTGTACAGGATTTATTTATGATCAGAATAATGATTTTTATATCAAGGAATAAATTAGATAAATTATATATTTGTCTTTGAATTTAAGTCAATTTCATTGAATGGAATAGGTTCTTTACCTTCAATTAATCTTTCAACATTAGATTTAAATTTATTTAATTGAATAGAATGTTTTCTTTCATATTCTATAGCAATATTGTATGCTATTTGACATTGATTATCATAATCATTTAAAACTTTATTAATCATATTTATCCATAATTCAATATTATCAAAACTATCAACATAATTAGATAAATTACTAGTAGCTTCCTCTAAACCAGGTAAAGATGTACTAATTACAGGAACACCACAAAAACTAGCTTCAACTGTAACCATTCCAAATGGTTCATATTGACTAGGAACTAAAACAAGACGACTCTCAGCATAAACTAATTCTGGTTGAAAAGTAAAATTCCTTACTTCAACATTATTTGGTATAATCAGATCTTTGGGTTGACCACCAACAAAAAGAAAAGACATATTTGTTAGAACAGTCGCAAGTTGCATAAATAGATCAATACCTTTGATTTTATCAGGTCGACCAATGAAAGTAATAAATTTACGTTGTGTATAATCAACATTCATACCAATTGGTTTGAATTTTTGAATATCTATTCGAGGATAAACAATATCGTAATATTTAAAATCAGCTTTAACTATTTCATCATTTGCTACATAATTACTATTAAATATGAAATAATTATTCAAACTAGCATGATCCCATTGATTATGACCATGTTGAGTAATAATAATCGGAATATTAAGTTCAGCAGCAAGTTCAACACCTTTTTTAATGGCAAATTGTTGGGCAAGAATAATAGCAGGTCTATCTTGAATAATTTCACGATAATCTCTAGAATGTTTAATTATATATCCATTCTCTTTTGATAAATATTTTAATAATCCCCAATCTGATATCTCTGAGCCACCCGTTCCTAATAAATTATAACTAAAAAATGTTATTTGTCGAGGATTTGCGAGACTGTGTCGAGGATTTGCGAGACTGTGTCGAGGATTTGCGAGACTGTGTCGAGGATTTGCGAGACTGTGTTGAGGATTTGCGAGACTGTGTTGAGGATTTGCGAGACTGTGTCGAGGATTTGCGAGACTGTGTTGAGGATTAGTTGAAGACTTTATATTAGTAGGAATGGGAAGTAATTTTTGTTGTGCAGTTTCTTTATGTTGTGTAACAAGTTGACGATGATTTTCAGGTAAATCTGGGACTTTTAAAATTTCGTTAATTAAATCGATACATTCTTGATATTTACCAAGATAAAAAGCTGAGATAGCAATTTCATGTTTAAAAAGATAAGTATGAATACGTGATTCAATAAATAGACAATCATTTTTTGGATAATCTTGTTTAGATGGACGAATACCGAGATCATAAGCTATATTATATTTTTGATTCATGCGATAATATTTAATTAAATTATAAAGAGATTCTAATCTTTGTGGACGATAAACATATGCTTGAAGAAAATATCCAGTATATGTATAAGGTAAAGATCCCAAATGATAATGACAGAAACCTAACATATAAGTAGCATAATATACTTCTTCAGGAAAATCATGTTGTTGAATACGTTTTTCATAAGCTTGAATAGCTAAATTATAATGAGATTTAAAATCTAGTTCTAAGGAATTAAGTTGTAATTGAATTTTTTCCATTAGTTTTTGTCTGATATCGAGTTCTTTTTGAATTTTTTCTTTATCAGTTGATGAGGATTCAATGGCTTTCATGGAAATAGTTTGTTGTTTTAATAAATTTTCAATAGTATTTTTTTTAGTCATGTAATCTTGTTTTATTTGACTAGCAAGATCTTTATGACTTTGTGCTAAATAGAAATAATATCGCATATTATTAGGTTCTTCTTTAATACCATCAGTTAATAATTGAATATCTCTAACAAATTTATCAGATTTATTAGCACCATCTCCAACATGTTGAAATATAAAGTCATCACAAATAACTCTGGTAGCTTTGGGACAATGAATATATTCATGAGTAACACCAATATATTTCCAATCAAGATTAGCACGAACCATTAAAGGTTGACGATAATCTAATTGACCTTCATATTTAATTAATAAACTATCAGCTTTATAAGATTTAGTTTTAAATGTAGGATCTTTAATTATAAAAATAAAATCCGCATCCATTAATAAAAGAAAATCAGCAGTACTACCGACTCGCCCGGGGATCTCTCCACGAGCAGCTTCAACAGCTAAAGTACGATTATAACCAAAATTTTTCCATGGATGTTCTAAAATTTGTCCTTTAATATTAAGTTGATCAAAATAAGTTTTAATAATAGATTGAGTACCGTCAGTACTACCTGTATCACAAATACAATAAGTATCAATATAAGGAGAAACTGAACGAAGACATCTTTCAATGACTTTTGATTCATTTTTAACTATCATAACAAGAGAAATAGTAATCATTAGTTCTATCTATATAATTATATAGATAGAACTAACTTTAATTTAAAAAAATTTAGCGATACTAATAGGATAAAAATTAGAATTATTATAATTGATACTATTACCATAACTAATCATGGCACCAGCACCAAAAGCAGATCCACATTGTTTATAGGCTGATCCATATTGTTTAATTTTCTCATCTTGATCAAGATCAATAACTTCGTCAACTAAATTATATTTAATGATATCATCAAGTCTAAAATTAAATGTTTTATATAACAAATCCTTTAATATTTTAGGTGAAAACTTAGTTTTTTGTTTCAAAATTGATATAATTATTTGACGAAATATATTAGTTCTAATTATTTTATCTTCTAAAGTAGATTGTATATTATCACCAAAATTTAACTTAGTCTCACTATATAGATCAACTGCAGCTAACGTTTTAATAATTGATGTTTTTTTGGCAAATAAACTCATTAAAAATGGGCCATTCAAAATACTAGTTGGAATGATGAAATTTATATCAATAGGTATTTCTAACATTATATTGATATTTTTAATATAATGCCAATACTCACCAAACGATGAATCAGTATAAACAATTAATTTATTAATTTTTTTAGTACGTAAAATTTGTGGATCAGTCAAAAATTTAATGAATTTCAAAAATTCATAAATAGTAAAAACTTTATTAGTAGCTTCATCAGTAGGTAAAAAATTGAGTTTTTTAATTTTCTTGGGATCAAAGATATGATGAACTACATTATATTTTAAGGCATCACTATAAGAAAGATATTTTTCGCTTTTAAGAAAATCTTTGATAATTAGCTCTGATAAAGAAGTATGTTGTTTTATAAAATTAATCTGATCATTATACATTAATTGAAAATCATATAACTCTCTTCTTAATGCTTTGAATTTTATCTGTGATTCGTATGTTACACGAAGTTGATGTATAAGAAAAAGACAATAAGGTTTAAAAATTCTCAAATTACCAGCTAAAAAAGGAAAAATAGCAGCTGACATACATTCATGTTCAACTATAGTGATAATAGGTTTATGTTTATTAAAATTATGAAGTAAATTATATAATTCATGTCCAACTGAGACATTACCACCACGACTATCTATATGAACAATTAAAGCAGGATTAGTATTTTTTGAAAATTCCTCTAAACTAGATATGATATGATCTAATTTTAAATGTTCTTCATCAGTATTATAATAAAAATCATAATCAATCCAAAGATGATCACAAATAAATTCTTTATTGTAGTAAATATTTAATAATTTTTGTTTTTGCTCTGATAATTTTTTAACTTTTTTAATAGTTTTTTTACTACTTTTACGCGAGACTTTTTTAGTAGACATATATAAAATAATAAAATATAATAATTATTCAGTATGAAAATCAATTTGTTGTAATAATCTTCCAAATGGTATATCATTTTCAGGTAGATTTATTTTATTCATATAATCAGGATATTTGGTTTCAATAATATTATGAACCTCATTTGGAGTAGCATTAGGTATATTTATTATATGATCATAAATATTGAATCCAATAGTTTGCATTAAAGATAATTTAATAATATTTCATTATATAATTATAAATATATTTTGTGGAGTTTAATGATTCTATGAAAATATATTCTATCAATATATAATGTGTGGAATAATTGCTTATTTAGGAAAACTTGCAGGTGGTCATTATATATTAGAAGGAATAAACATTCTAAGAAATCGTGGATATGATAGTATAGGATGTTGTTCAATGAATAAAGAAGGAAAAATAATAGTGACGAAATATGCGAGTAGAGGAAATAAGAATAGTTATGAATTATTTGCGGAGAATTTTGCAACACATTTAGAAAATAAATGTCTTGTAGCACATACACGTTGGGCTACAACAGGAGTAGTAAGTGATGCGAATTCACATCCACATTTAGATACAATTGGACCTGATAATATATCATTAGTACATAATGGAATTATATCAAATTATCAAAAATTGAGGGAATTTTTAATAAAAGAAGGAGTAAAATTCCGTAGTGAAACAGATACTGAAGTAATTGTTAATTTATTAGGATATTATTATAGTAAAAATCCCAATATGATGGATGCAATTAAATTAACATTAAAAGAATTGGAAGGAACATGGGCTTTGATAATAATGAATAAATTTGAACCAGATACATTATATGTATGTAAAAATGGATCTCCAATAGTAGTTGGTTACAGTGAAGATATGTGTATAGTAAGTTCTGAATCGAGTGGATTTAGCAATTACTTGAGGAATTATCATATTGTATTGGATCATCATATATTGAAAATATCTATGGTAAGAGGTGATAATGGAGAGGGGAAAATACAATTTTATCGAGATGATAAATTAACAGAATTATCTACTAATACATTAATTCATCAAAATTTACATGCATTAACTCCAGATCCATATCCACATTGGACATTAAAAGAAATAATGGAACAACCAGAATCAGCATTTAGAGCTATGAATCAAGGAGGACGAATATGGAGTAAATCGAGAGTAAAATTGGGAGGATTGAATGATCATGCAGACGAATTATTATTAGTTAAAAATTTAACGATAATAGCGTCAGGAACTAGTTATCATGCAGGATTAATAGGACAAAAATATTTTCAGATGTTATCAGGATTTGAGACGGTTCGTGTAGTAGAAGCATCTGAATTTACATTAGCCGAATTGGCAACACATTATTCAGGAGTATTAGTATTATCACAAAGTGGTGAAACGAAAGATGTGATAAGATGTATAGAAATAATAAGGGAGAATAGACCTGGAGTAATAATATTTTCTATAGTAAATGTAGTTGAAAGTTTGATAGCACGTGAAGCTGATTGTGGAATATATTTGAATGCAGGAAGAGAAGTAGGTGTAGCATCAACAAAGAGTTTTACAAATCAAATAGTAGTTTTACAATTATTATCATTATGGTTTGCACAAAATAGAAGAATGAATAAAACGATAAGAACAAAGATAATTAAAAGTTTACATAATATGAAAGAATTAATTACAGAAACATTGGAACAAATTGTAATACCATGTGAACAAGTAATTGAATATATTTCACAATATGAACATTTATTTGTTCTTGGAAGAGAAAGAGGATATCCAGTAGCAATGGAAGGTGCATTAAAAATTAAAGAAATAAGTTATATTCATGCCGAAGCATATCCAGGTGGAGGATTAAAACATGGACCATTAGCATTAATAGATACTGGAACTCCAATAATAATTATAAGAATAGGTGATAGTGATGTAATATCAAAAATGGATATAGCGGCAGAAGAAACAAAAAGTAGAGGTGCGTATTTAATAAGTATCTCAACATCAAAATGCCAAAATCATGAAATTTATGATCATGAAATTATAATAGGAAATGATGTATATTTAGCACCAATTTTAGCTACATTACCAATGCAATATATTGCATATAAATTATCAATTAAAAAAGGAAATAATCCTGATTATCCTAGAAATTTAGCTAAATGTGTAACTGTAATATGATGACCTAAATTCGCTATAATGGTATAATACGTAATGTACGGTTATAAACATTAATATAATATCATTAATAGTAATATATGAATGATTCAATACCAATGTTTTTGTCATTAACGGCAATATTACAAAATAATAAACAAGCTATAGATAGAATGAATAATGGATTGAAAATTAGAGGATATGTAATAGTTGAATTAGATAATGAGTTGATAAATCAAATAGATAATTGTATGAAAATAATTGAGAATTTTTTTGAGAATGATAAAGAATATAAAAAATTATATTATAAGAAACCAATATTTGGATATTTTGATGTAAAACATAAAGAGAGTTTTAGATTTTTGACGGGATCACGATTGGAGGAACAAAAATTACCAATAGGATTTGATGAAATAAAGAATTTAATCCATATGATGGATCAGATAATGTTTACTTTGACTACAGTAAGTACATTATTTCCAAATATAATAGAAAAATCAAAGGAATTAAAAATACCATTATAGAAAACAATGGGGCATGTTTGATATAGCTAAATATTATAATGATGGCACCAGAATTGAAATGAATTGTCAAGAACATTATGATCCTGGTGTATTATCTATATCATTACGATCAACTCAACCAGGATTAGAATTAAAAGATGAGAATGGAAAATGGATGAAAATGCCAATAAATAAGAAATTTGCTGTAATTTGGGCTGGAGATGCCGCAGCAAAAATGAATCCTCTAGTAAAAAGAGGAATACATCGAGTAGTTAATCCTTCAAAAGATGATATAAATAAACCACGACTATCAATGTGGTATGAAATATGTACAACACTACAAGAACATACAGAATTATTATATGAACCATCACCAAAAATATCACCAACAACATCACCAAAAATATCACCAACAACATCACCAAAAATATCACAAAGATTAATAGAAAAATCGCCAGTTTTTAAAGCTAAGAAATTTGAAGAAAAAACTGGAATTCCGATGTCAAAATCACTAAGCCCTGAAGAACAGAAAGCAAGAAAAAATCCGAAAATACAGATATCAAGATTAAGTGGAATGCCAATACATACAAATGTTAATTATAATAGAATTTTTAATCCATATTATGTTTAGATCAATAATATTATTGATTTAAAAGATTATTATTTTTATTTTTAACGAGGAATGTTGAATCAGTAATTTTATTCCAATAGATAAAATTATTATAATAAAATTGAATAGGAACAAAAAGAGGTTCTTGACATGAGTTGATATCTTCTGAAAAATCTTTGATACATGCATCTAAAGTTTGCCAAAAAAGAATACGAGTATTTAATCCGGCTTGAGGTAAATCAATAATGGGAATATTATTATTAATTAAAATTTCTGAGAATAGAGGTTGATCAATTATATTTATATTTTGTTGAGATAGAAAAACTTTAAAGGTATTATTGCTTAATAATCCTAGAGTGATAGTGGAATGAAATTGTAAATCGGCAAATCCCCCAAGAGTTCCAACAAACTTACCTTTGTTAGGACTCCAACAATTTAAAAATCCCAAGTTATTAGTAAATGTTTTTTGATATAGATCAAATAATATTTTATCGAAATTCATATAAAATTTATTGATAGTCCAATCATCTTCCATAATAAGATAATAATCGAAATTATTATATTTCATAAAACATTTAATATATTGAGTGTAAGATATTCCGATATTTTCAACTATCATTTTTTGAATAACAATACCTTTGTTACTAAGACTATTAATAAATATATCATTATGAGTATAATATTCTCCAGATTCATCTTCAACATTAGGACAAATTATGGTAATTTGTTTAATAATGGAATTTGTAGTAAGTATTTGATCTAAAATTTGGAGATGATATCGTAAACTATATTTGGCATATTTATCACCATATTGTTCACGACGTTTATAAACTAAGGCATGTGTAGCAATTATATAATTTATTGAAGTCATATAGAAAATAAAATGAGATAATTTGAAATGAGTTTAATTATTGAATGATATTTTGGAAGGATATAATAAATGGAAATCTTAAAAAGAGAGATATTGCCATTATTTGAATTAACTGGGAAAAAAGAAAGAGAATGTGTAAGTGATAAATTAATGAATACTGATGTGAATAAATATTCATTATATGTTAATTTAAAAGATATTTATTTAAATAATAGTCAGACACATCAAATTATAATAGCGGATAAAATATTGGAATATACAATTCCATTACATTATCATGAAATAATATTACAGGGTAAAGGATATCAATATGATGATATTCAAATTAATATATACAGTAAGAGAGATCCTGATTATATTAGAGTGAATAGTAATGATTTATTATATTTTAAAAAAATATCGATAGAAGAATGGAAAATGAATGAATATACATTTAAACATTTAGATGGTGAAGAAATAACAATAAATTTAAAGGCTCCTAAATTACAAAAGATCCCTGATAAAGGATTACCAAAAGCTGATCATAGCAAAGGTTACTTATATATTTGGATAGATGTAAATATAAATCAAGATGATATCAAAGATGAAATGTATAAAATAAATGATCAGATTAATGAAGAACAACAAAGATTTAGAAAAGAACAAGAATATAAAAATAGAGAATCAGTTGAAAAAGATTATTTATTAGAAATACTAAATTATCATTCTAATAGTAATATTATTTTCAAAGATAATGAAAATAATGCAACAACTACAATCAATGAAACCAATGAAACCAATGAAAATACTGAATAAATTATTATAATAATATTATAATAATTTATATATTGATTACAGCCGTTTTAGCGATATGGTATTAATGAATTAAACCTTTTTGTAATTCTGTATTACAGAGGGTGATATCATCAATATCATCTGGAGTAGACATATAATAATTATCATATTGATAAGCGTGTTTCTTTTTCTTTCTGCGAGCGGCATTTTTGTTTAAAAAACTATTTTGTTGATTGAATAAAATTTGTTCTCCATTGGGAGCTGTTTTATCGTTAGTGGTCATTAATAATAAATCATGAGTAACATTTTGAAGATATTTGGCACGAAAAGTTTCTCTATCTTTTTCAATTTGTAATGATGTAGTTGTACCTGTTGTAGTAGTATTAATAATAGATTGATCATCTGAATTATCGGAAGAATTAGATATATCATGAGGGATTTCTAAATCTACGTCTAATTTGACGCTTGAATGCAGATCTTCCAATTTTTCTATTGTTTTTTTTTCATCATCATCATTTAAATTATTAATATGATTATTTACATCTTTTACATCATTTACATCATTTACATTCAAAATGATTTCATTGATAATATTGTTTAATTTTGTATTTGTTTTTTTTTCGTTGCAGGGAACACAATTAGTAGAGTCATCACATTCTCCGATACATTTATTTAATTTAACTTCATCAACTTTTGTGAAAGTATCGTTATTGCTAATAATTTTATTGTCTGATTGATCGGATAATTTAGTTTCTGGTAGTGGTTTGGTATCAATAGAATCTTGAGTAAGTTGTTGTTCACGTTCAATTTTTGCGCGAGTTTCATTATAAATTTCATCATAATCAATATCACGTTTATCACATAACTCTTTGATTTTAACTTCAAGATTTTCGAGGAGAGTCATGATTTTGGAGACATACATTTTATCATGTTTATAGGTTTCTTGTAAATTTTGTAGACCTGGAGTTAAGAAGATGAGATCTGTAATTAAATTTTTGCAAACTTTGATATCGTATTCATTATTTGAATTAGAGAGGGATTCAAGGATACTTAATGAATCTTGAACAACATCTGAAATAAAATTATAAACTTTTTCACGACTTTCTCCGGTCATAGATCGCATTAAACTAGTCCAATAAGTATTATCTTGAATGGAATTAGTAGAAACACTAATCTTTTGACCTTTTTTCAGGGTACTAATGAATTTAAGTTTACTTGAAATGGTTTCAATTTCGCTATTTTTGAAAATCCCTTTATGTGAACTCATATTATATATACTATAATATTGAAAGATTTTTTTATATAAAATAAATAATCAAATCAAAAAATAAAACACTATAAAAAATTGATAGAATTTATGATTTTATAGTAATACACTAAATGAGTCGAATAATGTTTCTACATGGATTAGAAAGTGGTCCAAATGGTCTAAAAGCCTATTCATTGAAAAAAGAATATAAGAATTTTTATTGTCCTAATATTAGCAATCCTAAAAATATTTGGAAAGCATTTTCAATTGTAAGAAAAGCTATAATTGTATTCCAACCTGATATAATTATCGGTTCATCATATGGGTCCATATTATTAATATTATTAATCCAATTCGGAATTTGGACAAAAGGTCGATCTATAATCTTGGCTTGTGCTATGGGACTTGTTGCGAAACATCGAATGTATTTTCCGGATGATACTAAAAATATTATAATAGTACATGGTTTACAAGATAAAATTTGTGATATTAGACCTGTAAGAAAAATGGCTCTGCAATATAATATTGAAATGATAGAAATTGATGATGGACATAGTTTAAAAACAATATGTGATGAAAGTAAAATATTAATCAATTTGATCAATAAATTATTAGAGAAAGAAAATAATTATGTATGTAATAATCAGCGATCAGAGCTTTATTATAATGTTAAATTAACTATAATTATAGTATGGGCATTGTTACGATGGCCATTTAATAAATATTTATTATAATTCAATGAAACTTTGATTTCATTGAATTATAATTATAGTATGGACATTGTTACGATGGCCATTTAATAAATATTTATTATAATTCAATGAAACTTTGATTTCATTGAATTATAATTATAGTATGGACATTGTTACGATGGCCATTTAATAAATATTTATTATAATTCAATG
>Ga0302280_1003558_pt1 | contig 11169 bp, 10 predicted proteins | sample III_Fen_E1_1_FD_198771 | JGI IMG/M metagenome (GOLD analysis project Ga0302280, IMG submission 198771) | Peat permafrost microbial communities from Stordalen Mire near Abisko, Sweden - III_Fen_E1_1 | ecosystem: Environmental > Terrestrial > Soil > Wetlands > Permafrost | place: Sweden: Abisko...
ACGGCGGCGCGGTGCAGCTCGCCGGCTCCGTGACCGCGCGCAAAAACCAGCGCGCGACGACTTCCGACTGGATGGAGCTGGAAAAAAAGCGCGGCATCTCAATCAGCTCGACGGTGCTACAATTTGATTACGCCGGCTACCGCATCAATCTGCTGGACACGCCCGGCCACAAGGATTTTTCCGAGGACACATATCGCGTGCTGACCGCCGTGGACTCGGTGGTGATGGTGATTGATTCCGCGAAAGGCATCGAACCGCAGACGCGAAAACTTTTTGAGGTGTGCCGGCAGCGCGGCGTACCGATTTTCACATTCATGAACAAGTGCGACCGGCCGATGAAAAATCCGCTGGAGCTGCTGGACGAACTGGAACGCGTGCTGGGCATCGGCGCGTTTCCGGTGAACTGGCCGATCGGCAACGGCCCGGATTTCCAGGGCGTCTATGACCGGCAGACGAAAACGATGCATACCTTTGAGCGCGTGGTGGGCGGCAAGTATCGCGCGCCGGTGTCCGTCGGCGGCCTGCATGATCCGGCGGTGCGCGGCAATTTGAGCGAAGCCGATTTCCACAAGACGCTGGAAGAATTGGAAATGCTGGAGCACGCCGGCGAATTGTTTGACGATGCGGCCGTGCTGGCCGGCAAAACGACGCCGGTGTTTTTCGGCAGCGGCGTGAACAATTTCGGCGTGCAGCTGTTGCTCGACGGATTTTTGAAACATTCGCCCGCGCCAAAATCGCGCGTGATGGGCGGCATTGAAATATCGCCGGAGAACCCGGAATTTTCCGGTTTCATTTTCAAGATTCAGGCGAACATGGATCCGCGCCATCGCGACCGCATCGCGTTCATCCGCGTCTGCTCCGGCAAATTTGACCGCGACATGACGGTGCATCATTCGCGTTCCGAGAAAAAAGTCCGGCTCTCCAGCTCGCACAAACTATTTGGCAACGAGCGCGAGACCGTGGACGAGGCGTATCCGGGCGACGTCATCGGCCTCGTCGGCCACGACAGCTTTGGCATTGGCGACACGCTCACGACGGATCCCAAAATTCTTTACAAGGAAATCCCGCGTTTCACGCCGGAAGCCTTCAGCTACCTGCACAATCCCAATACCGGAAAATACAAACAATTCCGCCAGGGTTTGGACCAGCTGTTGCAGGAAGGCGTCATCCAGGCGTTGTATCTGCGCAATTCATCCATCAAAACGCCGCTGCTGGCCGCGGTCGGCCCGCTGCAATTCGAGGTGGTGCAATTTCGTCTCGAAAGCGAATACGGCGCGGAATCGCGCCTCGAACCCGCGCCGTGGAGCGTCGTCCGCTGGCTGCCAACGGACATCAAAGAAGATGAGCTCGACGCGCTGTCACTGCCCACCGGCGCCCGCATCGCCTACGACATCGGCAAAAATCCGGTCATTCTGTTTCAGAACGAGTGGTCGGCGAATTATTTTGGCGAGACGAACAAGCAATTTCCGCTCTCCGCTTTGCCGGTGCAGACGGCGCGGGAATGATGCTCAAGAGACGAATTTTGGCGCGAACACGGGGCCGAGCTGGTGTTTCTGAAGCAGTTCGCTGAATTTGGCGAGGGCGCGCTTCTCGTCCTCGCCGAGATGGAAGTGGATGTGCCACTCGAAATAATCGCGCCGGAAATCCGCGTCAAATTCCGTGCGCGTCTCGATGATGCTCTCCATCGTTTCCAGCCCAAAATGCTTCGCCTCCTTCAACTCGCGCCTGAGTTCGCGGTTTTCGATGCCGCGCCGCAGCGCCCAGACGGCATAGACGAACGGCAGTTGCGTCATTTCCAGCCACGCGGAGCCGAGGTCAAAAATTTCATGCGCGTGCGGGGCGCGCTGGAATTCAATCGCCCGGTCGCCGATGAGCAGGACAAAATCCTTGGCCACCGCGGCGGCGTAATTTTCCAGCGGCTTGAATTCCGGTTTCAGCCCGCGCTCGGCGAGCAGGACTTTCAGCAGGTTCACGCTGGTGAGCGAGGCGGTGTCGCAGAATATTTCCTGAACCTCGGCCAGCGGCTTTTGGTGCGCCAGCAGCACGCTGTAAACTTCGCCGAGCGACGCGATGGCCACGCCGTCGAGGATGTCATAGCGGTCGGTGAGCAAGACTTCGGTGACGCTGACGAGCGCGGCATCCAGCTCGTCGCGCCGGAGCATTTCAGCGAGCCTGGCGGGCGTGGCGAAAACAAGTTCGCTTTCCAGCCCGCGCGTGAGCGGGGCGGCGTTGAGATAATGCACGGAGCCGATGCGGAATTTGGTCGGGGTTTCCACTTTCGCGGAGCCTACAAAATACCGCGGCCGGAAACCAGCCTGCGAAGGATTGAAAAGTGTCGCGCGAAGGACGCGAAGCAGGCGAAGGAAAAACTTTCCGGCCGGCGCTTCCGGCGCGGCCTGCGCGCGACCCCCGGTCGTTTCGCGGCAGCGGACACGCGGGCAGAAGTTTAGTCGCCCAGGCAGATGCCGAGCGAGCGCGTGGCGTGGACAAAACCCTCGTCCAGCGGCACGGTGCGCAGCCGCCCGGTGGCCTCGGCGAGCGGCACGCTTTCGACAAATTTTCCGTTGTGGCAGACCATCCGGCCGAAGCGGCCTTCGGTGATCAGCTCCACGGCTTTCGCGCCGAACAACGTGCAGAGCACGCGGTCCATGAAGGTCGGGCTGCCGCCGCGCTGCAAGTGGCCGAGCACCATGGCGCGGGTTTCCTTGCCGGTGCGCTTCTCGATTTCCGCCGCGACGACCGCGCCGATGCCGCCGAGCCGCGCCTCGCGATTAAGTTCCTGCGCGTTGGTGATGGTATAATCGCCGCCCGCCGGCTTCGCGCCTTCGGCGGCGACGATGAGCGTAAAATGTTTTCCCTTTTTCTCGCGCGCCATGACCGCCGCGCAAACGGATTCGTAATGAAACGGAATTTCCGGAATCAAAATCACATCCGCGCCGCCGGCCAGGCCGGCGTAAATCGCAATCCAGCCGGCGTAACGGCCCATGACTTCGAGCACCATCACGCGGTTGTGGCTTTCGGCCGTGGTGTGCAGGCGGTCGAGCGCGTCGGTGGCGCAAGCCACGGCGGAATCGAAGCCGAAGGTGATCGTGGTCGCGGCGAGATCGTTGTCAATGGTCTTGGGCACGCCGACAATCGGGATGCCGGCCTCGTGCATCTGCTGTGCGATGGTCAGCGAGCCGTCGCCGCCGACGGAGACCAGCGCGGTAATCCCCAATTCCTCCATGCCGCGCTTGGTGGCGTCCATTAATTCCTTGGGCAACTGCCGCGTTTCGCCGTGGCCGGTCTTGGCGGAAAACTGGCCGCGATTGGCGGTGCCGAGAATGGTGCCGCCGCGCACGAGCAGGCCGTCGAGCGCCTTGTAATCCAGCAGGCGATAACTTTGCGGTGCCAGCAATCCGTCGTAGCCGCCGAGGATGCCGAGGGTTTCCCAGCCGCGTTTGGCGGCGGTTTTGGCGACGGCGCGGATCACGGCGTTCAAGCCGGGACAGTCGCCGCCACCGGTGACGATGCCAATTTTCATTTTCATTGGTATCGGCCGAATAGCTTGGCAAGTAAAGAGATTTATTAATCGGGCTGCGGCAAGAATTCCGATTTCAATCCTCCGGCTAATTTAAGGAACAGGCAGTCGGGTCTAGACTTTCCGCCCATTTATAGATGTAATGGCAGATATGATTCCGCGTGGCCCAAAACAATTGATCCGCCCGCTCGTGCAGAATCTGCACGGCTATGTGCCGGGCGAGCAGCCGAAAATCAAAGGCTTGATCAAGCTCAACACCAACGAAAATCCGTATCCGCCATCACCCAAAGCCCTGGCGGCTGTGACGGCGGCGGTGGACGAGCGGCTGCGGCTGTATCCCAATCCGACGGCGCAGGCGTTACGCGAAAAGCTGGCGAAGCTGCACCGCTGCCGGCCGGAAAACATCCTGGTCACCAACGGCTCGGACGAGGCGCTGGCGCTGGCGGTGCGGGCGTTCGTGGAGCCTAAAAAAAACATCAACACCCTGTTCGGCAAACAGGCGGACCGGTCGCGGACGCTCGTGCAGTATTTCACGCCGAGCTATTCGCTGTATCCGGTGCTGGCGGACATCCATGGCGCGGTGAAAAACCCGGTGCCGCTCAAGGCCGATTTTGAACTGCCGGGCATCAAAGAACTGAAGCGCGGCAAGCAGTGGGATTTCAATGCGGCGCTCACGCTGGTGACCACGCCCAACGCGCCCAGCGGCTGCGGCGCCAAAACCGCCGCGCTGGAAAAATTGTGCCGGGCGCAAAAAAACGTGGTGGTGCTGGACGAGGCGTATGCGGATTTTGCGGCGGAAAATGCGCTGCGGCTGGCGCTGGAACTGCCGAACGTGCTCGTGGCGCGGACGTTTTCCAAGGCCTATTCGCTATGCTTCCAGCGCGTCGGCTATCTGGTCGGCAACCCCGAATTCATCGCGGCGCTCGACAAGATCCGCGACAGCTACAACGTGAACGGCCTCGGGCAGATCGCCGCCGAGGCGACGCTGGACGACCTGGATTATTACCGCGCCAATTTTCAGAAGATCATCGCGACGCGCGAAAAGGTGGGCCGCGAACTGGCAGCGCTGGGTTTCCGCGTGCTGCCGAGCCAGGCGAATTTCATCCTGGTGAGGCCGCCGGGTTTTCCGGCCGAGGAATGGCTGGAAAAACTGCGCGCGGAAAAAATCCTCGTGCGGTGGTTCCCGGCCCCGGAGGTGAATCAATTTTTGCGCATCACCATCGGCACGCCGGCGGAAGCGGAAGCCTTGGTGCAAGCCGCGCGAAAGCTGGTAAAACCACCAGCGTAATACTGTTTTAATCCAGCCGGGCGGGGCGCCGCCAGGACCGAAAGCGAACCGGGCGTTGCGAGTGAAAATACTCGATGTTCAACGGCCCAAAGAACAGCTGGAGCGGTCTTAAACTTGGTGATCACAGCTTTTTGGGGCGGCTCGTCCTGAACAGCCATTGAATGACCAGCCCGACGATTAGGGCATAGTAAAATCCAATAAGAGTGTGTCTGAAAAAGAAACCCGGAGTGTTTTTGGGAGCGTGACCGCGAAATAAATGAACAAATCGCTTGATTTGACTGGCAGTTTTGGCGGCTTTCATTCGCGGTAGCGCCAGTGGGGCGATGAAAATCGCTACTTACTACACCAATCTTACCGACGCCCAATGGGCTTACCTCAAACCAATGCTCCCCAAACCTGCCAAACGTGGCCGCCCACCCAAGGATCGGCGACGCGTCCTTGACGCCATCCTGTATTTGGTCAAGTGCGGCTGTCCTTGGCGCTATCTGCCCGCCGACTTTCCCCATTGGAAGACCGTATATCATGTCTTCCGGCAATGGGTTCACAACCATCAATGGGCCATGCTCAACGATGTCCTGCGTATTCTCGTCCGAAAAACCCACGCCAAGCGCAGCCGCCCCACCGCCGCGATTCTGGACAGTTAAAGTGTCAAGTCCGCCGGCCATGGCGGAAACGTCGGGTATGACGCCGGCAAGCGGCTCAAAGGCCGCAAACGCCATCTGCTGGTGGACACTTTGGGGCTGGTGCTTGGCGTGGCTGTGACCCCGGCGAGCACCACCGAACACGCCGGCGCCCAATTGCTTTTGGGTCGGGTTCTGGGCTGGTTCACCTGGCTGTGCATCCTGTGGGTGGATGGTGGTTATACCGGCGAGATCTTTGCCCAATGGGTCAGGACCCTCCGCCCCAAACTGGCCGTCGCGGTCGTCAAACGTTCGGATGACCTGGCCGGCTTCAAAGTCTTGCTGCGCCGCTGGGTCGTGAAGCGCACCTTCGGCTGGTTGATGCGTCAGCGCAGACTCGTGCGTGATTACGAAACCACGGAGTCCAGCGCCGAGGCTTGGATTTATATCGCGATGATACGAATCCAACTCCGCCGCCTCGCTTGATTCCCCATCATTCATGATTTTTCAGACAAACTCTAAGCAAACGCTTCAGAATATCCCAAAAATCATTCATGCCAGCCGGTGCTGGAAGCCAACTGAATGGAAACACAACAAGCCAACAATCTCACGCTTCAGTAGCAGGTCTGCGGGCACAATCTTTCCGGTTTGCGCCTCCGAATAACTGTACAGAGATGAACAAAAAAGCCACACCGCGAATCCGGCTCCAAACGCGGCTCCACGCCTTATCAAAACCAGCCACGCTTTTGATGTTGGTGTAATACGCATAACGCTAGCTTGTGGCCGAACAAACAAGGCTGAGCCGCCGCCGCAAAAAAACATGGCACGTCAATCCGCCCACGCGTACCCCCAAAGCGAATTCGGCGGTTTGATGCTCCACGGTTTCATAATCGGTTTGAGGGATAAAACACTAGCTCTGTGACAACTGTGGCAGCAAGCAAACAAATAGAAACTGCAACGGCACCGCGACTCACGCGCCCGGTCGCCGAGCCCAACCCAAAGTGCGGACCAAGTCCGTGCCACAACCAAAAACCAACTGGCGCGGTGATGCTGCCAAAGAGGATAAGCTCCCATTGCGCTGCGCCGTGGTGAATCAACGTGCCGCCATCGCCGCCGCGCCCGAATGAATCCACAATCAAATACAGGCCGTTGGCGATGAGGCAGAATCCGGCGAAGAACCGGAACAAGTAAAGACCGGGAGAGCGGAGCCGGCGCGCAGCGATCAGGCAGAGAACCGGGACCAATTCGCCCAAAGTCGGGCCGCCCCAGGCCACTAACAGCGGATGCGGATTGCGAGCGTATGATGTCCATGAAATCTGGAAGGGGTGCAAAATCATAAGGCATACCGAACCACCCGTAAGCCACGCCGTCAGCGCATGGCCAAACTCATGCACCACCATGAAAGCCAACCACGAAAAGGCACTGAACGAAACGATCAAAAGAATCTGAAAACAACGATCCATATGCAGGCATCAGTTTAAAAATCAGGTCTGAGCTCTAATGCATCAAGTATAATTGTTTCACTTTTTTACAAAGCCAGGTCATTGCACCCCGACACGATAGAAGAATGTAGTGCCGTTTGTGGCGGTGGTATCGGTGAAACTGGTTGTGCCGGCTTGACCGGTGAGATTGCTCTGGATGGAGAAAAATGCCGGTGACATTGCAAAGTTGGTGCTGCGCTGCAGATAATAGGTCCGGTTGTTGACACTTTGCCAGGTCACCGTCATGCCGGAAACCGTGTTGGTCGGAGCCAACAGCCTCAGGACGGAGGCGGGATTGGTGGGGTTCAACCCGGCGATCCATTTCTGCCAGTTGTTCATGCCTGTGCAATCGGAATCCACATAATCCACCGAGCCATCCTCGGGCAATCCGTATTGGCCGAGCCAGATGATGAAGGGTTCGACACTGACGCCTTGAAACTCGGAGGCGCCAACATCCACCGTGTTGCCAAAATGCGCGGCCGGCCATCAAAGTCCGTGGCGCCAGGCGCAAAAGCATTGTTACCGGCATTAATGCAAGGGGAATTGCTTTGCTGATGATACGCATCCACAAATATGGGGGCAGTCGTGAAATTACCAGGGCCGGAAGGCAGCGGAGTTGTGCAACAATAGGCTGCGCCATAGAAATAACCGTTGTTGGGATAGTTGTTGTAGATAATGCTATTGGTTACATAGCAAAAATTAGCTCCGCCTAGGCTGTTGTTAAGCGTGACGGTGCAATTGTTAAGCGTGCTCTCATTTGCGGCGTGTCCATTATAGGTTGACTGAATAATGCAATTGTTCAAAACATCATGGACCGAGCTATCGCCTCCATTCCACATGAGCCAGCATCCATTCAGCGTGCTGCCATAGCTGCCATAATTTCTATTGCTACTAATTATGCAGTTGAACGCAGTGTTTGAATATATCCCGCCACCAAACGCCCAGGCCAAGTTATTTGTGTATAGACAACCGCGGCTGTTTCCCCAAGCCGAGCCGCCACCAAAATAAGAAGCGTAGTTTTGCTGCACGGTGCAATTGGTGATGTTTGAGAAAAATGAACCTCCGCCAAAATTGTTCGCCGAATTGTTGGTAAGCAGGCAACTGCTGGCATTGGCGTAAAAAATGGCTCCGCCATTGTTGGTTGCGGTATTGCTGGTCAGAATGCAATTATAAAGTGCATTCGAGCAGGAACCGCCGCCGTTTCCCGCCAAGTTGTTGGAGACCGTGCAGCCCGCCAGGATGCCATACAGCGCGCCGCCACCGTAGCCGTTCGTGGCTGTGTTGCCGGACAACAGGCAGTTTGTCAGGGAACAATAATATGCGCCGCCGCCGCTTTTTTTTGCCGCATTGCCTGCCAGCGTACAATTGATAAGTATGTTGGAACTGGCACCGGCGCCAAAGTTGGCAGTGTTGGCCATCAAAAGACAGCCGGTCAAAAACCCTCCCGAAGTGCCGCCGCCGCTGGTGCTGGCAACATTGTTTGACACGATGCAGTTTGCCAGCGTGCTAAAAGCGGTTCCACCGCCATAACGGGAAACTTGGTTGGCATAAATCAAACAGTTTGTCAAAGTGCCGGAATAGGCACCACCGCCATAATAGGCCGCAACATTTCTGTTAATGACGCAATCGGCGATTAGTGTATTGGTTGATTCGCTCCAAACGCCGCCCCCTGATTGCGATTGATAAATGTCGCCCGACACACCCGATGCCCCATTGGTCAGAGTAAAACCCATTAACGTGGCACCGTTGGTCATATAGACACAACGCACGGCATTCGCTGAAATTGTCCAATTTCCAAGAATCGAAGTTGCGGCCGGTCCGTTTAGGCTTTCCACCGCGACGGGATTGTTAATGACCACGCGGTTGGTCAGTGCATCATAAACGACGCGCCCACCCGTCCGGTAAACCCCATTGGAAACGACAACGGGTTCCCCCAAGTTAGCGACATCAATCGCGTCCTGAATATTGGTCGCTGCCGTCAACCAATTGGTGTAGGGAGCCGTCGGATCTTGGCCGGCCAAACTAACAAAATGCGCAATGCCGGAAAACTGATCTTCATAAGCTCCAAGGTCCACGTTGCCGCCGATTATGCGGGGATTGCCGTCCAAATCAGAAACGGTTGACACGAATGAATTATCACCGGCGTCGATACAGGGAGAACCAATTTGAAGATGATAGTCGCCAAAAGCTGCGGCCATTATACCCGGCATGTTGGTGATACATCCAAAAAGATGAAATTCTGGAGCACAGCAGTTGCTGATTGAACTCGTGGCAAAATTATAAACATTGCTGCCATATGGAGCGGTGTTGAAATAGATGATGCAATTTCTAAATATGCCAGCATAGACGCCGCCATCGCCTGTATAAACGCCACCACCTAATGTGGCTTGATTGTTCACAACCGTGCAGTTCACCAACGCCACCGGGTCATACGCTCCGCCGCCAGAGGAAGCTAAATTGCCAGCCAGCACGCAATTGGTCATGCAACAATAAGAAACTCCACCACCCGCACCACTACCAGTATTGCCGGCGATAATACAATCAATGTAGGTTCCTGAAAAACCACCGGCTGCGCCGTTTCCGCCACTATTTGAATTTCCCACGATGACACAATTGGAAACAATTGCCGTGGTTGAACCGCAGCAAACACCGCCACCGACGGTAAGAAATGCTGAACCATTCGTCAGAATGAACCCACTCAAGGTTGCACCACTGATCAAATAGACGCACCGCACGGAACTGTTGCCATTGATAATTCCTGGCACTTGATCCCATATTTCCCAAATAAACTTCACAAACAGGAGTTAGCGACATACAATAAAGCCGCATAAACAAAGGCTTTCCCCTATGTCCAACCAACAAAAAACGGCGAATCCAACGGGTGCGGTCAAAAAAACGGCTCTGCGGATGGTTTTCGATAGTCGTTTGAAGCTGGAGTTTCACGGTTCCAAGATCACGTCTGATGCTGGATTGCTGGTCTATCGGGAACTGGATGCGACACTTGGTCTGACCGATCTTGGTGAAAATCTGCTGAACGATTGGCGGACGGGCAAGAACACACAACACTCGCTGGTCGCGCTCATGCGGCAGTCCATCTTCAGTCGGCTGGCAGGTTACGAAGACACTAATGATGCCGAACGGCTCGCGGTAGATCCCACCATGCGGCAAGTAGTTGGTGGGCGAGCCACGGAACACACAGCGGCCTCTACCAGCCAGATGGGACGGTTCGAGACCGAAGTGTTGACCCAGCCGAGCAACCTGAAGGCGTTGACAAATATGTCAGGCAAATGGATTGACCGGCTACGGGAACGCCAGCCGATGCGGGAACTCATTTTGGACATGGATAGTTCGGTGAGCGAGACCTATGGCGAGCAGGAAGGAACAGCGTTCAACGGACATTTCGGTTGCACCTGCTACCATCCGCTGTTTTGCTTCAATCAGTTTGGCGATGTGGAGCAGTCCCTGCTGCGCGATGGCAATGTGCATAGTGCCAAGGATTGGCGGGCGGTGCTGGAACCGGTAGTGGCACGCTGTCAAGGTCGAAACATTCCGCGTTATTTTCGGGCCGATGCCGCCTTTGCCAACCCGGAACTTTATGAGTATCTGGAAGCCGAGGGTTTCGAGTATGCCATCCGTCTGCCAGCCAATGATGCGTTGTTGCGGGACATTGAGCCGCTGCTGACCCGACCGGTGGGGCGTCCTTCAAACACGCCGGTGGTGTGGTATGCCGGCTTTTTGTATCAGGCCAAGAGTTGGGATCGCGCCCGGCGCGTGGTGGCCAAAGTAGAGTGGCACAGCGGCGAACTGTTCCCGCGCGTCGGGTTTATCGTAACCAATTTAACCCGGCCTGCCAAACAGGTGGTGCGGTTTTACAATCAGCGGGGCACGGCGGAGCAATGGATCAAGGAAGGCAAGAACGCCGTCAAATGGACAAGGCTGTCCTGTCATGACTTTGTGGATAATCAAGTGCGGCTGCACCTGTTCGTGCTGGCTTACAATCTGGGCAACTTCCTGCGGCAGGCGGTGCTGCCCCCAGCGGTGCGTCACTGGACGTTGACGACGTTGCGGGAGAAACTGATCAAGATCGGGGCGAAGGTGGTTCGCCATTCCCGGAAGATCATCTTCCAGATGGCGGAAGTGGCGGTGCCGAGAGAGTTGTTCCAGACGATTTTGGAACGGATTGGACGGCTGAGATCACCAGCTGCAGCAACCGGATGAGGAAAAGTGGAAGGAATCACATGAAAACCACGGCAACAACGG
>Ga0302280_1003565_pt1 | contig 11161 bp, 10 predicted proteins | sample III_Fen_E1_1_FD_198771 | JGI IMG/M metagenome (GOLD analysis project Ga0302280, IMG submission 198771) | Peat permafrost microbial communities from Stordalen Mire near Abisko, Sweden - III_Fen_E1_1 | ecosystem: Environmental > Terrestrial > Soil > Wetlands > Permafrost | place: Sweden: Abisko...
AACAAGACAGCGGTTCAGCATTTCCTCGTCAAGATCGATGGCCGTCGTCGTCAAGAAGATCATCACCGGACCCTCGACGCGGTACTGATGCGTGAGCAAGCGGCCCGTCGCCGGGTCTTTACCGGTGCTGGCGATAGTCAACACGCCTTCGGACTGCAACAGTTTCAGCGCGTAGGATGCCGAGTGCGCTCCCTCTTCCTCCACGATGGCAAGCACCTTGTGCTTCAAGTCCTGCTCGCCCATATAGAAGAGTGACTGCCCGGTCATCGCGGAGTATTGAACGCGCTGCTCTTCGGGCAGGAACGCGAGTACGGCTTCCATCAGCGAACTTTTGCCCGCCGCCGATGACGATTGCACGATGACAGCAAGCGGCGCTTCCAAGTGGCGCGACACAACGCCCAGATACCCAACAAGTTTGTTGGTCTCTTCGCCCACAACCCCGCACAGCGCGAAGTCCGCGACGATGCGCTCCAGCAAGCGCGGATCGCGCAGCAACTCCATCGCCTGGGCGCGCTCCTCCGGGCCGATCTCGACTTCTTTCTTCTCCGGCTCCAGAGCCTTTTTGATCTGCTCGTCCTGTAGCTCTTCCAGCTTCATCAGCACTCGGCCCAGGTCGCGCCGGATCACTTCTTCCTTGAGGCCGAGTTCGTGGGCGGCTTGCCTGGTAAAGACGCTGCGCTGCCGCGCGACATACAAGTCGAGCGTGTCCACATGGAAGGCCGATTCTCCGTGCGGCGTCATGCCGGAGACAAGCACATTGACCTTCAACAGTTCGTAACTCAGATTCTTGTGAAGGCCACGGATGCGGTAACGCCGCTCGCCCTGCTGGATGAAGATGTCTTCGCCGCGTATCTCGACCGGAACGTCTATCGTCGGCGCGGGCGCTGCCGTGGCTGGCTCCGGCTCGGCGGCTAAGGAAAAAACCTCTTCTGTAGGTGCGTCAACAGCGTGCGCATCGGTTGCGGGCATGGTCGCCGCGATTGGCTCCGGCGCGTCATCCTCGATCATTTTTTCTTTAGCTGCTGCTTTTGCTTCCGCTGGCAGTGGCTCGATCTCCGGCTCCGGCGCTGCCGCGCGTTGCCCCTTGCCCAGCCACGCCGCGCGGTTGATAAGCACTCCAAGGCTCTTCGCCGCTGGCGTCACTTTCAGCGCGTAGGCGTTCGCGTCCATGCCCTTCGGGAACTCCACGCGGAAGCATTCTAGCCCCAACTCGATCAGTTCCTCGGCCAGCTTCGCGGCGGCTTTGTTTCCGGCGTCGTCGTTGTCGTATGCGATGTAAACCCGCTCCGTGCCGTGCTTCTCGATGGCCGCGCGATGGTCGGCTGTGAAGCCGTTCACCCCGTAGCTGGCCGTCACGTTGCGGTAGCCCGCAACCCAAAACGTCAAGGCGTCGATCAGCGCCTCGCACAGGATGATTTCCTTCGATGCGATGAGGGCTTCTTCGTTCCACACGCCGCGATGTTCGCCTTTCAGGTACAGGTGCAGCGGCGTTCCCTCGCGCAGCTTCGCCGTGATCTTCCGCCCATACATCTCCGCCACTTCACCGGCTGGCGTAATCACCGGGATAACCAGCGAACCATTGAACTGCTCGTGTCCGCTCTTCCGCAGGATGCCCAACTCCTGCAACCGCCCCCGCACCTCCGCGCCGGCGACACGGTTCTTTTCCTCAAGGCCATAACCCAGCGTCCGGTTGGCGAAGCCAAGCCGGAAGCGGTCGATGATCTCCGAAGACTGGAGGCCGCGCGAGGCAAGATACTTCAACGCCTCCGGCGACTGTTTCAACGTCCGGCTGTAGTAGCCCACGACCTGCACGAGCAACGCCCGGTCGTCCGCCTCCCGCGCAATCGGCGCGGGCAGCTTCGGGACGGTGCTCCTTTTCACCGGCTGCACCGGAGCGGCGGCTAAGGGAAGATAGTCCGCTCGCAGCAACTCGACCGCGTGGCGGAAGCTGATGCCGTTGGCCTTCATTACCCAGTCGATGGCCGTCCCGCCCATGTTGCAGGCTCCAAGGCAGTGCCAGAGGTTTTTCGACGGAGTGATGACAAGCGATGGCGTACGGTCGTCGTGGAAGGGGCACTTGCCGATCAGGTCCGCGCCGTGCCGGTGCAACTTGATGCCCCGCGCCTCGGCCAACCGCTGCACCGACACCTCCCGTTTCAGCCGCTCGACCTCGTGCTCCGGGATTCTTGCCATTTTTCCGCCCTCCGTCGAAAACCTGTCAAGCAGTTTTTTCAGGTTTTTGCGTTTTTCATACCGTTCGCAAGTATACACGCATTGCGTGTATACTTGCAGCGGGATCAGGGAGAGCAAAAAAATGGACCTTACAATTACCCCTGTCATGCCAGCCAAGAAGCCTTCGCAAAACGCTTTCGGCCAGCGCCTCGTTGCCCTCCGGCAAGCGCGCGGCCTCACTCAGGTCCAGCTTGCCAAGGCTACGGGCATGACTCAGAGGGCCATCTCTTACTACGAGATCGAGGCCGAGTTCCCGCCCGCTCCGGCGCTCATCACGCTTGCCCAGGCTCTTGAAGTCACAACAGACGAACTGCTCGGCGTACAGCCCGCGACACCCACAGAGCGCGCCAGCGTACAGAAGCAGCGGCTTTGGAAGAGATTTCAGAAGATGGACGTGCTGCCGACGAAGGACCAACGCGCTGTGATTCGGTTGATTAACTCGCTGGCTGGAAGCTCTCAAGCGGAGGCCGGGTAGTTAGCTCTCTCATGTGTGGAACATGAGAAAAATACATTTTTCTCATTGCTGAAAAACATCCGCAGCGGAGGCATCAGTCAAGGCCGACCGAAGGGAGCCGCTGCAAGCGGGCGGAGCGAAGCGGAGAGCCTTTACGGATGCCGGAGCGGAGGATATAGCCGCGTCAGCGGCTAAAGACTGTATCCCTGATCGAACTCATGCGCGTGAGCGGGCACCGGCTCGATCTGCCGCACCGTGTCCGGCTGGGTAGGTGTCTGCTGCTGCATCCCCTCTGGCTGGATGGCCGACGTATGCGATATATCCTGGCTCAACGCATGGCCCAGCGTCCCGGCATCGTTGGTGTACATCTGCACATCGAACTGCGCCCGCGACACGGAGACATAAGCCATGCGGCTATTGAGAAGCTCGCCGTGCGCCTGTTCCGAGTCCACATGGACGAGCACACGGTCGGCGGTCTGGCCCTGGCTGCTGTGACTCGTCACCGCATAGCCGTAATCGAGATGCGGATGCTGCCGCGCGTTGAACTCGACCTCGCGGCCTGAGTCCATCTTCAGTTTCAGATTGCCGTCGCTGTCGATCTTCTCGACCGTGCCCAGCTCGCGGCTGGCGAGTTTCTGCGCATGATAAGGGGCCGTCAGTTGTACGCGGTCACCTTCCGAGAAGCGATGCTCCGCTTCCCGGTAGACCGTCACGCCCTGCTGCCGCCGTGGATCGTAGCTCACTTGATCGCCGCTCTTGCGCTCCACCGTGACCGTGTTCGCGGCGCTGTCCACGCGCGCAACGCGCGCGTACTCTCCGGCCTCGAAGCCGTGCGCCTTGCTGCTCTTCGCATAGCGCACGATGTCGCCCGGTTCGTAGTTCTGCGCCCATTGCCTATCTGCGCCGGTCAACTCCTGCCGTGCATTCAACACCCGCACCGGATGCTCTTCGCCCTTGACCTGGCCCGCGCCCTGCATCGCTCGATGGATGTGCTGGTTGATCTCGCGGCGGGATTCATTGTCGGGCGAGACGACAAGCGTATTCTCCGGCTGGCGCACATACTCGCGAGCTATCTCGCGGATGCGTTCGCTGCGGTCCACGATCTCATGCACCCGGCCCTGGCTGTCGAGATTGGCGATTGCTTCTTTGACTTCGCCCCGCGCAAGTTGCTCCACGGCTTCTTTCAACGCCGGGTCTTTCTGCCGGATGATCTCATCAAGCCGCGCCGTGCGCATCCCGGCCTCTTGCAACTGCGCATAAGGTCGGCCAGCTTCGACCGCCTCATGCTGCCGCACGTCGCCAACGAATAACACACGATCATTTTCTTTTAGCCGCTCTACGAACGTGTGCATTTGCTTGGTGCTGGCCATGCTCGATTCATCGACCACATAGAGCCGCTTCTGTCCATCGTCCGCGCAGTCGCCGCGCGTCAAGTGACGTTGCAAGGTCTCCGTCTCCATGCCCGACTCGCCCAGCTTTTTCGCCGCGCCGGACGTGGGCGCAAGCCCCTTGACCTCATAGCCCGCACTGACTGCGGCCTCCCGGATGGCGGCTAAAGAAGTAGTCTTCCCGCCTCCGGCCACGCCCTCAAGAGCCATCATCCGGTCACGGTTTTCGAGCACGTCTTCGACCGCCCGCCGCTGGCTCACGCTCAGATGCGGATGGTTCGCCGCAACCTGCTGCCGGACCTGGCCATCGGCCAACACTTCGCGGTTGCCCTGGCCCGCGCGCATCCGCTCGATGATCTCGCGCTCGTAACCCTGCATCTCGCCGGTTGTGAAGGCACGGCCCGCCAGACCTGGCCTGCGCTCGACCTCGATCAACTCATGCGCGGCGACGCGCCGCTCGAACTCCGCCCGCACCTCCGGCAACCTGGTTGCGCCCATGCCGTGCTTCAACGCATCGCCCATCAGCGTCCGTTCATCGACGATGGCCGCGCGCTCTGTGCCGCGCTCCCGCGCATAACTCACGGCAGTTTGGGCGACACGCTGCGACTCTTCCGGCTGCAACTCCACACCGCGCCGTTGCGCTGCTTGTTCGATCACTCGTTGCGGTTGATGCCCGTACTCTGCGGCCATTGCGCGATGCTGCGCCTGTACCTGCTCCGGCGTTAAATCGAGTTTCGCCTCGCGCGTCTTGTGCGCCGCGATCTGCGCCGCCTCTGGCCCCGTGCGGCCCTGCTCCGCAAGTTCTTCCATGATTTGCTGACGCCGCGGGCTCGATGCCTCCAGGTATTCGCGCGTGTAACCCTTGATCTCCGGATGGCCATGTTCGCCGCGCTCGATCTCGTAACCCAACTGTTGCAACCGCGCCGCCAACTCCGAGCGGTAAACCGCCGTCGCGTACTGCTGCGTCTTGTAAATCTCCTGCGGCTGCAACGCCCGCGTGGTTCCGTCGGCGGTCTCGGCGATATTGAAAATCACCGTGTGCGTGTGCAACTGCGGCGCGGCGTAGCCCTCCACCGGACGGCTGCTGTCGTGCTCGAACTTCGCCACGACCCACGCGCCCGTCGTCTCTGCCGGTGCGTTGCCGCCGATGCGCGCCTGCGCGTACTTCTCCATCTCATTGAGCGCAACGCGAACGCTCTCCCGGTGGGCTTCTTTCACGCGGTCGTCGCCGCCAACCAACGCGGTCAACGATACCGACTTCGGCGCGGAGAACGTCGCATCCCAGCCCGCCCGGTGCTCCATCGTGCGCACCGTCTGGCCCTGCTCGTTCACATACTCCCGCGCCGTCTGATGCCGTACCAACTGCTCGCCGGTCGCCGGATGCTGGCCCTCGGCAAGCCGCGCGAACTGCTCCTCATACACTTCGCCTGCAAGTCCGTAACGCTGGGCGAGCTGGCCTTGCCACTCGCCGCGCACATGGTCGCCCTCGGTGTAGTAGTTGTCCCGCGCGTTGGCGAACTCTTCCTTGTGGTACTCTCGCGCCTGGCTCGCGCTGATCGGTTTGGACATCGTAATCATGGTTGTCTACTCGAATCGGGGACGTGGTTTCTTCGCCGCGGCGGGACGCGCCTCGGGCGGTTTTGCCGCTACTACCGGCGGCGGAACTGGCGCCGCAACCGGCGGTTTTACAGTGGACGCAGCAGCCTTTGCCTGAGCCGCCGCGCGCCGCCTGCGCTCGATAAAATCCATCAGCTTTTGCCACTGCTTTTCGTAGGAGAACTTCGGCCAACGATCCTTCGGAACGGCCACCGGCAACAGCAACGCCAGCAGCGCCAACGCACAGTAAAACGGCCTCCGGGCCGACTCATAAAGATCGTCGTGGAAGACCCACTGGCGTAAAAAATAATGCAGCTTGCGGTCGTTGTACTGATGCCTCTGCCACTCCAGACGCAGATACCCGGCGCGGATGCCTTCCGCCGTCAGACGGTACTCCGGCTCGCCATTCGGCCCCGCCGCCGCCTCCATCTCGTCGCCCGTAACCAACAGCGTCTGCTTCTTCGCCGTCACCCCTTCAAGCAGCCGATAGCTCGTAAGAGACTGCTCCGAGAGACTGCCCCACACTCCGCTCTCCAGATAAACCCACAGGTCAACTCGCTCCGCCGCGCTCCACTCGTTGCGGTAAGACTGAACGTAGAGAACGCAGAAGAAAACGCCCGCCGCTATCAGCGTCCAGCGCGTCCACTTCCAGTACCGGCGCGGAGCAAACCAGTCCTTCATCGCGCCGCCTCGCTCGCCTTTTTCTGCGCCGCCAACCGCTCCCGCGCGCGCTGCATCTTGGTCGCATCCACCCGCGCGATCTCCGCCCGTACCTCCGCCTCGCCCGGAAGAGCATGATCGGGAAGCGGGCGAAGATTCAAGAACAACGCTCGCAACGCAAGAACCTCCGACAGCAACACTTCGCCCAAAAGTTCGTCCGCCGCCTCACCGCCTGGACGGCCAGTCCCGCCGCCCGCGCTCGGCTCAAGCAACTGCGCCCGCATCCACTCCGAGAGCGTCAGATTCTCCGCCCGCGCCCGCGCCTCAAGCGCCGCATACTCCGCGTCGCTGACTTTGGTGCCTACCGATTTTGTTCGCAGAGAAGCCTTCACCATGCCGTCACTCCTTCGCCTTGTAGCTGTTCATCCCCGCAACCATCCGCGTGATGTACTCCCGCACCGCTGCCGATCGGCGCAAGATCGGGCGCTCATTGGACGCTGGCGGCGGCGCTTTTGTTGGCTCCGGTTGGCTAGCCGGGAACTGCTTCGCCTGGTCCATGGATTCCTCCGCTTTTGTGGCCGCGCACGGCGGTTTTCAGCTAAGGGCAGGAAAATCATCTAGTTACCCAACAGCAACCGGCGCGTGTATATAGAATAGATCGGATGACACCATTTTTACTTTTAGTCGCTTGTTTTCTTATGGTTCGCGCTCGGTAACCTGTAAACACCTTATTTTTAGAGAGTTTTCCTTTTATCTGCCTGATTATAAAGCTGTTCCCGCACAGTAACCGAAGGTTACTGTGCAGCATCCATTCTGGGGTGATGTGTCCACCCCTAAAACCGATGCCGTAGGCAGCGCGCTCTTCGGGATGCTGGCACTGACGACGACTGGCAACTCACGATGTTGTCCCATCGGGCGCGCCTGCCGAAGTGACGATGCTATTCAGGAAGCCGTCTTGCATTTCCCAACGCCCAGCCTCGCTGCCTTCGGCAAGAAAAGAATCGATCTCTGCCTGATCAACCGACGGAGGCACATCGACGGCCAAGAGCATACCGATTTCCTTTTCAACGGCAAGACCCAGGCTGGTTAGCTCATTCACGGTCTCATCGATTTTTGATCGTGACTCTTGAGGGATGAGCAATCGATAAGTGTTGTGTCCCCCTCGATTCACTACTCGTGTAAAAGCAAGGAACTCCCCCTCGCGCGCTTCTACTGCATCGCCAGACGAGACGTTTTTTAGATAGAAAGGCACACTAATGAGCACATATGCACCATCCCCCTTTGCGGCCCAAAGCCCCTCCCAACTCTTGCTCTCTGGGTAGCCATCTGCGTCCTTCTCGATTCGGAACCAGACTTCGACCAAGGAACCAGTTCCTTCATCGATAGCGTGGCGTTGCTGATCCTGCATTGTTTCCTCTCGTTTCTTTTAAACACCCTGAGGTGCTGGCGTAGGAGCAGGGCTCGGGTCTGGCGCTGGGTCAGGAGCAGGACTTGGATCAGGCGCTGGGCTCGGATCAGGCGCAGGATTAGGCTGAGGGGCTGGATCAGGAGCAGGTGCTGGGTCCGGGGCTGGCGGCGGGTTGTGCTCATCCTGATGGCACTCCGGGCAAAGATCCTGTCCATTCTCAGGCGTTCCACTTCCACCATTTGCCTTCGGGTCTACGTGATGACGTTGCAACTGATCGTCCGGCGTTGGCTCACCCTTCTTGTTTTGAACCTTTCGCAATTTCTTCTTGCATTTGTCGCATTTGTTCTCACCGCCATTTTGGGCGGCGTTCGTCTTGTCGATCTCATTCTTCCCAGCTCGCGTAAAGTCTTTGCCGGGACGGCTCCCCGGCGCAGCCTGGCGGGACTGGTAAACCTGATATGCCTCGTAAAGTGTGATTGCACCCACCGTACCCCAGAGAACCCCTTCACATACTGGGCATTCAAGAAGCTCGGGCGTCAGTTCGAGGGCTATCGCAACAGGAGTATGTCCGTCTCGGTCCGCATGTACGAGCGGGCTATTGCCACCGTAGCAATAGAGGTTCAAGCTTTGCGGATCGCCAAATTGAGCGTAGGGAACATCGGTCGGTGTGTCAGCCCAGTCGGGACTCATGAAGCGGCCCAGATCGGACGTGAAGTACCTGGCCCCGAAGTAATCCAGCCCGGACTCGGTATCCCGTTCTTTGCCGGTGAAACTGCCCGGCGCTCCGTCGTAGGAGTGTTTGATCGAGATTTCGCAGATGCGAATCACTTGCTGACAAGCCTAGCAGCGAATTCGAGTGGGTGAGCAGTGCATTCAGTGTTGCTGCAAGTGAATCCTCTGAGATCCCCCTCTTCCGTCTTCAGTCCCGGCTCTGAGACCCCAATCGTAGCTGTGGTTCCGGAACTTGCGTGTGCGCCGTAGTTGAATCGCGTTAGAATTGGGCGGAGAGCCCAGAATAAAGCGGAATGCGTCGAGGACTGCGCTGGGAAGATTGCACGGCCATGAGCATCCGTTTGAATGTCAAATCCTCCCGCCAAGTCGTAGGAATATGCGTTCCAACTCTCGGAGACGCGTATGTTGGCGAGCGGGTCGCCTGTCTTCCCGGTCACCGTCAACGTGCAGGGAGCCACAAATTCTCTTTTGGATGTCCAAGATGCGAGGCTAAGAAAAATCAAGATCAATACTACCGAAACTCCGATCCAAATTCGCATCCATATCCCCTTTCATTGAGGCTTCTTGAGGTTAGCCGGAAGTGCTGAATCGTTGTATCCGCATCCAGCCACCTGCTTACAGCCGGTTGCCTGCGTAAAGGCATCTTGACCAAAGGTTTGCAGATATGCGGCTCGCTCGTCGTCAATTGTGGTGTGGTATTGGTCAAGCGTGATCGTCGATTCTTCCTCAACATGGATTTCAGCTCTCACGCCATCTGTAATTGCGCCGGCCAAGGTTCCGAGCGGCCCCGCTAGCGAACTCGCCCCCGGCTCCCCGGCCCCTGTCCACACCTGTTCACCCTCATGTGCTGGAGAGGTTCGGTCGCTAATTGTGTGGAGCGCCGTGCCCATGGCATCGTAGGCATACGTGTTGAGGCCGTCGTAATACACATTCCCTGCCGCGTCGTACGTGAGTCCATTCACTGCTGCATTCACCGAGGTCCATGTTACCTGGTTGAGCGCATTGTAGGACGCTGTCGGCGGGTTTGTGCCGGTACAGTTTTTACGCTCAGGATAACAAGCCTCTTTTGTTGTTCGCTCAGGGCGCCAGGTGAAATTGGTGGTGCGCACCTTGTTGCAAGACCGAAATGGGGTGGTCACAGGCCTAGTTCGAGACGGGTGCGGGGATCGAGTTGGTCGCGTAAAGCGTCTCCGAGGAAGTTGAAGCCAAGGACGGCGGCGGCAACGGCGAGGGCGGGGAAGAGGACGAGGTGGGGGGAATCGAAGAGATGGGAGCGGGCGTCGTTGAGCATGGAGCCCCAACTGGGCGCGGGGGCGGGAATGCCGAGGCCCAGGAAGGACAGCGTGGCCTCGGCGAGGATGACGCCGGCCATGCCGATGGCGGCCTGGACCACGATGGGCTGGATGATGTTGGGGAGAATGTGGCGGAAGAAGATGCGCAGGCCGCCGGCTCCGAGGGCTCGCGCGGCGTCAACGTATTCTCGGTCGCGGACGGCCATGACCTGGGCGCGGACGAGGCGCGCGTAGCCGGCCCATCCGCCGATGGCGAGGGCCAGCACGAGGTTGGTGAAGCCGGGGCCGAGAAAGGCGGCGAAGGCGATGGCCAGCAGGATGCCGGGGAGAGCCAGAAAGGTGTTCATGGCAAAGGTGGTGAGGGCGGTGTCAACAAAACCGCCGAGGTAGCCGGCGAGGCCGCCGATGCCGAGGCCGAGTGCGAGGGAGATGGAGACCACGCATACCGATACAGCCAGCGAAAGGCGGGCACCCCAGAGCAGGCGGGAGAGGGTGTCGCGGCCCAGTTCGTCGGTTCCGGCCCAGTGGGCGGCGGAGGGACCCTGAAGGCGGTGGAGCAGGTCAATGGCGGCAGGATTGTGGGGAGCGAGCCAGGGCGCGGTGAGGCCGGCGAGCACGAAGGCGGCCAGCAGCAGCGCTCCGGCGGCGGCGAGAGGCTGGCGGCGCATGCGGCCGGGCAATCTTCCCAAATGGGCACGTAACTTGCTGGATTCCAAAAAAAGCATGGGCAGAGCCAGAATACAGCGACACCGGCGGTGGGGTGGGGTTCAATACGGTATGGGGTTCTCACTTAGAGGTTGGATGGGTTGCGCGGCGCTGGCTGGAATGGCGATTTTTGTGAGCGCGGGGCAGGCGCAATACGGGCTGGGACAAGGCGGGCGGCAGAGTTTGCAGCCGGAGGCGGAGCAGTTGCTGGCGCTGGCCAACGAGGCACGCGCCGCGCGGGGAGCGGGGCCGCTGCACTGGGATCCGGCACTGGCCGCTGCTGCACGGCAGCATTGCCTGCGGATGGCGGCCGAGGGGCCGATTGCGCACCGGTATGGGGGTGAGCTGGACCTTTCGGAGCGGGCCGGACACGCGGGCGCCCACTTCAGCCTGATTGAGGAGAACGTGGCGATCGGGCCGGACGCCGCGGCGATTCACGAGGAGTGGATGCACTCGCCGGGACACCGGACCAATCTGCTGAACCCCGAGGTGGATCGGCTGGGGGTGGCCGTAGTGGCCAGCCGCGGAGTGCTCTATGCCGTGGCGGATTACACGCGTGGCGTGGAGCAACTGACGCCGGCGCAGGTGGAAGCGACGGTGGCAAGCCTGGTGCGGGTAAGCGGGGTGACGGTTGTGCGCGATACGGCTTCCGCGCGTGCTTATTGCGCGGGGACGCATGGGGCGGACCAGCCGT
>Ga0302280_1003568_pt1 | contig 11158 bp, 9 predicted proteins | sample III_Fen_E1_1_FD_198771 | JGI IMG/M metagenome (GOLD analysis project Ga0302280, IMG submission 198771) | Peat permafrost microbial communities from Stordalen Mire near Abisko, Sweden - III_Fen_E1_1 | ecosystem: Environmental > Terrestrial > Soil > Wetlands > Permafrost | place: Sweden: Abisko...
CAATATCTTGAACCCTTTTCTGGCAGGGCACAATCCATCACCGCTGCTGGCGGTTCTTATGCCCCTACAAACCATGCCCCCTAATTCCCAATTCCTAATTTTTAATTCCTAATTATTTCCCCTATCTTCGTCTAAAAATACACCCTCATCATGCAAAGCACTTCTTTTTATCTCTTTCCATTACCGAAAACATTTGCTTCTTTTACAAGCGGCCATACATATTCCTGGACTTCAAGCCCAAGCGGTTTTACTTCTACATCAGCCAATCCTAGTATTACCCATCCGTAAATACATCGTACTATCTTACAGAAACGATAACAGCTACAGGATGTACAAAAACTAATACACTGAATGTTACGATAGCGCCATCAAACTCACATATAAATCTGAAAGCACACTTAATTCAAACAAACTAAAAAAATAAGCCCTTGAAAAAGATACTTAATACTCTCGCTCTCATTTTCACTCTTACTCTTTTGAGCGCCTACGCCCACGCCCAAAAAACCACCCTGCAATGGGCTACGTATTTTGGGGGAGATACATTGACTTATAGTAATAATATTGTAAAAGATTCTTCGGGTAATTTATATATAGCCGGTCTCACATACAGCGATTCAGGCATTGCTACCAAAGGTGCATATAAGACTTTGGGTGATAGTGCAAACGGGGATGCCTTTTTAGCTAAATTCAGCCCGTCGGGCAACTTGCTATGGGCTACCTATTTTGGAGGTGAGGGGTCTGATAACGAAGCAGGATTGGCCATTGATAAAGATGGAAACGTTTGTATCTCAGGATGGACAAATAGTGATTCTGGTATTGCTACTTCCGGTGCTTACAAAACAAAAAGCGACATAGGGGGAAACAATGCATTTTTGGTAAAATTTAGCCCATCAGGCAGCCTTTTGTGGGGTACATACTATGGCCGGAATATTGAGAATGTGGAAGTAGGCGTAGTTGCTATTGATTCTTCCAATAATATATATATAACTGGGACTACCTTTAGTATGTCAGGCATCGTTACAAAGGGAGCATACCAGACTTTAGGGGATAGTATAAACGGGAATGTTTTTTTAGCTAAGTTTAACAGTGCTGGCAATTTGTTATGGGGCACTTACTATGGTGATTCTGATGAAGGCTGGAGCATAGCTGCCTACGGATCTAATATATATATAACAGGAGAAACTTTTAGTACGTATGGTAATGCCACTTCCAGTGCTTACCAGACTTCTGGAGGAGGTGCCTATTTAGCTAATTTTAGCTCCAATGGTACTTTACTCTGGGCTACCTATTATGGAGGGCAAGATTATAGCAATAGTGTAGCAACCGATATGTTTGGAAATATTTATATAGCAGGAGGTGTTGACGGCACTGCTCCGGGTATTGCCACTTCCGGTGCTTATCAGACTTCATACGGTGGCGGATTATCTGATGGTTTCTTAGCTAAATTCAACCCTGTGGGCAATCTTCTTTGGGGTACTTATTTCGGAGGAAGCGGTGATGATGTAGCAGGTGGAACTTCTTTTGATGCTACTGGCAACGTATATTTAGCTGTAACAACAAGTAGTACTTCTGGTATTGCTACAATGGGAGCTTACCAGACATCCTATGGTGGTGGAAGTGCTGAAGGTGTTATTACAAAATTTAATCCTAACGGAAATATTATTTACTCTACTTATTACGGTGGCAATGGGGAGGATCAAACTCTAAGTATAACTGCTAATGATTCGAGTGATGTATATATTGTAGGGTATACAAATAGCACATATGGCATAGCTACTTCCGGGGCTTACCAGATTTTGAACAATGGCACCAGCTATGAAGCTTTTTTAGCTAAGTTCAATGTTCCCATTTATACTGATATTGAAACAAGCAATACACAGTCTGCATGTTTTGAGATTTTCCCAAATCCTTTCTCTGCACAAACGGCCATTAGCTATCAATTATTTACTTCTTCAAATGTCCAAATAGAAATATTGGATTTAGAAGGAAAATTAATCGCTTTTTTGACAGATGAAAAAGAACTATCTGGCAATTATACAAATACATTCAATGCTGAAAAATATAATATGCCAGCCGGGGTATACTTTGTAAGGGTTTGCACAGACGGTCAGGTAATAACCAAAAAAATCAATAAATTATAAAATAATGAAAAAATCAATAACTCAGATTAGCGTAGTTTTTAAAACTATGGTATTCTTTTTAGTTTTCATCTTGTTCCCAGTTCCGTTAAGTGTTAAGCGCAGCGTCACTTGGCGGTTCCAATAAAAGAAAGTCTCCTGACTTTCTCATCCGGGGATTCCTAATTCCTAATTAATAATTCCCAGTTCCGTCAAGTGTTAAGCGCAGCGTCACTTGGCGGTTTCAATAAAAGAAAGTCTCCTGACTTTCTCATCCGGGGATTCCTAATTCATAATTATTAATTCCTAATTCTTCTTATCTTTCTCCCGTGAAGCCGAAAATACCCATACTGCCACTCCTTGTTGTCAATTTTGTCGGCACGCTGGGGTATAGCATCATGCTGCCATTTCTCGTTTACCTTGTCAGGGCTTTTAAAGGAGATGATTTTCTGTATGGGGTACTCGGCGCCAGTTATTCGGTGTTTCAGCTGGTGGGCGCACCGCTTATGGGCAGGCTGTCAGATATTTTCGGGCGCAAAAAACTCCTCCTCATTTCCGAAGCCGGTTCGGTGGTGGCCTGGGTGGTGTTTTTTATCGCGCTTTATTTGCCGGTTACATCGCTGCTGCATGCCAGCAATTCTGTTATTGGCGATATGGTCATTACTTTGCCGCTGGCGGTGCTGTTCTTTGCCCGCGCGGTAGATGGAATCACGGCAGGCGATGTATCGGTAGCCAATGCCTACCTCGCCGATATAACGGAAGAAAAAGACCGCAAAAAGAATTTCGGGCAGATGGGAGCTGCCGCCAACATGGGCTTTATCCTCGGCCCGCTGATAGCTGCCGCGCTGGGCAATACGGTTTTCGGTTTGCAACTGCCTCTCTCCATTGCAGGGGCTATATCGCTGGCTGCGCTTGTGCTTACAGTGGTCATGCTGCCGGAATCGTCTGAAAACGTAAAGAAATTCAATTTATTTGGCCATCAAAAGATACAGCCTAACCCGCATACTGAAGCGCCTGCCCTGCCGAAAATGAAAATGACAGAAATAGCGCGGTTGCCGGGCGTACCATTTATGCTGCTGTTGTATTTTATGATCTTCCTTGGCTTCAATCTTTTCTATACAGCTTTCCCGCTGTTCGCTATTGAAGAGCTGAAATGGGATGTCGCGCGGATGGGTATCTTCTTTGCCATTCTTAGCGGAATACTCGTATTGGTAGAAGGGCCTGTACTCACCATCTTATCCAAACGTTTCTCCGACGAAACGCTGGTTATATCAGGGAATATTATCCTGGTCGCTAATTTCCTGCTTATAGCCACTAAAAACGAATGGTTAATCTATCTGTCAGCGGTGCTGTTTGCGGTGGGCAATGGCATAAGCTGGCCGTCGTTCCTGTCCATCCTCTCGCGCATAGGCGGCAAGGAGTACCAGGGAGCGGTACAGGGGCTTGCGAGCAGCGCAGGCAGCCTCTCCAGCATCATAGGGCTCATCATGGGCGGGATATTGTTTCACTGGCTGGGCGCGTTTACTTTCGTCATTGTCGCCGCCGCTATGTTCGTTGTTTTTCTATTGACTTTCAGGCTTAAGAATGTAGGAAGAGTGAAAGTCCCTGTTTGACAATCACAGGCTCAGTGCTTTTGCGGCGTTGGCCCGGCGAAAAAGCGGGCCGCGCGATGGATTTGTGGGTGGAGGCATTTTTTCGCCTTGACTTTTTGCATACTTTTGTGTCTAAGACAAAAATAGGACGCCGTAGGCATCACTCCTCCAGTTTCCCCTGTATATCCTTAATCTTGCTTTCAAGGCTGGCATTGATTTCCAGCACTTCCTGTATATTGAGTTTTTTCTCCTGTATCCAACCCTCTATCTTCTCATGCACGCTCACAGTTTTAGGGTTGGTGAGTTTTTCTTCGAGGTCTTTTACCTGTTCTTCCAGGCGTGAGATATAGCCAAGGTTTTTCTCAATTTGGTTTTGGTGATAAACAACCCGCGCTTCCATATCGCTGCGCCACTTTTTGTGCTTTTCTTCTTTTTCCTGCTTGATTGAACCAATGCGGTTCATGCTCCTGTCCCAGTTTTCAGTCAGGAGTGCGTTTATTTCTTCGTAATGATAATCTTCAAAAATAAGCCCTTTCATTGCCTGCCTTATTTCCTTTATGGCATCCTTCGCGCGGTAAGGGTCGCCTTCTTTTGCCAGCTCGGCAATCGGCGCTATCAGCATGGATATTTTCTCGTAATTATTGGCTTTTACTTCTGCCCTGCGCATGGTAATATCGGTGCGGGCATCCTTCCATTTTTCCCAGCAAAAATCCTTGTCTTCATGGGTCATATCATTGCCGGAAATAGTCTCGCCGGAATCAGTCACACCTCCTTCCTTAAGCAGTTTGAGTACTAGGTCCAGCTTGTCCATAGATTTTCTCAGGCCGTCATTATCAGCCGGAAAAGCCAGCGCTTCGCTTATCATCGTATCTAAAGAATGGCGCATAATGGCAGAGCTGATAGCTTGTTTTTCCTTATGCTCGGCCTGCTTTTCTTTTGCGTCATCGCAGATCTGCCCGAGCTCATCGCGGATAGCATTTTTGAATTCTTTGGATAGAGAAAGGGTTTTATTTATCAGGCTGTTTACCTCTTTTACATTCGCCCAGAAATCGCCGAATTGCTTTTTATCCGCCAGCTCTTTCAACTGGCTAATATGTAACTGGATGGCCGATTCCTTTTCTTTATTGGCAATTGCTTTCTCTTCAACTTGTTCACTTTCTGTTTCCATGTATACCTAAACAATAATTTTGGGCGAAATTTACGACGTAAAAAGAGAAATTGAACGAAAAGTACCGAAAGATAGCAAATACCAATCCTGCAAAATTCCTTTTTGTTAACTAAAGCAAAAGAAACAATCCACGTTTTGAGATAAAACGGTGTGGGTTTTAGTTCTGGAGCGCCAGGTAACCTTCCTGTTTTTCAAACTCGAAAGGGGTAAAACGGCTCCTTGCATCATCTGTTACAAAATGGAGGCTCATTTTCCTGTCTTTATTTGCTACGAGGAATTTTTTAAATACCGCAGGGTTTTTATATTTCTGTTTACTGAATTCGAGATAACCACCCGTTACAGGCAATATGGCTATATCATAAACAAAGAAAACTTGTTTGCCATCGGGAGAGGTAAAATCCTTACCAACAAGATGGTCGAATTGAGATTTAATTACCAGCGCTTCATCAAATGTAATATTCACACTTCAAAGGTACGGCTATTATAGCTCATATTATTGGATTTTGAACAAAATAGCGATTTATTTTTTACTTAAGCCCTATTTCTCTCAACCTTTCGCTGAGGTATTCTCCGGCAGTCGTTGGTACATAGGCAACGGGATTTGTTTCATCAATGCAGGAAGCAAGGCAATCTAATGGCATATCCATACGGGGGTGCAGAAAGAAGGGTATGGAGTACCGCGACGTTTTCCAAAGCTCACGGGGTGGGTTTAGCACACAATGTGTGGTACTGCGTAATTTGTTGTTAGTAAGGCGCTGAAGCATATCACCTACATTCACCACGATCTGACCGGGCAGGGCAGTTACCGGCACCCATTTATCATCCAGCGTTTTTATTGCCAGCCCCTCCGCCGATGCTCCTATCAGTAAAGTAATCAGGTTTATATCTTCGTGCTCGCCGGCACGTACGGCATTCTTTGGCTCATCGGTTATTGGCCCATAATGTATAGGCCGGAGTATGCTGTTTCCATTATGGATCTTTGCATCAAAATAATTTTCTTCGAGCCCGAGGTAAATTGCAATAGCGCGTAACATTTCTTTCCCCGCATTTTCCAACGCTTTGTAAGCCTGTATCCCTACTTTATTAAATGAAGGCACTTCTTCACATAAAATATTTGGGTAATAAGTCTCTTTTATCGGGTCGTCATCTTCAACTTCCTGACCAAAATGCCAGAATTCTTTCAGGTCACCTTCTTTTGCGCCTTTTGCATGTTCTTTTCCAAAAGAAGTATACCCGCGCTGCCCGGCAAGCCCTTCAATTTCATATTTTCTTTTTACCTCCACAGGAAGATCAAAAAAAGCTTTTACCTGGTGATAGAGTTCTGCAGTCAGTTCATCAGAAAGTCCATGGTTGCGAACCGCCACAAAACCTATATTTTCGTAGGCATGGCCTAATTGCATTATGAATTCCTGTTTTCTAACAGTATCACCGGAAAGAAAATCAGCAAGATCAATCGAAGGTATATTGGAACTATCCATTTTTTAACTTTTTATAGATTTATATTTGCAATATTAAGCAATTCATTCACGGTTCTCCAATTCCTTGTCGTAGCAGTTACTTTGAGTTTGTTTTCAAAGAAATTATTATTGAGTTTAGCCTCTCCGTATCCGGTGGGACAATATAGATAAACCTCCCTGCCGAGGATGGTAAATTCTTCGGGCGGATAATCATAACTTTTTATTTTTTCAAGATGTTCTTTTTGAGGCTCATCAGCCAAAAAGGTAACATATAGCCTATCAGGTAAAATATTTTCCTTTTTCAGGAAAGGATTAGTATTTAGTACACTTCCAATTTCATCAGCCGTCCTGACAATAACGGGCACTTCAAACCCGTATTTCTCAAATATCTTTTCCCCCACTTGTTTCGGGATATCTTTATGCAGGTTATTCTTATGCTCAAATACAACATTGCCGCTCTGGATATAAGTCCTCACATTTTGATAACCGAGGCTTTCATAAAGGGCTTTGAGTTCTTTCATATTTATCTTTTTCTGCCCGCCTACGTTTATGCCACGGAGTATTGAGATATATGTTTGCATAATATTTTGCACTTGTTTTATACTTCAAAGATATGGCAGGTATGTGAAAGTATTTACGATAAAATAATTTGAAATTCATTTTATACCCTTATCTTTGCACCCATGTTCAATTATAAACAAATACATAACTGTTGCCATTTTATGCACAAGCATAAAGGAAGGGTATGATTTTGTCTGTTAAATTAACATTTAAAGCATAGTAAAGCCCTTCGGAAACGAGGGGCTTTTTTTTTGAACTTATTGAAATATAATAATATGAACCTGATCACAAAAAAAATCTGTATGTCGAAAGACATCGGTGTACACGGCAACCTTTTCGGAGGTATTTTGATGTCGTGGATTGACGAAGCTGCCGCAGCATTTGTTACTGAGTATTGCCATACCCCGAATATGGTCACCCTGAGAGTTGGGGAGCTTATATTCAAAAAACCGGTTAAATCGGGTAACCACTTGCGTATTTACGGCGAAGTGGTACATCTGGGCACTACAAGTATCACTATAAATATCGAAGTAAAGAAATATAACCTTTACAGCGGCGAAGAATCTATTGTATGCACTACCAATACTACATTTGTACGGATAGACGATGATGGCACGCCAACCCCTATCGGCGAAACGATACGGCAAAACCACGCTAAAGCAGAAGAGGCAAAAAAAGCTCCGATGCTGGTAAAAGAGATAAGCGAAGTCTGGAACTAAATGAAGATACAATACATACTTGAATTGGTGGGAACAGCTTTTTTCGCCATATCAGGCGCTTTGGTAGCCAATGAAAAATCTGCCAAGGATTGGTTTGGGGTTACATTCATTGCATTTATTACCGCCATTGGAGGGGGAAGTATGCGTGATATACTTTTAGGCTCCTACCCTCTTGTCTGGATAAAGGATATAAACATAATGTACTCCATCATGGCCGGCGTGGTAGTTGCCAGTATTTTTTATGGCTACCTGCTTAAGTTCCGTAAAACAATGTTCCTTTTCGATACGCTGGGGGTGGCTATGTTTACTATTATCGGCACAGAAAAAGCCATCGCTTTTGGGGTGAACCCATTGATAGCGGCCATTATGGGGATGTTTTCTGCGGTAATGGGCGGTGTGATCCGCGATGTACTCACCAACGAGACACCTATTCTTTTCCGTAAGGAATTATATGCATCCATAAGTTTTGCCGGGGCGCTTTTTTACCTTGGGCTGGAATATATTGGTGCTATCAGGAATGTGAGTTTCATTCTGTCCATCCTGTTCATTTTGGCAGTCAGGGTTGTGGCTGTAAAATACAAACTCACTTTCCCTCATTTCAGGAGGTTTACGTAGTTTAATCGTCGATGAATCAGGCATGAAAATTGCGTGATTTTTAGCCAACAATGCCTGAGTTGGTGAAAATGAAGCTAAAAAATTTGGTATTATTTGCATCTGCGGCTATCGCATTATCTTCCTGTGCCATTTCCAGGAATGTGAACAATACTGCTTCCGCTTCTTATCAAAAACTAATGCTGGTACAGCAGGATGCACCAAAAAACCTTGAAACTATTGCAAACAATTTGCCTGCCGAACATGAAATAAATATCAGCCCTTCAAAAAACCCGCCTTCTTCATCAGTTAGCGCCACCCATAAACCTGCCAGTATTGCCGGTAAAATAATAAAATCAATGTTAAAGCCGGGGCCGGTAACACAGGCTGGAATTGATAAAATAAAGTCAATCTCTATCCGCAAAGGGCATATTAGGATAAAAAATGCCTATGACTATAGAAATACCACTGTTTGGAAAGCGCTTGAGATATTCCTTTTTGGTATAGCCCTGGGAATAGCCGGTATGGCCATTGATAATGCAATTAACGTTAATTATTCTACTTCGCCATCTACAGGCGGGGCCACATTATTGCCTACTGCCAATTATGGCTGGTGGGGTTTTGGCGTGATCTATGTACTTGGGCAATTGATCACCTATCTTGGCTATTATTTATTTCTCAAGGGTGCTGGCAAACTGATCCAATTGATCGTTACCAATAAGAACGGTGATATGAGAAATATCCCTGTCAAAAATTCCATTATTGTTTTATTATTGGCTGTTGCGCTTTGCATAGGCGGCCTGGTATTGATTGCCAGCAATGATATTTATTATGGCTCCGGAATATATGGACTCATGGTATTGGGTGAATTGCTCTTTATTTTAAGCCTTTATGCTTTTTTCATTGGCATTACAAGCCTGGTAAGGCATTATAAAGAAAGGAACCAGGAAAAAGCGCTGCCTGACTTTTAAAAATTAGCCTTCCAATTCACCAAAAAAACCGGCATTCCCAACATAATCGCATTGTATATGTTATCAGGGTAAGGAGTATTTTCCTTACTGATATAGTATCAATGAAAAAAAACCGGCTAAAAAAAGTATTAATTATAATAGCTATCTCAATTGTTGCTTTCGTGGCGGTGGTTATTATATTTATTTCTCCCATCACAAAATACCTGATTGAAAAACATAGCGTAGAATATACAGGCCGGCAGATTAAGATGGACTGGGCTTATGTAAACCCATTTACGGGGTTTGTGCATTTCAGCAATTTTAAAGTTTATGAAGCCAAAAGTGATAGTGTTTTCTTTTCAGCAGAGAGCATAAGCGTAAATTTTGCAATATTGAAAATGTTGTGGAAAACTTATGAAATAGAAGAACTTACTTTAACCAAACCCCGGGGCATAATTATCCAAAAAAGAATGGCTTTCAATTTTGACGACCTGATAGCGAAATTCACCCCAAAGAAAACAAATAAACCTGCTGCGACCATACATTTTAATATCCTTAATGTCAAAATTATAGACGGTACATTTTATTATTCCCAGCCACTCAGCCCTATTTATTATTACATCAAAAATGTTAACCTTGAAAGTTCCGGCAAACGATGGAATGCGGATACCACAGATGGGAATTTCTCTTTTAATCCCGGGTTGGGGAGTGGTAATGTAAAAGGAAATTTCTTCCTTAATTTTAAGAACCTCGACTACCGGATGAACACTGTTGTCCGTAAGTTTGATTTAAATATACTGCAACAATACCTCCGCGAACTTTCCAACTATGGTACATTCAGCGCAATTGCGGATGCGGATTTGAAAGTAAAAGGTAATTTTAATGATGGAAAGGACGTGGGTATTAAAGGCTTATGGTCTTTTAATGATTTCCATTTTGGCAAAAAGCCTGGTGATGATTATGCCTCCTTTAAGAATTTGAAGATAGTAATGTATGAAGTGAACCCCAAAGGCAAGAAATACCTGTTTGATTCTGTAATCCTTACGCGGCCATTTTTAAAATATGAGATGTATGATTCCCTGGATAATTATACGCGGATATTCGGTATAAATGGGGCAAATGTAAGCAATGTAAATGCCGACCCCACCCGCTTCAACCTGATACTGGAAATAGCGAAATATATACAATTGGTTTCTGAAGATTTTCTGAAAAGCGATTATAAGATAAACAGGCTGGCTATAAATGACGCGAACATTGAATTCAACGATTATTCCATTAATGAGAAATTCTCTACATTCCTGGACCCGCTCACCATCACAGCAGACACTGTGAACAAAGCGCATAAACGGGCGTATGTGTTTTTAAGGGGTCAGTTTAAACCGTATGGCGATATAAGCGCCAACCTGGACCTTGATCCTAAAAATGTTGGCAATTTTATTTTAACCTATAAACTTGAAAAGCTGCCCTCCACCCTTTTTAATCCATACCTGATAACCTATACATCCTTTCCCCTTGACAGGGGGACTTTAGAACTGAGCGGCAAATGGGTAGTAAACAGCAAAAATATAAATAGTGATAACCACCTGCTCGTGATAGACCCGCGGGTAGCAAAACGAATAAGAAAAAAAGACACAAAATGGATCCCTGTACCTCTGATAATGGCTTTTGTTCGCGACCATGGTAACGTGATCGACTATGATATTCCCATTACCGGCGATATGAATAATCCAAAATTCCACCTGCATGATGTGGTGATGAATGTGCTGAAAAACATGGTGGTAAAACCTGCTACTACCCCTTACCGGTTTGCGTTGAAAAATACCGAGAAAACGATCGAAAAAGACCAGAAAATTAAATGGCAAATGCGGCAAATTGAATTGACAAAACGCCAGAAAAAATTTGTGGAAAAGATAATAGATTTTCTGAAGATAAACCCCGGTGCAAATATTTCTGTTTATCCTATGGAGTATGCTGAGAAAGAAAAAGAATATATCTTGTTTTAT